>Ga0193960_1001232_pt1 | contig 10295 bp, 8 predicted proteins | sample FB_3_MG_FD_140338 | JGI IMG/M metagenome (GOLD analysis project Ga0193960, IMG submission 140338) | Microbial mat bacterial communities from the Broadkill River, Lewes, Delaware, United States - FB_3_MG | ecosystem: Environmental > Aquatic > Freshwater > River > Microbial mats | place: USA...
AGAAGTATCGAGATTATCTACTGTTTTATATGCTTCATTTGGTCGTGGAGGTGGAACTGGAAACCGAGGAAGTAGAAAGAGAACTGCTGATGGTCTTATAGATTATGATGCAATTTATGCAAATAATGCTGCTGCTGGTGGAGTAGGTATGTTTGGAAACGATACATATATTACAAGATCTTCTGTAAACAATCATGAGTGGTTTGGTTTAGTGTCAAATTTTGAGCATGATATTAATGACAACTTAAAGTTTAACATTGGTGCTGATGTTAGAACTTACTATGGAACTCACTTTAGACAAGTAGCAGATTTCCACGGATTAAACTCTTGGACTGAAGATAGAGATTTAAAAGATGATACACACAATAGAGTAGGGCCTACTGTAGCTGTAACTGCAACTGAAAGTTTTAACACGAACCCTTGGTCTGCATTATTTAATTCTGCTGGAGAAAACCAAAGAATTGATTACGATAGTAGTGAAAGAATTACATACGGAGGAGTGTTTACTCAATTAGAGTACTCTAACGATAATATGTCTGCTTTCTTTCAAGGAGCTATCTCAAATCAACAACACCAAAGATTTGATAGATATGATTATTTACCAGAGCACGAAGAGTCTAAAAAAGTTAATAACTTAGGATATAACTTAAAAGCAGGTCTTGGTTTTAAAACTTCTGAAAAAGGATCTTTCTATTTTAATACAGGTTACTACTCACGTCAACCTTACCACGATAATATTTTTAACAATTTTGATAACTCTATCAACCCAAGTTCTCAAAATGAAGATATTTATGGTTTAGAATTAGGATATAGCTTTAAATCACAATTTTTCAATGCAAATGTTAATTTATACAATACAGTATGGCAGAATAGAGTAGATGGTATCTCTGATGTTGTTGGAGGTGTAGTTACTATTACAGAAACTACTGGTCAAAGTCAATATCACAAAGGAGTAGAATTAGATTTTGTTGCTAAACCATTACCTCAGTTAGATGTAAAAGGTTTCCTTTCAGTAGGAGATTGGATTTATACAGGAGAGGTAGTTACAAGAAATTTAGATGAAGATAGAAACGTTACATCTCCACCTTCAATTGAAGTAGTAGATGGTCGTAAAGTTGGAGATGCAGCTCAATTTACTTTTGGTCTTGGATTTGATTATTCTATAACAGATGATTTAAGTATCGATTCTGATTACAGATTCTACGATGAATTATACTCTAACAATGGAGCTACAAAAGAAGATTTAAAATTACCTTCTTATGGTTTATTAGATGCAGGTGTATCTTATAAGTTAAGATTAGGTGAAGGATCTAAATCTTTAGATTTTAGAGCAAACGTTAACAACGTTTTAGATACTGAATATATTTCAGAGTTAAGAAGTGCTGTTTTTGTAGATTCTAGTACAACAAATACATATAAAGGTATTGATACTCGTAACTCTGGTTACTTTGGTATGGGTACTACTTGGAACTTCTCAGTTAAATATAACTTCTAATAAGTTTCGTTTAGAAATAAATTTAAAAACCACCTCACCTGAGGTGGTTTTTTTATGCGGAAAATTCAGTATTTTTACACAGACAAAACTTAAAAAATCATGATGAAAACATTACACTCTTATTGGGCATACGTTGTATTAGCAGTTTTAATATTTACGGTGGTAAATGCTATTATAGGATTAGTACAAAAAAAAGAATTTACCCATAAAGAGTTTCGTTTAGGGTTATTCACGTTAATAACAGCTCATATTCAATTATTAATTGGTTTAGGGTGGTATTTTATGTCTCCTTGGTATAAAGCTTTAAAAGCTAATGGAGGCGAAGTAATGAAAGAATCAGCGGCAAGATTACTAGCTATAGAGCACCCATTAATGATGATTATTGCCATCGTATTAATCACGATAGGTTGGTCTAAACACAAAAAACAAGTAAAAAGTGAAGCTAAGTTTAAAACCTTTGCTATCTTTTATGGATTAGCTTTATTACTAATTCTCTCAAGAATTCCTTGGAGCAACTGGTTTTAAGATAAAATTATAGTCCCGCTTCCGCGGGATTTTCTATTTTTGCGCACTAGTAAAGTTTTAAGAATGAAATCGGTATGTTTTCTAAATAACATTTTACTCTTAAAAAACAAAACTAGCAAACAACAAAACAACTAAATAGAATGAAGATTTTAAGTTATATCCTCTCATCAATCTTTGCATTGGTGTTTTTTTCTTTATTATTAATTTTCCATCCAATACAATGGATCGGATTAAAACTTTTTGGTCAAGAAGGGCACCAAAACGTAGTAAATCTCATGAATTGGTTTCTTGTTAAATCATTATTGATTTTAGGAATTCGAGTTCAATTTGAAAACAAACACAACTTACCAGAAAATACAACCTTAATTTTTGTAGCAAATCATCAAAGTACATTTGATATTCCGCCAATTATTTGGTATCTTAGAAGACACTACCCAAAATTTGTATCAAAAAAAGAGTTAGGAAAAGGAATTCCTAGCATTTCCTTCAATTTAAAATACGGAGGAGCTGCTTTAATTGATAGAAAAGACCCTAAACAAGCTTTGTCTGAATTAGGAAAGTTTGCTAAGAGAATTAATAAAAACAACTGGTCTGCAGCTATTTTTCCAGAAGGAACTAGAAGTAGAACAGGAAAACCAAAGTCATTCTCTGTTAATGGGCTTAAAATGATAGCCAAATATAATCCAGAAGCTTATGTGGTACCATTATCAATCAATAATTCTTGGAAAGTATTTAAATACGGAAAATTTCCGTTAGGAATAGGAAGTCCTATAAAGATCCAAACTCACGAACCTATAAAAGTAAATAGTTTACCGTTTGATGAGTTAATAGCAAAAACAGAAGCAACTGTAAAGTCTGCTATATATTAAACAAAACAAACAACAATAAATATAAACCCTTAAATCATGTCGATACAAAACATTAGAAAGGAAGTAATGCAAACGCTGGAAAAAAACATTGACAGTTTTGTAGACAAATTCTTAATGCCAATTGAAAAAATTTGGCAACCAACCGATTTTTTACCCAATTCACAACAAGATTCTTTTATTGATGAAGTAAAAGAAATTCAAGAACTTTCAAAAGAACTTGATGATGACTTTTGGGTGGTTTTAGTAGGAGATACTATTACTGAAGAAGCTTTACCAACGTATGAATCTTGGTTATTAGACTTAGATGGAGTAACACAACAACCCGATAATGGTTGGGCAAAATGGGTTCGTGCTTGGACTGCGGAAGAAAACCGCCACGGAGATGTGTTAAACAAATACTTATATCTTTCAGGAAGGGTAAATATGCGCGAGGTAGAAGTATCTACACAGCATTTAATAGCTGACGGATTTGACATAGGTACCGCTACCGATCCGTATAAAAACTTTGTGTACACAAGTTTTCAAGAGTTAGCAACGTATATTTCACATAATAACGTAGCTAAAATTGCCAAAAAGCAAGGACACAAAGCGTTGGCTAAAATGTCTAAAATTATTGCTGGAGATGAAATGCGTCATCACATGGCATATACAGAATTTGTCAAAGAAATTTTTAAGATTGATCCAAGTGAAATGATGTTGGCATTTCAACATATGATGAAACACAAAATTGTAATGCCTGCAATGCATTTAAGAGAGTCCTATGGTACGAAAGGAAGTTTATTTGATGATTTTTCTGCTGTAGCACAAAGAATAGGTGTGTACACTGGTTTTGATTATGTAGATATTTTGAAAAAGTTAAATACGACTTGGGAAATAGATAAGATTACTAATCTAACTCCAGAGGCAGAAAAAGCACGTGATTACTTAATGAAATTACCAGACAGGATGTATCGAATTACTGAACGTATCGTAGTACCTGATACGAAGTTCAATTTTAAATGGATGATTCCTGCATAAAAGTAAAAAAGCAACCTATTAGGTTGCTTTTTTATTGAAGTATAAATGTGTCTCTATCATCCAAAAATTGAAAACGATTACGAGCTCTTATTTGTTCATCTTTATCTAATTCAACAATCAATATTTCTTCAGTTCCTTGGTTGTTTTTAACCAAACAGTTTCCTAAAGTATCATAGCAAACCGTATTTCCTGTATACTCGTATTCATTAGCATCTACACCTACTCTATTTGCACCAATTGTATAGCTCATATTTTCAATAGCACGCGCTTTTAATAAACTATCCCAAGCTTCAATACGCGGTTTAGGCCAACTCGCCACATATAGCAATAAATCATAGTTTTCAGTATTTCTAGCCCATATAGGAAAGCGCAAATCATAACAAATTAATGGGCAAATTTTCCACCCTTTATATTCAACTATAATTCTATCAGTTCCTGCAGAAAAAACTTCATGTTCACCTGCTAATGTGAACGTATGTTTTTTATCGTACGAGTCTATTTTTCCTGAAGGATGTACAAATAACAAACGATTGTAAAAATGATCATTTTCACAAACAACAATGCTACCAGTAATAGCTGTAGATTTTTTTTGAGCTAAATTTTGTAGCCATTGCACTGTTTCACCTTTCATAGTTTCGGCAACAGCTGAAGCATTCATAGTAAAACCAGTGGTAAACATTTCAGGTAAAACAATTACATCGATATCCTCAGCTAAGGAGTTGATTTTCGCTTCAAATTGATTCCTGTTTGCTGTCGGATTTTCCCAAACTAAATCCGATTGAATCATAGCTACTTTTAAAGTATTCGTTGTATTCATGAATATACACTGTTTGTACTCTCAAAAATAGGATAAAAATTGTACTTTCGATTCAAGCTAAAACCATTTTAAAAAAATGCAGTCTTTTATTTCAGAAACGTTAGATACTATTTTACAAAACACCAAATCGTTTGAGAACGTTGTGTTTGTTCTGCCTTCACAAAGAGCAGGAGTTTTTGTAAAAGAGACGTTTAAGAATAAAATTTCAGCAGGTTTTTTACCAGAAATTATCAATATTGGTGATTTTGTTGAAGAAATTTCTGAAATGAAAAAGATAGATGCTGTTCAACTCCTTTTTCATTTTTATACCATTTACAAAGAGCAAGAAGAAAATCCAGACTCGTTTGATGTGTTTTCATCGTGGGCATTCACGCTTTTGCAAGATTATAATGAAATCGATCAGCATTTAATCAACTCGCGAGAGATTTTTGTGTATTTAAGAGATATCCATCGCTTACGAAAATGGTCGGTAAAAGGAGAGTTTAAAGAAACTGAACTGATGAAAGATCATTTTGCTTTCATGGAAAAGCTGAACAAATATTACGATGCTTTTTATCAGTTTTTGGTCAAAAATAATATTGGATATCAAGGAGTTTTATACCGAGAATCAACCAAAAAAGTAGCAGATTTTATTAGTAGAAATCAACCAAAAAAATACTTTTTTATAGGGTTTAATGCTTTAAATGCTGCGGAAGAATTATTGTTTGAGCAATTTTTACTGAATGGAAATGCAGAAGCCTATTGGGATATTGATAGAACGTTTTATGAGAGTCAACACCAAGCAGGAAGCTTTTTAAGAAAGTATAAAACGCGCTGGAAATACTATCAGCAAAACCCAATTCAAACTGTTAAAGAATACTTTTCAGAAAGGAAGCATATCGAAGTAATAGGAGCTTCTAAAAACATAACGCAGATAAAATATGCAGGAGAAATTTTAGAAAAACTTTCCAATTATAACAATACAGCGTTGGTTTTGGCAGATGAAACATTATTGCCAATTACTTTGAACTCGTTACCTAAAAATGTAAATGCTATTAATATTACGATGGGATATCCATTAAAAGATGTTCCAACAACGAGTTTGATTTTTGCCATTTTTCAGCTATTTCTAAATCAAGAAAAGTTAGAAAAAACAGAAAGCAATCTTTTTTATCATAAAGATGTAGTTCGGTTAGTAAAAGATGCTACTATTTATAGATTATTACAGGTAAATGAACAAACTAATATATCAGATGTACTTTCTGAAACAGTGGCTAAAGAGAACAATACCTTTATTAATCAAGAAGAAATAAAAACATTTCTTTCGCCAGTTAGTGAGGTGGTTAAAGAAAGAATAGCTGCTGTTTTCAATCCATTTTCGTCGATTAGTGAGTTTTTAAACAGAATTATAGAGTTAATCAACTTGTTGAAAGAGAATGCTAACGAGTTAGAAAAGGAATACTTATTCCGTTTTTATACGGCATTTACCCAGTTACAAAATTTACATAACGAGTTTGGTTATGTACAAGATTTAAAAACCTTGCATCAATTTTTTAGGCAGTTAATACAGTCGGAAAGTTTATCATTTCAAGGAGAACCTTTACAGGGATTACAGCTGATGGGAGTGTTAGAAACCCGTGTGTTAGATTTTGAAAATGTAATAATCACTTCAGTAAATGAAGGCGTTTTACCAGGAAATCATCAACAAAACACATTCATCCCTTTTGATGTAAAAATAGAGTTTGGATTGCCAACATACAGAGAAAAAGATGCGCTGTTTTCCTACCACTTTTTCCGATTGTTGCAACGTGCTAAAAACATTTTCATTTTGTACAATACCGAACATGATGTATTTGGAAGTGGTGAGAAAAGTCGTTTTGTAACGCAGTTAGAAATGATGCGAGATGATATTACTGAAAAAATTATCAGCCCAAAAGTAGTAACGTCACCTGTTCAATTAAAAGAAATTCAAAAAGACGATAAGGTCTTAGAACGTTTGCAAGAGATAGCACAAAAAGGAATATCACCTTCTGCCTTAACTAATTATTTATACAATCCGATTGCATTTTATAAGCAGAAAATTTTAAAAATAAATGAGCTAGAAGATGTGGAAGAAACGGTCGCTGCAAATACGATGGGAACAGTAGTACATGATACTTTAGAAGAGTTGTACAAACCTTTTATAGGGAAGTTTTTACAAGTGAATGATATTGATGGAATGTTGAAAAAAACCAAAGAGCTCATTACATTTTATTTTTTGAAGCATTTTAAAAATGGAGATTTAACCACGGGTAAAAACAGATTGATTTTTGAGGTAGCCAATCGTTTTGTAGAGAATTTTTTAGCTAAAGAAAAGCAATTGCTGAAGGATGAGAATAATCAACTAAAAATTATCGCCACTGAGCAAGAACTGTCTTTAGAAATTATGATTGAGGGAATTAATTTTCCGATAAAAATTAAAGGAATTGTCGATCGAATTGATGAGCTTAATGGTGTTACTAGAATTATCGACTATAAAACAGGAATGGTAGATAGTACAAATTTAAAAGTACTCGATTTTGAAGCTATACGCGATTTAAAGTATCATAAAGCTATTCAGGTAATGTTGTATGCTTTTTTATATACGCAACACACAAAATTTAATTTTGAAAAACCACTAGAAGCAGGAATAATCTCGTTTAAAAATTTAAAAAGTGGTTTTTTACAAATGAACTTTTCATCTAATTACCGAAAGCCTGATAATGCTATTACAGAAGAAAAATTAGAGGAGTTTATGACAGAAGTAAAGAATCTATTAACAGAATTGTACGATCCAGCAGTCAATTTTGTTGAACCTACCGATTTACCGTATTAAATATTTAAATAAATAATTTCCCAGTTATGATTATTACTTCTGTAGGTTTTTAAAGTTTTAAAACCAATGGCTTTGTGCGCATTCATTGAACGAGTGTTTTCTTCATCTACTTCAGTAATAATAGAATGGTATATTCCAGTGAATTCCTCTTTCATTTTAGTATATAACCCTCTAAAAATACCTTTTCCACGAAAGTTTTTGTCTATACATACTTGCCCCATTAAAATATACGGTTTGGCACCTTTTGAAGTTGTATCTATTTCGTCAAACATAGAAATTAAAATTGGAATGTCATTTCTAAAGTTTTTAGACATTGATAAAGCATAACCAATTATTTTATTATCATTCTTAGCAATGATATGCGGATGCACATCATTCATTTTTTGAAGTATTTCTAAATCATGACGAACAGTAACAAAACCCTGTTCTTTTTTATCTGTTTCTGATAATTTTTCAGGCAAGTTTTGTCGCTGTAAATCCAATATCTGAAGCAAATCTGTTTGATCAGTAGCCGTAGTAAATTCAATCATGATTTTAAAAATAGTGGAGCATATCGGAGTCGAACCGATGACCTTTTGACTGCCAGTCAAACGCTCTAGCCAACTGAGCTAATGCCCCTAGTTAAAACTAACATATCCAAATATAGTATTTTTAAGGATGTGCATTTACCCAAACTTCACCATCTTTAAAAAATTCTTTTTTCCAAATAGGAACTGTTTCTTTTAAGGTGTCAATAGCATACTGGCAAGCTTCAAAAGCAGCTTTTCTATGTGGAGAAGAAACAGTAATAATTACAGGAACATCACCAATAGTTAACAAACCTTCAGCGTGATGAATGGCAATCTTTGTGACTCCAAATTTTTCTAAGGCAGCATCTGCAATTTTTTGCATTTCTTTAATTGCCATAGGCTTGTAAGTAGAAAAATCAAGTTGGGTAACCTCTTTGTTTTGAGTAGCATTTCTTACAGTACCCACAAAAACAGCAATTCCACCACAAGAAGGATCAGCTACAAAATCGTAACATTCTTGTAAGTTGAGTTTTTCAGAGGTTATTTTTATGGAAGTAAGGTTCATTATTTAACTGTAAAGAGATTAAAAATAAAGCTAAAATATAGTATTTTCGGCAGCTCAAAATAATAAATTAAATAATATGAAGAAAAGTATATTGCTATGTTTTTTTACCATTTTTACTTTAAGATTAAGCTCCCAAGAAGATTTAATGAGTGTTTCTCTTGATAAGAGTGGAGTTTTTAAAGAAAGAAAAACAAGTATTCTAAACACTATTTATAAAGATGAGTTAAATAACTTATATACTATAAGAACTTTAGAGTCTGAAAGAAGTTTGTTGATAGATGTTTTTGATAGTAAGTTTAATAAGATTAACTCTTTTGAGCATAAAATTGAAAGAAAGCATAGAATATCTGGAGGTTTTTTTAAACAGGAGAGATTAGGGTTTGTAGAGTATTATAAAAATAATAGAGAAAATAAAATAGAGGCTTTTCTATATACTTCGCTTAAAGATAAGCTTGAGTTTTCTAAAAAGAAAATTTTTGAGGTCACTCTTGATAGATATCCTTCATTTTTAGAGTCAGTTTTTTCAGCTTCAAAAATAGATAAAGATTTTAAAGGAAATATGTCTTTTTCTAAATCAGGAAACTATAATGTTTTTAATATAGATTCTTCTGATAAAAAAAATGAGCATCATAGTATTAAGGTTTTTGATGAGGACTTTAATAAATTATGGGAGAAGGAATTTGAGTTACCTTATAAAGATAAAAGATTTAAACTTCAAGAGGTAAAAGTTTCAGATAATGGAGAAGTATTTGTTTTAGGAAAAGTGTACCCAAAAAAAAAGAAGGAAAAAGGAGGAAATTACCATTATGAATTGTTTAAAATTGTAGAAAATAATGTATCATTAACAAAAATTTCTGTTAAAGACCATTTTGTAGCGACTTTAGAGTTAGACTTAACAGAGGAAAATAAATTGAGTTGTATTGGTTTTTATTCCGATATAAATGAGAATAGATTTAAAGGGGTGTGCTCATTTATTTTAGATACAAAAAATATAAACATTGAAAATTCAACTTTTTCACCTTTCACAGAACAATTTTTGAAGGACAAGTACGGAGAGTCTAAAGATAGAGAGTTAAGAAATGTTAAATTTAAAGATGTTTCTTATTCAAAAGATGGAGGAATGATTATCACTGCAGAAGAATTTTTTATAACAACAACATATGTACATAATCAATATGGAGGTTATACAAGAATATCATATAACTTTGATGATATAATTGTTATAAAATTAGATAGAGAAGGAAAACTAGTATGGGCTAGAAATATCAATAAAGCTCAAACATCAAACTATTTTTCAGATCCATTAATGTCGTTTGGAACAGCACAGTATAATAATGATAAGTATTTAATTTTAAATGCTCATAAAAAGATGGGAGAATTATCTGGAGGGAGAATTAAATTTAGAGAAAGTTTTTTATGGAACGCAACTAAAAATAACACGAATTTATATATTGTTAAGTTGAATTCCAATGGAGATTTTATATACAAATCCTTATTATCAAATAAAGATGAAGAAACACCATTTAATTGTAGATTTATTGAACAAGTTTCAGATAATGAGTTAATTTTATACGGTCAAAGAAAAAACAAGAAACAATTTTTAAAAATAACAATCAACTAGATTTAAGTGATGAAAACATTGAACGATTTCAATTTTGAAAATAA
>Ga0193960_1001235_pt1 | contig 10274 bp, 8 predicted proteins | sample FB_3_MG_FD_140338 | JGI IMG/M metagenome (GOLD analysis project Ga0193960, IMG submission 140338) | Microbial mat bacterial communities from the Broadkill River, Lewes, Delaware, United States - FB_3_MG | ecosystem: Environmental > Aquatic > Freshwater > River > Microbial mats | place: USA...
ACCAGCTTCTTCAATAAACTCTTGTACTAGTAAATTTACATCCATCCCATAAAAAGCATCAAGTACAGACTTAGCAGCTTTTTCGCTATCAACTAAAACTACACCAACACCTTGTGTTCCCTCTAAAATTTTAAGAACTAAAGGTGCTCCACCACTTAGTTCTATGATATCTTTTGCATTTGATTTGTTTGATGCAAAAACTGTTTTTGGCATATCTACATCAAATTTAGAGAGCACTTGTAAACTTCGAAGTTTATCTCTACTTCTAGCAATTGCTAAATTTCCAGATACACTAAAAACATCCATCATCTCAAAGTGTCTTACCATAGCAGTACCATAAAAAGTACGACTAGCACCAATTCTTGGAATAATAGCATCAGGGATAGGAAGTTCCTTCCCTTGATAGTTGATTTTTAATTCACCTTTCATAATCTCAATAGAACATTTTAAATAGTCAATAACTTGTATATCCCAACCTCTAGCTTCTCCAGCTTCAATTAATCTTTGTGTTGAATACAAGCTCTTATTTCTTGATAATATATATACTTTCATTTTAACCCTTTTTACTATTTAAATTTTCTTCACTTACATCTACTAAAAACTTGCCACTTAAAAATCTTCTTCCAATAAGCATTGGAAACTTCATATCAGCTCTATTTGTTAAAGATATAATACTTTTATATTTTTTCCCAAAAAATTCGACACTCACTTTTATTGAGGGTCTTTCCTGAATTTGTCCATTTGAACTTTTTACTTTCTTTATTTTGTAAATAGGAAAAGTCATTCTTTTTCCATGATATGATTCATGTACTTCATCTAAAAGAGTAAAACTAACACTGTTCGTATTTGAATCTATATCGATGTGATCACAGTGTAGTGCATTTGAATCTGCACCTGTATCAACTTTTGCATCTAATTCATATAGTTCTAAATCAATGATAGAAATTGTTTCTCTTCTACCTACTATTTTTTTATCCATAGTTTTAAGGCCTTCATTTTAGATTTTAAACAATATTATATACGAATAATGTTGAATTTAGAGTCAGTTTATCTCTTTTTGTATTGAGATTTTAAATGTTGTCCCTTCGTCTAATTTACTTTCACAATGAATTGAACCATTGAGTTTGGTAGTGATTAGATTATATATAATACTTAATCCTAAACCACTACCACCATCATCTCTTTTAGTCGTAAAAAATGGGTTAAATATTTTACTAAGATTTTCTTCACTGATGCCTTTCCCATAATCTTTATATGTTATATCAATATTTTGTGTTTTATCTTTAATTATAATCTCTATCTTCCCTTTTTCACCCTTATCATAAGCATGTTTAATTGTATTCATAATAAGGTTTGTAAATATTTGAGAAATAACCCCAGGATAACTATTTAAAGTAATAGAAGAGGGTGCATCTATATCAATACTAATTTTTGTTTTTTTAGTGATATTATTTATACTTAATAAAATCTCATCAATATATGAAATAAGTTCAAATTCTCTCTTACCATCACTAGATTGATCAACTGCAACTTGTTTGAAACTTCTTACTAGATTTGCTGTTTTTTCAAGATTTATATTGATACTTTTTGCTAACTCTTTTGAAGTATTTATAAAGTTTTGAAAATCTTCTTCATTTAGTTCATCATTTTCATATAGTTTAGCTATTTTGTTCGAAGTTGAGATAAAATGTGTAATTCCGGTAAGCGAAAGTCCAATAGGTGTATTAATTTCATGTGCAACACCAGCAACAAGTTCTCCTAAACTAGCCATCTTTTCTGTTTCGATTAAAGTATCTTGAGTCTGTTTCAATTTTTCCATAGATTTTTCAAGTTCTTGATTTGATTCTTGAAGCTCTTTTGTTCTCTCTTTTACTTTGTTTTCAAGCGTTTCATTTAAAGTTAAAATCTCTTTCTCTGCGATTTTTCTCCCCTCAATCTCTTTATCTCTTTCAATGATTTTTTCTTTTAATTGAGTATAGTGTTCATTTAAGAGTTTATCTTTCTCTTCTAAAAAATTAATTTTTCTACTAAACTCATCAGGCGAAATTTTCATATCTTTTAAGATTGTTGTATACATATCAGATAAACTTAATGATTCCTCTTCTGAAAATATTTCACTCTTTTTTAGTACAGTATAAGCACCTGCTGTTCCTAGTGTTCCTGATAAAATTCTTTCTATCTCTCCATAGAGTTTAGAAAGCTCCATGATATTTATTTTATATCCAGGAGTTACATGAAACTTTTTCTTAAGTTCATCTATTCTTATTTGTAGTTTTTCAGGATTGAGATACTGGCTTAAAATATCTTCAAATAGTTTAAGTTTTTGATTTATATCTATATTGGCTTTAAGTTCGCCTATATAATTCATGGCATCTTTTGATTTTAAAATATTAATAAAATCCATAGAGATAGTTTTTTCGATATCCGTAGATCGTGTAAATAATGAAACTAAAATAAAGGCACTAATATTAAATATCATACTCCAAAATACAGCATGGGGAATAGATTCAAAATCGGTCATACCAAATAATGCTATAGGATTGAGTAGTTCTATCCCAAATAAACCATGATTTAAAACATTTACAGCAAGCCAATTTATATCTCCAAATTGTGGTAAGATGAGCGTATAAAACCAAATACCAAAACCTAAAATTAAAGCACTTATTGCTCCAAATCTATTTGCTTTTTCCCAAAATAATCCACCCAAAATCACTGGAGCAAATTGTAATATTGCTGTAAATGAGATAAGTCCAATATTTGCAATCAAATCTGTCTTTGCAATATAAAGATAAAATAGATAACTGATAAATATAATAAGTGTTACAATTATCCATCGTAAAACTAGGAGTCTTCTTTTTAAAAAATTTAACTTAGGAGTTGATTCTATAATAGGTAAAATAAAGTAGTTACTTACCATAATAGACATAGTCATAGCAGTAATCATAATCATACTAGTAGATGCAGAAAACCCACCAATAAAAGCAATTATGGAGATTAAAGGTTGTTCCTGATTCAGTGGGATAGTTAAAACATAAAAGTCGTTTAATTGATGATTGATATCTAACAATGAACCACCTAATGCAATAGGAATGGTAAAAAATGTTATAAGAAGTAGATATAGAGGAAAAACCCACATAGCAGTTTTGATATGGTTTATATCAGAGTTTTCAACTACTCCAATATGAAATTGCCTTGGCAAAAATAACATAGCAAACATAGACAAAATAAGAATACTTAACCAACTAGAATAATCAACACTATTTTCACCTTGGCCAATTGATTTGAATAGTCCTTGCTGTGATGCTTCATGTAAAATTGTTGAGATATCATCAAAAACAAAATAAGAGACAAAAATACCAACAATGATTAATGCAATTAATTTGATAATAGATTCAATGGCAACTATAAAAATCATAGCAAAGTGTCGTTCAGATGGATCTAACTTTCTTAGTCCAAAAATAATAGTGAAAAATGACATCAAGGCAACGATAAGAAGACCTACGTTATCTATATTTGCAGTATCATTTAAAAGATTTGTTTTGTCTTCTACTATTAAAATATTTATAGACTGTATGATCGCTTTTAATTGAATAGAGATATATGGAATAATACCAACTAAAGTTCCAAAACTTACAAATGCTCCAATAAGCATAGATTTGTTATATCGTACTGAAATTAAATCTGCTAAACTAGTTACTTTATAAATCTCTTTTATTTTAATAAGTCTACTTATAACTAAAGGCCACAAAAATATCATCAGAACAGGACCTAAGTAGACTGCTAAAAAAAGAATACCACCACTAGATACTTTTCCAACACTCCCATAATAGGTCCAAGCAGTACAATAAATAGCAAGAGATAAAGAGTAGATATAAGGGGAAGATAATAAACCAAAATGATCTGCTTTTTTTTCAACAACATAAGCAATAACAAATAAAATAAGCATGTAAATTAAAAATGTAAATACAATTTGATGTAATTCAAACATAGTTAACCTTTTTTAAAATTGAGTTTATTTGAAATTATTTTGAATAAAATTATGCAAATTAGCCAAAAAACATAAATCATAATAAAACCATCAAAAAGCTCGGAAGTACTAAAGTTTGAGATAATAAAAACATTAGTGATAAGAAAAAATAGTATAAAAAGATAGATTAAAAATAGAGGAGATGTTAAGTTTTTTTTCATAAATACCCAATTTCATTAAATTTTAAATTAGTATAACATATTTTGGAAAATAATATGTTATCATAAAGTTAGAATATAAAGTAATTATATAAAAGGTCAAATCTATGGGTAAAATGAAGTTTGCACAAAAGAAAAATGAAAATATAATCAGTGATAAAACTTGGAAAATATTGATTTGTGACGATGAAAAAGAGGTTCATACTATAACAAAAACAGTACTGAATGATTTTGTTTTTAAAAATAAAAGATTAGAATTTATTAGTGCATACACAGGTGAAGAAGCTTTAGATATTTTAAGTGAAGATAATGATATAGCTCTAATACTTTTGGATGTTGTTATGGAAACTGATTATGCAGGTTTAGATGTAGTAAAAGAGATACGAAATAATATAAAAAATAAGATGATTCGTATAGTTCTTAGAACAGGACAGCCAGGTTACGCTCCTGAAAAAGAGGTTATTCAAGAGTATGATATAAACGATTATAAAGAGAAAACAGAGTTAACAGATATAAAACTATTTACAACTATTATTAGTGCTTTACGAGCCTATAAAGATATGCGTTCATTAGAAAAAAATAGAAAAGGTTTAGAAAAAATCATAGAAGCGACAAGAAATATTTATGAAAAAAATTCTTTAGAACTTTTTGCCAATGGTGTATTGAGTCAATTAATATCTATTTTAAAATTAAATGGTCACTCTTTTTTACTAAGTGCAAGTGGATTAACTTTAGAAAAAGATACTAACAATAATCTTAAAATATTGGCTTCCACAGGTATTTATGCAGAGAAAAATATAGATGATATAATGAACTCAGGATTTAAAGAAGTTTTAAATGAAGTGATGGATAAACAAGAATCTATATTTAAAGATGATTCTTATATAGGTTATTTTGAAACAGAAACAGAAAAGATCAATATTATTTATATGGAAGGTTGTGATAGATTAGGAAAACTAGATAGAGACTTGATCAATATTTTTGCAAATAATGTTTCAACTGCTTTTAATAACCTTTATCTAAATCAAGAGATAATAGAAACACAAAAAGAGCTTATAGAAACGTTAGGTGAAACTGTTGAAAAACGTTCAAAAGAAGCTTCAAAACACGTAAGAAGAGTAGCAACAATCTCTTATGAACTAGCGTTAAAATATGGTTTAAGTGAAGATGAGGCAATTTTAATAAGAAATGCTTCACCTATGCATGATGTGGGAAAAATAGGTATAAGAGATTCGATTCTTTTAAAACCAGATATTTTAAATGAAGAAGAGTTTGAAATTATGAAAACTCACGCTGCAATTGGAAAAGATATATTAGGAAATTCTAATAGAGAGGTTTTAAAAGCTGCGTCTATTATAGCTTATGAACATCATGAAAAATATGATGGTAGTGGGTATCCAAATCAATTAAAAGGTGAGGAGATTCATATCTATGGAAGAATAACTGCTGTTGCAGATGTATTTGATGCTTTATTAAATAAAAGATGTTATAAAGAGCCATGGAGTATAGACGATGTAGTGAAATACTTTAAAGAGCAAAGAGGTAAACATTTTGATCCAAAATTAACAACTTTACTTTTAGATAATTTATCTCTGTTTAAAGGTATTGTTGACAATAATCAATAAATTTAGTATTTGTTCTTAATCTTTCATTAAGACAATAGGAATATACTTTAAGTAATAAACTCAATAAAGGGAGACAATGAAATATATTTATATATCAAACTATGTAAAGATGTCACAAGAGAAAAAAAGTAAATTTTTAAATTTTATGAACAGATGTAAAGATTTTAAAGTTTCTAACAGTGATATAGCATTTGCAAAAGATGGATTGGTTTTAGGATTTTTACAAGATTCTAATATTCAAAAAGCATATTCTTACTTTAAAGATTTTTTTGAAGATGTAAAAGAGGTTCATATTGATTTGGTAAATAAAAGCTTTAATAATAAAAACCAAATGATTTTAACATTTAATAGTGGTAATAAGCAGATAAAGATATAAAATATCTTTATCTCATAACTTCATCTGCTTCTAAAGTAGATATTCTCCATGATGGTATTATTGTACTTGCAATGTACACAGGAACACTTAAGAAAAATACTAAAAATAAACTTTGTATATCAAATATAAATGGAAGTGCAAATTCTGGTTTTAGATCATTGTACCCTATAAATATATCTCGCAATAGTGGTGCTTGAAAAAGATAAACAAACACTAAGGCTACAGTAACTCCTAAAATATAAGAGATAAATGAAAGTATAAAGCCTTCATAAAATTTTTCTTTTAAAACATCATCTATTTTCCATCCAAGTGCTTTTAAAATTCCTATCTCTTTTTTTTCTTGACTAGTTAGACCACTTGACTTATCATATATAATCATAAAAAATGTAAACAAACAGATTATAAAGAGAGCTAAAAAGACACCACTTTTATAATCAAAGATATTTGCGTAACTCAGTTTTAAATCATCTTTTGTGATGATTTTAAGATTTGGATATAAGGTTTGTATTTTTGTTTTTATAGTGGGTACTTCTGTTTCATTGGCAACTTTTACAATGATATCAGTGGCTTTTGTATCAGCTATATTTAATACTTCTCGTGCATTTTCTTTTGATATAATAATCATATCATTGGATTCAAGTTGTATGTCACTTTTAAAAATACCAGCAATAGTGAGTTGTTTAAATTCTCCATTTGGCTTAATAAAATTAAAATATTTAAGATAATAGTTCTTATCTAAAATTTTTTTAACCCCTTCTCCTATAAGCATCGAATTTGAAGAGTCTATCGTATCCATATCAGAACTATTTACAATTGTTTGTAAACTTTTTTTGTATTGTTGCTCATATTGGTCTATCCCTACAATTGTAAAATTGACTTTTGCATTTTCAAAATAATAGTATCCCCAGACTCTTGGAGTTGCATCAACTACTCCACTTATTGTGAGTAGATTATCAACTATATTTGTATCTATTTCATATGATTTTCCAGCTTTTATATTTTGCAAAGTTATTTGAGGAAGAGAATTTACTGTTGTATTTAGTTCATATTTAATGGCATTTGTAATAAAAAAAATAGAAGTTAGTAAAAATACTAACGTGGCAAATATAATAACAATAAAACCATTTTTACTTTTTTGTCTTAAAATGGAGTTAATAGCATATTCTATGAGATAAAAATTAATTTTACTTTTCATTGATTACCTTTGATGGGATATTTGCAGTTAAAGAACTGTTTTTATATGTAAAAGAAGTTATATCATATTCTCTTAAAGTACCATCATTTGGATATATAGAAAAAATATCAGTTAAACTTCGATGTCTTATATATGAAGATTCAGAAGAAAGTGCTAAGTCTGGTAATGTTGAAATTTTGATAAAATCATTTTTAATTCTTATCGATTCTTTTGATGGTGCATGCAGATAGTGTAGTAAAAATAGTACTCCAAAAAAAAGAATCACAATAAAATAAAAAATATTTACGAGATAAAAACTTTTTCTATACATCTATATTTATCTCCCTTATTAATTTTGTTAATAATATCAAATCTCTCTTAAAGATTAACCTTTTAAAGTAAAATTTAAGTATTATTTCTTTAATTTAAGAGTATTATATATAATAAGGAGTTTTGAATGAGAATAGAGTATGCAGGTCCAAGACCAATGATCTCTCAACATGGTGTTGAATTCAAAGAGGGTAAAGAAGATAAGTATGTTTATTTGATGATATCTATACAAATTCTTCAAGCTATTGATAAAGATTATGAAGGTCATAAATCATATAGCTATGATACTAAAACTAAAAGGTTTACAAATGATGAGATTCATGATATTTTAGATTCTCACTCAAATACACTTGAAGCTGATGTTGAAAAAGAAGAAATGTTTTATATGCAAAAAATTGATGAAGAGATTGAGCATATAAAATCACGTACTAATTTAAAAGAATCAGAGAAAATAGCTTGGGTAAATAACCTAGAGATAATGAGAAAATATAGGATTCAAAGAGCAATCAATAAAATTTATTATATGCATAGTATTGAACTTATTAAAGAGGTTATTCAAAGAGAAAAAATTAAAGAGATAGATACACCTTTTTATGAAAAATATTGGCATGTTCTACAAACTATTCAAGGTGCTTTAGAAGAGGGCAGATACTCAGTACATACAAGATTGGAGATAGTAAAAATTGATGATGATGCGATGATCGCTAAATTGTTTATGGATTACTAATATGTTTAAAAAATCTTTTTATCCTATTTTTTTATTATTAATAGCATATTTACTTTTTTCTAGTGCAGATGCAAAAACTATTGTTGCAGGTATTGCTATATTTCTTATTGGTATGGTATTTATGGAGGATGGTTTTAAACTCTTTAGTGGAGGAGTTTTAGAAAAGGTTTTAGAAAAAAGTACCAAAACAGTACCAAAAGCTATTGGTACTGGATTTATAGCTACAGCTATTGTACAAAGCTCATCATTACTTACTATTATTGTTATCTCTTTTTTAAGTGCAGAGCTTATTAGTTTAAGTGGTGCAATCGGAGTTATCTTTGGTTCAAATATAGGAACTACAACTACAGCATGGATTGTATCTGCATTTGGAGTAAAAATTAAAATTGCTCATTATGCTATGCCTATGTTGATTTTTGGTGTTCTCTTTAGGTTTAAAGATGACAAAACTTATCAAGGTATAGGAAATGTTTTAGTTGGTTTAGGTTTTGTATTTTTAGGTATCGGATATATGAAAGAGGGATTTGAAAGTTTAAAAGAAGGACTTGACCTTGCAAAATTTGCTATAGATGGATACCTTGGAGTTTTAGTTTATATCTTTATTGGTGCAATTGCAACAATAGTAATCCAATCTAGTAGTGCAACTATGGCTTTAATTATTACAGCACTAGCAACAGGGCAAATTGAATATACAAATGCTTTAGCTTTAGCAATTGGTGCCAATATAGGTACAACTGTTACAGCTATATTGGGTGCACTTTCTTCAAATGCAAATGGAAAAAGGTTAGCTGTTGCTCATTTTATTTTTAATGTAGTTACAGGGTTTATTGCTATTGTATTTATTTACCAGTTAGCAGATTTAGTGGATTTACTTAGCAAAGAAGTAGGTATCGGGCAAACTGATTATGCAATGAAACTTGCTTTATTTCATACCATATTTAATGTTATTGGAGTACTTGTTGTATCGCCATTTACACCAAAATTAGTAAAATTTCTTAAAGGTTTATTTAACGAAACTAAACATGATATAGAAAGAGCAAAATATTTAGATGAAGTTGTATCTAGTGTCCCTGAAGCTGCTTTAAAGGCATTACAAAAAGAGATTGTACATTTGTATGATGATACAACTGATGCATTATTAAAAGCTATATCTTTAGATAAAAAAGAGATTTATGAAAATAATGAGGATAATATCTCTAAGATTGTTGAGAAATCATCTGATACTATTGATATAGATACTCATATATTCTATAATAAAAAAGTTAAATATTTGTATGGTGATATTATTAATTATGCTTCTATATCACAAGAAAATATGAACATAGAACAATCAGATAAAGCATATGCTTTAAAACTTGCCTGTAGACAAATAGTTGAGTCTATTAAAGATGTGGATGAGATACAAAAAAATATAAAATACTATAGTAATGGTAAAAATGAGGATATTAAACAAGAGTACAATATATTACGTGCAATTATTGCAAAAACTTTAAAAGGTATTCATAATTTAAGATCTACTGAAAATGATGAGATTGATATTGTTACAAATATTAAAATTCTAGAAGAAAACCTTAACAAACTTGATATGATGGGTAATGGTAAACTTGATAAGTTAATTAGAGAGCATAAAATAGAACCAAAAATGGCAACATCTTTAATAAATGATAGTGCTTTTGCATATGATATATCAAAAAAACTTTTAAATGTTGCCAATGTATTATGGATAGAAGATAGAGAGTTGCAAAAACTAGGAGAACCGATATGAAACTTGAAAAGTTATTTAAAAAGTTAGAATCAATTTTTACTATAAAGAAGAAAAAGAAAAAAGCAAAAAGAGAAAAAAAGCTTAAATTAAAA
>Ga0193960_1001236_pt1 | contig 10263 bp, 13 predicted proteins | sample FB_3_MG_FD_140338 | JGI IMG/M metagenome (GOLD analysis project Ga0193960, IMG submission 140338) | Microbial mat bacterial communities from the Broadkill River, Lewes, Delaware, United States - FB_3_MG | ecosystem: Environmental > Aquatic > Freshwater > River > Microbial mats | place: USA...
ATTTACCATAAAAACTCGATTCATACCTGGAAAGTGGCGCCTACAGGGGAGGTTACCAATGTTCAAATCACTTGATAGCAAACAGATGAAAAAGTCTCTGCTAGCGATCGGGCTAGGTGCGGCATTAGCCTTCACAGGCAGTATTGCGCAAGCCGGTAAATACGGTATTGGCGATACAGCCACTAAAGATCAAATTGCAGGTTGGGACATCGATATTCGTCCTGATGGTAAAGGTTTGCCTGCAGGAGAAGGCACGGTCGAAGCGGGTGAGGGCCTTTACGAAGAGCGTTGCGCGACCTGTCACGGGCTTTTTGGTGAAGGAGAGGGACGTTGGCCTGTTCTTGCCGGAGGTAACGGCACACTAACGGAAGAGCGACCGACAAAAACAGTGGGTTCCTATTGGCCGTATGCTTCTACTCTTTACGATTACATACGTAGAGCAATGCCGTTTACGGCGCCGCGTTCTTTATCTGATCAGCAGGTATATGATATAACCGCCTACGTGCTCTATCTTAATGAAATCATTGAAGAAGATTTTGTTTTAACGAAAGATTCGTTGGCAACTATTGAGATGCCTAACCAAGATAATTTCTTTGTAGATCCTCGCCCAGATGTAAAAAATGTTCGTTGTATGAAGAATTGTGCCGATCCTAAAAAACTTAAGATTGCGGGCACGCTTCGCGGTATTACACCGGTAGGACATTTTGTTGAGGGTGCAGATGCTCCAGCGGCTTCGCACGATGCTCAGATGGAACAAGAGCAACATAAGGAAAAGGCCCGTAAAGCAACATTAAAAGGTGAAACGCTGACATCTCATGGTTCAGCGGGTGCTGCTTCCTTATCTGAAATGGCATTAGCCGGTAAAGCAACTTATGAAGGTGCTTGTAAGGTTTGTCATGGATCGGGCTTAACAGGATCGCCAAAAGTAGGTGATATTGATGCTTGGGCTGGGCGCATCAAACAAGGTATGCCTATACTGCTTGACCATGCGATTAAGGGCTTCTCCGGTGATACTGGAGTGATGCCACCTAAGGGCGGAAGAGTAGACCTTAGTGATAAGCAGGTTGAACAAGCAGTGTCATACATGGTTGAATCTAGCCAGTAATGATTATTAGTATATAAGGCCTGGTTATAAAACAGGCCTTATCGCCCACTTGGGCATTTTATAACAATAAAAACTACTGTCGAAAGACGGAACTCCGGAGGAGAAACAATGCGTAAGCTGACCACCTCTCTGTGTGCTGCTGGTGTATTGGCAATGTTTTCAGCGGCTCCCGCTGTAGCAGATAACCATGCTGACCAGATTGCACTGGGTAAAGCAGTTTATATGGGTAAATCCCGTGGTAACTGTATCTCCTGCCACGCGATCGATGATCCAGATGCGAATTTGGCAGGTAACCAAGGGCCACCTACTATCTCGATGAAAGCGCGTTATCCAGACAAAAGTAAATTACGTGCGCAGGTTTGGGATGCAAGTAAGAATAATCCTCTGACAATAATGCCGCCGTTAGGTAAGCATTGGATATTGTCGGAAGAAGAAATTGACGCTGTTGTAGAGTATATCTACCAGTTCTGATCTCCCTATAGGGTGAAAGTAAGAGGAAACATAGAATGAGCATGAATCGTCGTTCCGTAGTTAAAGCGATCGCAGCAGGCGGTGCTCTGGTAGGTGCCAGCGTATTAATGCCACGTATTGCAATGGCAGCATGGACTACTAAAGCATTTGAAGCGGAAGATCAGGCAACAGCCATGAATGAGCTTCTTGGTGGTGCCGCAGAAGAAAGTGCAGAAGTAACGCTTAAAGCCCCTGATATCGCTGAAAATGGTGCAGTTGTTCCTGTAACAGTGAGTTCAAGTATGGCTGGTGTTGAGTCAATGAGCATTTTTGTTGAGAACAACCCTAACCCATTGGTTGCTGAGTTTTTGATTCCAGCAGGCACTGATGCTGACGTATCTACGCGTTTACGTATGGGTAAAACTTCTAAAGTGACAGCCGTTGTTAAAGCGAATGGCAAGTTATACAGCGCTTCTAAAGAAGTTAAAGTAACCATCGGTGGTTGTGGCGGTTAATCCAGTTAAGCCCATACAGAGGTAAGAATCATGGCTAAAGGTATTTTGAAAGTTAAAGCAAAGGCTTCTGGTGATAAAACCAAAGTTAAGTTGATGGCTAAGCACATTATGGAAAGTGGTCAGCGTAAGGATAAGAAAACAGGTGAATTAATTCCTGCTAAATTCTTACAAGAGCTTAAAGTAATGCATGGTGGTAAAGAAGTGTTTGCTGCGAATTTAGGCACAGCTATTTCTAAAAACCCATACTTCGCCTTCAATTTTGCAGGTGGTGCAAAAGGTGACGAGCTAACGATGACTTGGGTTGAGAACTCAGGTGCGACGTCTACAGAAACTGCCAAAGTAAAATAATCAGCAAAAACCGTTAAGTTGGTTTAGCTGTGGGGTGTGAATAATGAAAATAATAAAAACATTAGCGTTGGGTTTGACGGTTGCAGCAGTGACACAGATGACGCACGCGGCGGATACAGGGTTCGATATGCAAACTGTCGACCCTGAGGCTGATCGTATAGCACTGCAAAAATATTTTAAGTCTCGTTTTCCAGAGTCAGATATTGCTGATTATGTGAATGGGATTTATGCAGTTGATGCAGGTTCACGTGAGCAGTGGGAAGAGCTAGAAGAGTTCCCTCCTTATGAGTTCGATGTTGAGAAGGGCGAAGAGCTTTTTAATACAGCATTTGCTAATGGCAAGGGCTACGCAGATTGTTTCGAAAACGGTGGTGTTGGCATTCGTCAGAACTTCCCGTATTGGAGCAAAGAGGAAGGTACCGTTAAGACCCTAGAGCAGGAGATTAATGAGTGCCGTGTAAGCAATGGTGAAGAGCCTCTTAAATGGGGTAAAGGCGCAATTGCACAGATCTCAGCGTATATGGCTTGGACCTCCCGAGACAAAGTATTCGATATTAAAATTCCAGCTGACGATGAGCGGGCGAAGGCAGCTTACCTTGAGGGTAAGAAGTTTTTCTACGCTAAGCGTGGTCAGTTGAATCTTTCGTGTGCTAACTGTCATGTTCAGGGGACAAATATTGCGATCCGTGCTGACCTACCAAGTCCACAACTTGGTCATGTAACACATTTCCCAGTGTTTCGCTCTAAGTGGGGTTCTTTAGGTACGCTACATCGTCGATATAGCGGTTGTCATAAAGATTCTCGTTCTAAACCGTTGAAGCCTCAGGCTGAAGAGTTCCGTAATTTGGAATACTTCCAGAGTTATATGTCCAATGGACTTGTAGCAAATGGTCCTGGGTCGCGTAAGTAATTGGAGGGTAGCAAAATGAAGAAAGGTTTAATTATTGCTGCTGCTCTTGCAATGGCACCGACATTAGCGACAGCGACAAGCTTTCAAGAGGCATTTGAATCTAACCGTGCAATGCATGGTAATGATCATGTTTTTGAGTGGAAAGGTGGTAAATACCATACGAACCATGAAGAAGAGATGGAAGCTCGCGTTAAAGCAACTAAAGCAAATGCGGCTGACTTACTGGCTAAAGCTAAAGCTAAGAATGCCGAAGTGGCTAAGTTAGGTTTCGAATGGAAGCTAACAGGCGACATTCTTAAAGATGCGCAAAAAGCGATAGATGAAGCGGATTACCAAAAAGCGTTAAATTTGGCTGCTCAAGCTAAATATCATGCGCGAATTGGTATTCAGCAGTATCACTACGCACAGAAAAATTGGCACCTTTCAGTTCCTGAGTAAGGCGCTGTAAGTTCACTAATAAATAGATGAGGCATAGATGGCTTATCTATTGGTGCTTAAAAATGCCTGCTGACGTTTTTTCGTAGCAGGCTTTTTTTTACCCCTTTATCGAATCAGGGTGACTAGTTATGTCTATGACACGTCGCGAATTCGCGCGTTTACTCGGTATGGCAGGTGCGGCAGGCGTATTGCCAGCTACAGGTTTTGCTGCAAAGAAACAGCCGACCGATTTATACGAAGTTCCGAATAGCGGAAATGTCCGCCTCTTGCATATGACCGATTGCCATGCGCAATTGATGCCTGTCTATTTCCGTGAGCCGAATGTAAACCTAGGTATTGGCCAAGCATATGGGCAAGCACCGCACCTGGTAGGTGATAAGCTGCTTAACCATTTTGGTATAGCGTCAGGCACGCTAGAAGCACATGCGTTTTCATACCTAAACTTTGGTGAAGCCGCAGGCCGGTACGGCAAAGTTGGCGGTTTTGCTCATCTTAAAACCTTAGTTGAGCGTTTGCGCCAGAGCTATGGTTCTGAGAATACGCTGTTGTTGGATGGCGGTGACACTTGGCAGGGCTCGGGTACATCATTTAAAACGCGTGGCATGGACATGGTAAAGGCAACCAATGAGCTAGGCGTGGATTACATGACCGGTCACTGGGAATTTACTTACCATCAAGAAGAGATCCTAAATAACGTTAAAGCGTTTAATGGTGAGTTTCTAGCCAATAATATCTTTGTCACTGAAGATGCCTTATTTGATGGGGCTGATGAGTATATTTACGATGAAGATTCGGGGCATGTGTTTAAACCGTATTCTATTCGTGAGATTGGTGGTGCGCGTATCGCAGTCATTGGGCAAGCGTTCCCAAGAACGAAGATAGCAAACCCTGCTCGCTTTATTCCTGATTGGACCTTCGATATTTATGATAGTGAAATGCAAGAACTGGTTGATAAGGTTCGTGCAGAAGAGAAGGTTGACGCGGTTATCGTCATCTCCCATAACGGTATGGATGTCGATCTTGCTATGGCATCTCGAGTGTCTGGTATCGATGTTATTCTCGGTGGCCACACGCATGATGGTATGCCACAGCCTACGACAGTTAAAAATAAGGCAGGCCAAACCTTAGTGTGTAATGTCGGTTCGAATGGTAAGTTCCTTGGCGTCATGGATCTTGATATTCGTAATGGTAAAGTCCAAGGATATAACTACCGCCTTATGCCGGTGTTCTCTGAGATCTTACCTGCTGATGCTGGTATGGCTAAGCTGATTGAAGATATTCGTGCCCCGCACATGGATTGGTTAAGTGAAGAGCTGGCGCTGGCTGATGAAGTGATGTTCCGCCGCGGCAACTTTAACGGTACCTTCGACCAACTAATTTGTAATGCGTTAATGGATGTTAATAACGCTCAGATTTCGTTATCACCGGGTTTCCGTTGGGGAACGACGGTTCTCGAAGGACAGAAAATCACCATGGAGCATGTGTTAGATCAGACATGCTTAACCTATCCTGAGACCTATGTTCGTCCAATGAAAGGCTCTGAGCTTAAGCTGATTCTTGAAGATGTTGCAGATAATATCTTCAACCCGGAACCCTACCTTCAGTCGGGTGGCGATATGGTACGTGTCGGTGGCTTCGATTATATCTGTGATCCTTTACAGCCTATTGGTAAACGTATCACCGAAATGACACTGGATAACGGTGAAAGAATTGATGCGAACAAGACCTATACTGTTTCCGGTTGGGCAACGGTAGGGGCTAAGTCTGACGGACCTATTATTTGGGATGTAGTGGCTGAGCATCTACGGGATAAGCAAGTTGCGCGTATTGATAAATTGAATACGCCAATTCTTAAAAATGTGGCTGATAACCCAGGTATAGCCGGTTATGACAAGTTAAGTTAACCCTTAACTTTTTTAGATGTAGCTTGCTAAGCCCTTGGTCAATTTGATCAGGGGCTTTTTTATAACCGCTTTAGCAGCTAGACTTTATTCATTGTCTTCAATGGAGAGTATTGAGTTGCGGACCCCCACGATATGTTGTCTACTTTTGCTGGCAAGCAATTACCTGTATTCCTCTGAACGGATTGAAGTTTTAGCGGTTGATTACCCGCCCTTCACGACCAGTAAAGTATCAGGGAACGGCGTATCGTTTAGGTTACTTAAAAAGCACTTAGGCGCTATCGAAGGATTGGTGATCGAGCCTGTTTTTTTACCTCCGGCACGCTTACAGCAGAGGATAAAAGCAGGAGAGTGGTGCTTTAGCTTTTACCCCGTTAGTGATGATCGTAGTGATGTACGATTTTTGGCGCTTGCTGATCGAAAGTTTAAAATAGGTTTATACCATCAGGAAGATGATCCGTTAATTAATTGGACCCATCTAGCGCAATTAAAAGGTTATCGGGTCGCGTTGTTACGGACCGATCGCAGTACTTCATTTTTCAACCGCTTTACTAGCGCCGGGATGATACCTGTATTTGTCGATAACGTTGAACAGGGGTTGCGAATGCTACAGCGAAAGCGGGTTGATGTGGCGCTGGGTGACGAATATCTCACTGATTTTGTTTTTGCCGAAGCCAATGATTTTAAAGCATTTGGCTTTGCCGCAACGCCACTGTTTGAGACCTCTATCGGGCTGTATATAAACAACGCCTGCTCGCAAGCTAAGTTATTTTAGACCTGCTCACTTTCAACGCCGCCGTAATCGGTTAAAATAGCGCCATCGTAGAATTAGGATGGAGCAGTAAACCAATGGGAAAAACGATTAAGGCCGCAGTTTTTATACTTACCGCCATCGGTTTAACTGCCTGTAATGCTGCGGGCACAAAGCCCGATGCGGCAGCACCAGGTATGGCAGAGGCTGTAGCGGATTCTTCCACAGTAGAAAATAGCGAAGCATCTGTCCAAGCAAAACCCCAGTCAAATAATTCAAAAATGGCAGCGGCCAATGCACCGGTAGATAAGCTTGAGTTGATAGGCAATCGCATGACTGCCGTACAAGATCATCTACTGCAAATTAAGTCTCAGGCAGGTCAGCTGCAACAACAAAACCAAGCACTCTCACTGCAGTTACAGAGCCTGAAGACTGAGCTCCAAGTGTTAGCCGCGGTTGAACCACAGCAAAATCAAGAAGCACCACAACCTGATACATTCAATGGTGTATTAGATCAGATAACCATGATGGCTAATGAGTTAAGTAGCCAAGTACAAGATGGCGCTTTCCGCGTGGTATCTGCCTACACGGCAAAAGGTCAGTGGGTGTTGATACGTTTTCATCGCTTTACCGGAGAAACATGGTTAGCTGATAAAGGTCAATGGAACCTGTTAGACGAGAGTGGGGAGACTGGGACCGCTGAATACGAAGTGGTATTGTTGCGCGCAGACAAAGATATTAAAGGCTATGTCGCTGCACGAATTAATCGCATAAGTGGCGAAAGCTGGTGGTTAAAGCAGAATATCTGGCAGCCTTATCTTCAGTGATTTAACACGTATATATTCAATAGGACGTTTGTGAACGAACCCGCCGTAGCTGAGCTGATAGCGCTTTTTAATCAGCTTTTTAAAGATTCCTTGAACACCATTTTGGTGAGAGGGGATGATGAGCCTATCTACCTTCCTGCCGATGAGGAAAGTGATCACCACCGTGTGATTTTTGCCCATGGTTTCTACGCCAGTGCGTTGCATGAGATCGCTCATTGGTGTGTTGCAGGCGTAGAACGTAGGAAATTGGTTGATTTCGGTTATTGGTATAAGCCCGATGGGCGGACAGCTGATGAACAAGCGGAATTTGAAAGAGTGGAAGTAAGGCCGCAAGCGTTTGAATGGTTAATGTCTCAAGCCGCAGGTCATAAGTTTCACTTTAGCGCGGATAACCTATCATCGGATATTGGTGCGAGCGATCGTTTTCAAAAAGATGTACAGCAGATGGTTCATGATCTGTTGGATAAAGGGCTACCCGAGCGTGTTGGCCTATTAGTTAACGCGTTACGCGAGCAAAATGGCACCGGGCCACTTTCCAAGGCTGATTTTCAGGTTTAACTTAAACGCCAATTTTGATGTCGTTTGACGACTTGATGAACTAATGGATTTGCAATCAGTCTATTGAATACTTAGTTATTTGAAGAGACTGATATGACTGACTCATTAGTGCCGTCTAAGCAACGTTTGTTAAAGCAAAGCTTGTTAAAGAAAGCCCCGTCCAAGCAAAGCTTGTCAAAGAAAGTCACATTACAGAAGGCTCCGTTAAACAAAAGCTCTTTAGTGAAAAGTTCTAATAGACGACAGGTTTTGAAGTCAGCCGCGGCTGCAGTAGGTGCCGTTGGATTAAGCCCTCTTGCTATGATGGGGGCTGCGCAGGCTGAACCGGTTGCTCAATCTAAACCCCAGCCCAAACCTTCCCGTGGCATTCAGGGCCTCGTCGCACCCGAGCTAGATGTTTCTCATTGGATTGATGGTGATGGCAATCCTACTTCTGCCTTCTCTGTAGCCGAGCACCGAGGCAAGTGGGTCTACCTAAAATGTTTCCAGGAATGGTGCCCTGCTTGTCATTCTGTCGGCTTTCCTAATCTTCAAAAACTCAAAGCGGCTTTTCCTGATGACAGTAAAATTGTAGCGGCTGTGATTCAGACAACGTTTGAAGGCCATGCTATCAATAATGCTGAGGCATTGCGCAAAAACCAATTACGTTACGATCTAGATCTTCCTTTCGGACACGATCCAGGCAATACCGAGTTATCACATAAAGACCCAGGCCATTATCCAAGTACTATGCGCTCTTATCGAACAGGAGGAACCCCATGGGTCACCTTAATTGATCCAAATGGCGTTGTTGCTTTTGATGGCTTTCACATCAATATTGAGCAGTTGATTAGCTATTTGCAGGAAAATACCTAGTGGTAGGGTGACTTATGGTTGGCGGGGGATTGTGAGAGATAGCTGCTCTTCAATTGCGGTTAGGCAAACCTGAACGTTTAAAGGGAGTTTGTTGTTGTAATCGTACAGAGCATAGACTGGGTTTACAGGCAGTTGGTAGTCAGGCAGTGCGGGGTAAACGACATGTTCACCCGTGTTGATCATGAAATCGGGGATGATACCCACACCGGCACCTGATTTTATAAGCGCAAGGCTTGTATAAAAAGAATCGGATAAACAGTTAACCTTCGCAATATACAGCTGCTTTTCACCGTCATCTGCCGTCATTTGGTGTTCTATCGGTTCAATCTCCCATGTGTTTGCAATGTAAGCCGCGCTATCGAGTTCAGCCTGCGTTAGCTTAGGTGTTGCTGCACACAGTACATCTCGAAATTGACCGATACGTCGCTGTTTAATCGTACTGTCCTTCGAGGCTCCTACTCGAATAGCGAGATCAATATTCTCTGCAATAACGTTTATCTGGGTATCGGTGCTAATTAGTTCTGGCACGAGTAGAGGGTAATCTTGCATTAGTTTGCCTATAGCGGGCGCCACTAGTGATCCCATTAAGGCGTTGGGAGCGGTTATACGAATACGCCCTTTGGGTATGAGTACCGCTTCTTGCGCTTGCTGCCAAGCGGTTTGAGCAATGGCATTAAGGGATTGGCAGTGCTTGAAAAAGTCTTCTCCTGCCGGTGTCAGCGTTTGGCGGCGGGTTGTTCGCTTTAATAACGATACTCCCAGCTCTTTTTCTAACGCCTTGAGGTGTTGGCTGACAACCGATTTTGATAATTGTAGCGAGTCCGCTGCTGCGGTGATTGAACCGGCTTCAACAATATGCGCGAAGACCGACATGTGGCGAAGTTGATTCATTCAATTGTCCGTAAAATCTAAACAGTTGGTTTTGATTGCTAGGTTTTTCTTGGTTTATTTTGAGTTTACTCTTTTCTCACTCAATTAATAATGATGTGGAGAAAAAGATGTCGGCTTTAAATGTTTTACAGCGATGCCAAGAGGGGATTGATGGATGGCAGACTGCTTTTAATAATCAAGATGCAGCTGGCTGTGCGGCTCAGTATTGCGCTAATGCGGTGATGCACGCGCGACCATTTGGCATATTTAACGGCAGAGAGGAGACCCAAGCGTTTTGGCAAGGGATTATGGATCAGGGTTTTGCTGAGGTCGATTACACGGATGTAACTTGGGAGGAAGCAGAGGATGGTGGTTATATCCTTACTGCGAGTTGGACAATGAATAAGGCTTTTGGTGTTGTTCACAGAGAGCATTGGATTATTGAGGAAGATGGGTTGGCCCGTCTTATCAGTGACGATTTTGAAGTTCAGGGGGAACGTTAACCTAAGTCATGACTTGAGTAGCTGAGCTAAGGGGCTGAATCATCTAAGGGGCTGAACCATATCAGTCCCTTAATCTAAAACCGTTTCTTCCAGAACGCCTTTGTCTATGAGTTGCTGTAATACATGGCTGCACTTTTCTCGCATACGGTCACGTAACAGTCTCACTGCTGGGGTAATTGATTGCCGAGTAGGACAGATCAACCATAGTTCGGTCACTCTTGGAGAATACTCC
>Ga0193960_1001242_pt1 | contig 10247 bp, 12 predicted proteins | sample FB_3_MG_FD_140338 | JGI IMG/M metagenome (GOLD analysis project Ga0193960, IMG submission 140338) | Microbial mat bacterial communities from the Broadkill River, Lewes, Delaware, United States - FB_3_MG | ecosystem: Environmental > Aquatic > Freshwater > River > Microbial mats | place: USA...
CGGACATCAATTATATAGAGAAGAGTTTGCTTTAGATAATATTGAAACGGATATGCCTATAATTTTCGATAAGTATTATTCTGATAAAGAAAAATGTACCTGTGATAAATGTGGTACTGTGATGGAAGCACCAAACAAAGTTTAGTTTAAAGGAGTGGAATATTCTGAAGACTATTTGATAAAAGCACACGAGAAAAGTTCTAATCATAAAGAGGAAATTCTTGCAAAAGTAATATCTGGGTGTTTTTATTGCAGAAAAGTTTATCCTTCAAAAGAGATAGAGGAATGGATTGATGAGCAGAATGGAGGAGAAACAGCTATATGTCCTAAGTGTAATATTGACTCTGTATTAAGCTCAGAGTTACCAATTAATGAAGAGAATTTTTTATTGGCGATGAATAAATATTTTTTCTCATAATCAAGTTATATGTAATAAAAAATGAAAAAACGCAAATTAAGAATAAACGGACATTCACATTTATTACCTTATCCAGAGCAGATTCCTCAGTTTATGAAAGACAAAGGAATTTTTTGGGTAGATAAGGATAGGAAATTCATGCTACAAAAAGATTGGAGTCGACCAGTAACAGATTCTAGTTTCTTTTTAGACGAGAAGTTAGAATGGATGGAGCATTTTAAAATAGACCATGCAGTTGTTTTAAATCTATCTCAATTATATGGAAACGGACTTCGTTTGGAAGAAATGAAACAGGCCTTACGTTTTCAAAACGATTTTAACGCACGTGTGCAGCATGAAAATCCGTCGAAATTTACAACAGGTTTTGTGGTACATCCTGGGTTTGTTCGAGGTGCTTTATGGGAAATAGAACGTTGTGTTGAGGTATTAGGAATGCGTTTGTTATGTTTACCTACACACTACATGGATACCATTGGTACCTGGCGTTGTATTTTTGATGAGGAAAATGAACCAATTTTTGAATTAGCAGATAAATACAATTTAGCAGTTGAAATTCATCCATATGATGGAGAGAAATTTATTAAACTACAAAACACAAGTTGGCGTTTTCACTTAATTTGGATGTTAGCACAATGTGCTGATGCCTATCATTTTTTAACGTTAAATGGGTATTATGACAAGTATCCAAACATGCGAATCTGCTTTGCTCATGGCGGACAGTTAGCGCAAATGAACTTAGGGCGTCGCATACAAGGTTTTGACGGAAGACCAGATTTATTTGAAGGGAAAACACACCCTAGAAAAGCGGTAGGACACAAAAATATCTTCTTTGATACGCTGGTTCATGATACAGGTTCATTAGATTTGTTAATTAAAAACCAAGGTTCTAAACAAGTATTAATAGGGTTAGATGATCCGTATCCATTAGGAGAAATGGAAAGTGAAATTCAATCGTCATATCCAGGGAAAATTTTAGATTTAGCAATTGATAGAAATATTATTACAGAAACAGAACGTGATGAGATGTGGGAGGATAATGTACTACAATGGTTGTTTGGCGATGACGAGAAAGCAAAGAAAGAGTTAGTTTCTAAAATATTAAAATAGTATAGAAATGAAAAATCCGAAGTAAGTTATTTACTCCGGATTTTTTATATTTAGTATAAGTTATTTATTTAAAAACAGAAGTGATATTTAAAGCTACATCATCCCAAGTTTTAGAAACTCCATCAGCACCTTTATGTAAATCTTTACAAGCAGTATTTAAAGAATCTAAAGCGTTTTGAGCTTGCCAATCAGATATGTTCATGGTAGCGTTTAAACTAAATTCTTTTCCGTTTAAAGTGTATTTAAAAGGAAGCTTTTTAGTTGTACTGTTCATAGTTAAATCAGCATAACCAATAGAATCGTTTTCTAAAACTAACTTACCAGAAAGTAGTTCAGTTTTATCCATAATTCCGAAGAAAAACTTTCTAATTTTAAAATCTCTACTACTGTCTTGAGTAAAGATACTACTTACAGGAATTGAAAATTCAGCATTATTAATTGCTTCTTTGGCAGTATCTCCTTCACCGCCAGCAGTTATGTTTACTTTTTGAAATTGACCTTTTACTGGTACTTTGTCAGTAGTTTTATAAGCTACCCAATTGATTGTATTTGTTGCTTCTTGTAAGACAAAATCTTTTTTAGCAGCTTTAACTTCTTCTTTTGTTGTTTCAGTTTCTTTTTTAGCTTCAGATTTACAAGAAATCATTTGAGCAATTGTAAAACAGATAACTAATGAATAAACGATTTTTTTCATGAGGATTATTTTATGATTGAATTTACTAATTTAATATATTCTTCTTTAGCTTCATCTTCTCCCATACCTCTAAGTTGCATCCATGCATTGAACTTAAAAGCATTTCGTAGATCGCTATTGTCGTTAAATGTAAACCTGTCACCTTTTACGGCTTGTTTATAGTAAGCGTATAAGCGTAGCATAACATCAGGAGGAAGCTTTTCCTCTAGTTCAGATGCTATTTTATAGGCTTCTTTAAACCTTAAATCTAAATCATTTTCCATGTGTTTGGATAATTAAATGTGTAGATAGTTTACATTATGTAATGTATATACAAATATACGAAGGGTGCAAGGAAAAACAAACTATCAAGTCTATCTAATAATCCACCATGACCAGGCATAATAGTACCACTGTCCTTTATATTAGCTTGTCTTTTAAACTTAGATTCTACTAAATCACCTAAAGAGCCAAAAACGGCAACGATAATAGCAATAATTATCCAATTTAAGACAGAAAAAACACCTGAATATTGTCCAATAATAAAGCCTGTAATTATAGAAAATATAACACCGCCTATAAAACCTTCAATAGTTTTTTTAGGAGAAACTTTTTCAAATAATTTATGTTTTCCGAAATTTTTTCCCACCAAAAAAGCAAAGCTATCATTTGTCCAAATAAGAAGCATAATGTAAATTATTATGTGTGGTTGATAAGCATTATTAATGAACGGAAGGTTCATTAAAAAGTAAAAAGGGAAAATTAAATAGATAGCTTGTAAAAATATTTTTCCACTAAAAGCTTCTGTTTTTATTGGCTTTGTACTTATCAATAAATATAATAAGACAGATAAACCGAATAGGGTAATTACTAGTAAAAAATCATTGTAACTAATACTTGCTCTTACAGAGAAAAAAACTACATAAGCTAAAAGTAAGTATGGAATGAAACTTTTTGACTTTAAAATTTTAGAAAATTCCCAAATACAAACAGTAGCAAAAATAGCTAGTAAACCTATATATGTTTCTGCAGAATATAAAATAGCAGAAATGAATAGGATAGCGTAAACAAGTGCAGAAAGTGATCTTGTTAAAAGATTAGACATAGGTTAAAGGTCTTCAAAGAGCAGCAAATATAAATCTTTTGTATTATTGTTGCCATAATTTAAGAAATTATCATCTTCAATTTCAAATTTATAATTTCTTATAGAGCTAATATTGGTAGGGATATTGCCACTAAAGTGTGTTTTAATTCCCATTAAGCCTTCTCCTGTATTTTTTACTAATTGACTAGTTGTAGCATACACAATAAAATGCTTAGAATGGGCTGCTAATTTTTGGCTACCTAACTGATTAGAAGAAAATAAAATTTCTCCTTTGTCAGCAATTAAGTGCTCGCAAGAGGTGAAAAACGGAACTAACTCTGATGAATGTTGTTGAACATTTACATCAATTTTTTCAGTAATTTTTAATAAGTCATAATCTGTACAAGTAACTTTTCGCCAATTATTTTCTTGTAAGATGTTTTTTAAATTATTAGTTACTTCGTTTATAGATGTACAGTATAAAAATTTACCTCCTTTATTGATAAAATGATGAACAAAAGAATCATCTAAAGATAAATGAACTACTTGCTCATTGATAATCTTCTCTTTAGATGATTCTTTAAAGGTTTTAAATAATTTATTGAAAAAATTCATTCAAATAAAAAACTATTCTTCAGTTGTTGTTTCAGTTTTTTCTTCTTCCTTTCCAAACGGTCTGTCTCCAAAGATTTTTACTAAATCATCTTTGAAAATAACCTCTTTTTCAAGTAATAACTCAGCTAACTCTGTTAGTTTATCTCTGTTTTCATCTAGTATATCAATAGCTCTTTTGTATTGATTTTCGATAATTTCAGAAATTTCCTCATCAATTTTCTGAGCAGTGGCATCACTATAAGGTTTAACAAAGGCGTCATTACCAGATGAATCGTAATATGTAATGTTACCAACTTTGTCATTTAAACCATAAACAGTAACCATAGCACGAGCTTGTTTTGTAACTTTTTCTAAGTCGCTTAACGCACCTGTAGAGATTTTATTGAACATTAACTTTTCAGCTGCTCTACCACCCATGGTAGCACACATTTCATCAAGCATTTGTTCTGTTTGAACAATCTTTCTTTCTTCAGGAAGATACCAAGCAGCACCTAATGATTGACCACGAGGAACAATAGTAACTTTTACTAAAGGAGCAGCATGCTCTAACATCCAACTTACAGTTGCATGACCTGCTTCGTGGAAAGCAATTACTTTCTTTTCTTTTGGAGTAATTACTTTGTTTTTCTTTTCTAAACCACCTACAATTCTATCAACAGCATCTAAGAAGTCTTGATGCTCAATTGCATTTTTACCTTTTCTTGCAGCAATTAAAGCAGCTTCGTTACAAAGGTTAGCAATATCAGCTCCAGAAAAACCAGGAGTTTGTTGTGCTAAGAACTCTAAGTTTACATTTTCAGCTAACTTTAAAGGTTTGATATGTACGTTAAAAATTTCTCTACGTTCGTGTAAGTCTGGTAAATCAACATAAATTTGGCGATCGAAACGACCTGCACGCATTAAAGCTTTATCTAATACATCAGCGCGGTTCGTAGCAGCTAATACAATTACGTTTGTATCGGTACCAAAACCATCCATTTCTGTTAGTAATTGGTTTAAGGTGTTTTCACGTTCGTCATTTCCACCTGTCATGCTATTTTTACCTCTAGCACGTCCAATAGCATCAATCTCATCAATAAAAATAATTGAAGGTGATTTTTGTTGCGCTTGCTTAAATAAGTCACGTACACGAGATGCTCCAACTCCTACAAACATTTCAACAAAATCAGAACCAGATAAAGAGAAGAAAGGCACGCCAGCTTCACCAGCAACAGCTTTAGCTAATAAAGTCTTACCAGTACCAGGAGGTCCTACCAATAAAGCTCCTTTAGGAATTTTACCTCCTAATTTAGTATACTTTTCAGGACTTTTTAAGAAATCAACAATTTCTTGAACTTCTTCTTTAGCTCCTTCTAAACCAGCTACATTTTTAAAGGTAGTTTTAACCTTAGTATTTTCATCAAAAAGTTTAGCTTTTGATTTTCCGATATTGAAAATTTGACCTCCAGCACCGCCACCACCAGCAGCTCCTGACATTCTTCTCATAAAGAAAAGCCAAATAGCGATTAATAAAATAAAAGGAAGGAAGCTGATGAGGGTATCCATCATACTAGTTCTTTCGATATTTACTTTATCAAAATCAAGATTGTTTTCTTTCTTTTCTTTTTCGATCTCGTTTTCAAAATTTTGCAAATCACCAAAATTGTAACTATACAACGGAGAGCCTTTTCTAAAGAAAGGAGATTCAGCTAATTTTTTATGCTCTTCTTTTTTTTCAGCTTCAGGCTTTAAATAAATTTGAGCAACATTGTTGTTTTCAACAACTATTTTCTGAATATCGTTGGCTTCTAAGATTTTGGTGAACTCGTTTTTAGAAATATTACGAGATCCTAAATTACCAGAGTTAAAAAAACTTAACCCTAATAATATAATTAGTATTGGTATGTATAGCCAAAATGAGCTAAACGTAAATTTTGGCGTGTTTTTTTTATTATCACTCATAAACAGGTGTATAAAATGTTAGCAATTAAGCAGGGTTGATTTCGGTAATTTTTGCGTCACCCCAAAGACTTTCAATATCGTAAAACTCACGAACTTGTTTTTGAAAGATATGTACAACAACATTAACGTAATCCATAAGAACCCATTCGGCGTTTCCAAGACCCTCAACGTGCCAAGGTTTGTCTTTAAGTTCTTTGCTGACTACTTTTTGTACAGAGCCCGAAATGGCATTAACTTGTGTGTTCGAGTTAGCAGAACAAACTACAAAATAATCACAAACAGTGTTTTCTATCTCCCTTAAATCTAGTAATTGGATGTCTTCTCCCTTTACATCATCTATCCCTTTAATAATCACAGCTAAAAGATCGTCTGTGTTTGTTTGTTTTATTGTCATTAAATAAAATTAAGTTTTAGCAAAGTTATTGTTTTTTTGTGAGTAATTTATGTAATATTGATACTTGTTTCACTCACTAAATTTACATGAAAATAATCAAACTTAATGCCATCGATTCAACCAACACTTTTTTGAAAGATATGGTGTCAAAAATGTCAATTGATGACTTTACAGTGGTGGTAGCAAAAACTCAAACAAAGGGTAGGGGACAAATGAATTCAGAATGGGTGGTTGATGAGGGTAAAAACCTTACTTTTAGTGTGTTTTGTAGGTTTGAAGCTTTATGTGTTGAAGATCATAAGTATTTGAATTTTTGTGTTTCGTTAAGCGTTTTAGAAGCGTTAAATGAGATAGAAATGCCAAATTTAGCTGTGAAATGGCCTAACGACATTCTGTCAGGAAATAAAAAAATAGTTGGGATCTTAATAGAAAACTCTTTAAAAGGTAGCAATATTAGTTCATCGGTTATAGGAATAGGGATAAATGTAAATCAAGATATTTTTTCTGATAAATTACCTAACGCTTCTTCAATAAAAATGATTTTAAAGAAAGAAACAGATTTAGAAACTTTATTAGAAGCTGTTCTTCTTAAACTGAAAAAAAATATTGGACTCTTAGAAGAAAAAGAATATAAATTGTTAGAAGAGAATTATTTAAAGGTGTTGTATAAAAAAAATGTTCCGACAATGTTTAAAAACAATCAGAACATTTTGTTTATGGGTAAAATCATTGGAGTTTCAAAAAATGGAAATCTCCAAATTGAATTAGAAGACGAAACGATTCAAGAATTTGGTTTGAAAGAAGTTTCGTTTGCTAATTTATAATTTTGCTAAGTTTTCAGTTAAAGTACCAATAAACTTTGTTAATGGAGCTTTTACCATCATTGCCATCATAGCATTGAACTCACCGTCAAATTTCAAGGTTACATTACTTTCGTTTTCAGAAACCTCATTAATATCAGCAGCTAATGTAAAAGGTAATTTACTACTTGCAGCACCTAAAGTAACATTAGAATATTCGGTTTTATCTTTCATTACCAATCTAATTTCAGGCATTCCTTTTAAACCAAAAATAAAGCTATCGCCATCTACTTCAAATTTTTGAGTATTCTCAGGCATCAATTGCTCAAAGTTTTCAAGTTTGGTTAAAAAATTGAATAAGTCTTTAGATGACTTTTTTACAGTTACTGTATTTCCTTCTATATTCATCGTGCTGTTAGTTTTCGTTTTGTTTCCATTTACTAGGTTCAATTCTCCAGTCCTCTAAAGTACGGAGTTCTTCGCTAGTTATATATTTACTGTCTAAAGCTTGCTCTAATAAGTATTCATAGTTACTTAATGTAGTTAACTCTACACCGTCTGCTTTAAAATTTTCTGAAGCAATACTAAATCCGTAAGAAAAAATAGCTACCATACCTTTTACATTGGCATGTGCTTCTTTCAAAGCTTTAACAGCATTTAAACTACTTTTACCAGTACTTATTAAATCTTCAATAACTACTACATTCTGACCACTTTCTATATGCCCCTCAATTTGGTTTTGTCTACCATGTTTTTTAGGCTCTGGTCTTACATATACAAAAGGTACTCCTAATTCTTGAGCAACTAATATACCAATTGCAATAGCTCCGGTTGCTACTCCTGCAATTACATCAGGTTTACCATGTTTTTCTTCAACTAGTTTGGCAATTTCTTGTTTAAGAAAATTCCTAACTGGCGGGTATGATAATGTAATTCGGTTATCGCAATAAATTGGAGATTTCCATCCAGAAGCCCATGTAAAAGGTTCTTTTGGACTCAATTTTATAGCTTTAATTTGCAAAAGAAGCTCGGCAGTTTTTTTTGCTGTATCTTTGTTAAAATCCATGTCGCAAATGTATAAAGTTTTTGTTAATGATAAACCAATAATCTTTACAACTTCAATTAAAAATGAAGCGGATTTTCCTGTTTATATTTACAAAAATACAATTATTGAAGAACTTATTTACAAGTTAAAAGTAGGTAAATTTGAAGGTGTTTACTTGTATTCGAATAACTTAGCTGAAGTTTGGTTAGAGTTTAAAGAAAAATTTAAGGTAATTGTTGCTGGCGGCGGATTGGTTTTAAATGAAAGCAACGAAGTGCTATTTATATACAGAGGTAGTAAATGGGATTTGCCCAAAGGAAGAATTGAAGAAGGAGAAGGAATAGAAGAAACAGCTATTAGAGAGGTAGAGGAAGAATGTGGTATTGAAAACCTAACAATACAAAGAAAGCTTATTGATACCTACCATTTATTTATGATGGATAATGAATACCGTTTAAAAGAAACCCATTGGTATTTAATGCACTCAGATTATAAAGGAGAATTAATACCACAGTTAGAAGAAGGAATCACAGAAGTGACTTTTAAAAATGAGAAAGAAACTGAAGAAGCCTTAACAAATAGCTATGCGAACATACAACTTGTCTATAATTCCTACTTAAACGGATAGGTTTGTGACACTCTGTCATAAAAAAATAATCACTTTTTATTCTTTTTCTGCCAAAATAATAGACGAACTCTGTTGGCACACACTTTGACTAATACTACTCGTAAATTTGAATTAAAAACTTTAAAAAGATAAATAAATATTATGAGTAAAATTATAGGTATAGATTTAGGTACTACGAACTCATGTGTGTCTGTAATGGAAGGAAATGAGCCAGTAGTAATTCCAAATGCTGAAGGAAAAAGAACTACACCATCTATTGTAGCATTCGTAGAAGGTGGTGAGCGTAAAGTAGGTGATCCTGCAAAGCGTCAAGCAGTAACAAACCCAACAAAAACAGTTTATTCTATTAAACGTTTTATGGGGAACAAGTATTCTGAGTCTGAAAAAGAGGCAGGTAGAGTACCTTATGAAGTAGTAAAAGGAGATAACGATACACCAAGAGTAAAAATTGATGATCGTTTATATACACCGCAAGAAATTTCTGCAATGATTTTACAGAAAATGAAGAAAACTGCTGAAGACTATTTAGGTCAAGGTGTTTCTGAAGCGGTAATTACAGTACCAGCATACTTTAACGATGCACAACGTCAGGCTACTAAAGAAGCAGGTGAAATTGCAGGATTAACAGTTCGTCGTATTATCAACGAGCCAACTGCAGCTGCATTAGCTTACGGATTAGATAAAGCAAATGATGATAAGAAAATTGTAGTATTCGACTTTGGTGGTGGTACGCATGATGTTTCTATCCTAGAATTAGGAGACGGAGTATTTGAAGTATTAGCTACTGATGGAGATACACACTTAGGAGGTGATGATGTAGATGAAAAAATCATTAACTGGTTAGCAGAAGAGTTTAATGCTGAAGAAAGTATGGATTTACGTAAAGATCCTATGGCATTACAACGTTTAAAAGAAGCTGCTGAAAAAGCGAAGATTGAATTATCAAGCACAACTTCAACAGAAATTAATTTACCATATATCACTGCTACAGCTAGTGGACCAAAACACTTGGTAAGAACATTAACAAGAGCGAAGTTTGAACAATTAATTCACGATTTAATTGACAGAACAATTGAACCATGTAGAACGGCTTTAAAAAATGCAGATTTATCTACATCTGATATTGATGAAGTAATTTTAGTAGGAGGTTCAACTCGTATTCCAGCAATTCAAGAAGCTGTTGAGAAATTCTTCGGAAAAGCACCAAGTAAAGGGGTAAATCCAGATGAAGTAGTATCATTAGGAGCTGCAATTCAAGGAGGAGTGTTAACAGGTGATGTAAAAGACGTATTATTATTAGACGTTACACCATTATCATTAGGAATTGAAACAATGGGTAATGTATTTACAAAGTTAATCGATGCAAATACAACCATTCCAACTAAAAAATCGCAAGTGTTCTCTACAGCAGTAGATAACCAACCATCGGTAGATATTCACGTATTACAAGGTGAAAGAGCGATGGCAGCAGATAACAAAACAATTGGTCGTTTCCAATTAACAGATATTCCACCAGCACAAAGAGGAGTGCCTCAAATTGAA
>Ga0193960_1001243_pt1 | contig 10233 bp, 4 predicted proteins | sample FB_3_MG_FD_140338 | JGI IMG/M metagenome (GOLD analysis project Ga0193960, IMG submission 140338) | Microbial mat bacterial communities from the Broadkill River, Lewes, Delaware, United States - FB_3_MG | ecosystem: Environmental > Aquatic > Freshwater > River > Microbial mats | place: USA...
CGTCATAATGTTTATTGTGAAGAATTAGCATTTGAAAAAGTAAAGGATGAAGGTAAGGAACACGATGAGTTTGATGAACAATCAACTTTTTCAATGATTAAGCATAAACCATCAAATATCTATACTAGTTGTGTTCGAGTAGTTAAATCAGCAAATGAATCTGAAGATCTCCCAATAGAAAAATATTGTATCGAAGCTATTCAAAATAAAGAGCTACATCCAAGCAACTTTCCTCGCCATGAAATTGCTGAAATTTCTAGACTAGCTGTAAAAGCTGAGTTTAGACGACGTAAAACCGATAAATTTAAAGGCTCGGCAATTGGCGCAATTAGTGAATCAAGCTACTCAGAAACTGAACTTAGATGCTTTCCATTTATTGCAATAGGCTTATACATGGCAGCAGCAACCATGTGCATTGAAACAGGCGTAAAGCATATTTATGTCATGATGGAACCAAGACTAGCTCGTAGTATGAAGTTTGTTGGTATTAACTTTGTACAGTTAGGTGAGCCTATTGATTACCATGGTTTAAGAGCACCTTACTATATCAGCCCAACGATCTTTTTAGAAAACTTATCTCCAGGGTTTAAATGCCTCTATGAAAAAATATCAGAGGATATTTGCAAACACTTATCGCTAGTTGAATAAATTTTTCTGTATACATGCACCAAATGATACATCTGCATTTTTATCGTTAAATTTCACATACTATTAGGTAATATCCATCAGCACTAACGGTTTACATTAGTTTATTTACATCATATATAAATACTTTCAAATGCAATAGGAATAAAAATGTTTGATTACAACGAAGCATTTTCAAGGAACATAGGCTGGGTTACTAAAGAAGAGCAACAAAAGCTTAGAAACACAAAGGTTGCTATTGGTGGCTTAGGTGGTGTTGGCGGAGATCATACAATAGTACTTGCCCGTTTAGGTATTGGTAACTTTCATATATCTGATCTTGATGACTATGATGTTGCCAATTTTAACCGCCAAGCTGGTGCTAACATGTCTACTTTAGGTAAAGCTAAAGCAGCAGTTATGGAAGAAACAGTAAGAGGTATTAACCCAGAAGCGACGATAAAAAACTTTGATTCTGGTATAAATGAAGACAATCTCGATGAGTTTTTAGAAGGGGTTGATATATATGTTGATAGCCTAGACATTTTTGTTCTAGAAATCAGGCGCAAGGTCTTTCGTCGCTGCTACGAAAAAGGTATCCCAACAATTACCGCCGCACCTATGGGCATGGGCACCGCTTTTCTAGTATTTATGCCAGGTGAAATGTCTTTTGATGAATATTTCGCTATCGTTGACGCTGCTGCAAATGCGAGTGAAGAAGAAAAAGAAAAAATTTTCAATGATAATATTATTAGGTTTGTTATCGGTGTTTCACCTTCTGTACAACAGCGCCACTACTTAGTTGATCGATCATCAGTAAACTTCCTTAAAAAGAAAGTACCCTCTACCTGCATGGGGATCTCATTAGCCGCAGGTACTTTATGTACAAACGTATTAAAAATTATATTACAGCGTGGCGATGTAATTCACGCACCGCATGGAATGCATTTTGACGCATACAGGAATAAATTAATTAAAACTTGGCGACCTTGGGGCAATAGAAACTGGCTGCAACGTTTTATGTTTTGGCGAGTTAAAGAACTACTTAAAGATACCGATTAAGCCACTATAAGCTCAAATTTAATAGCTTTATATATTGCAATAGCTCTAAAAACAAGGCACGTAAATACCAAACTAGTTAAGCATGTGCATTTTAGCTTTATTTAATTTCCTGATGAATTGGACTCGTATAGAGCTATTAAAGTGTAGATCTTAATAAAATGCAATTATATGAAGATTATAGGCTGCTGAATGTATTCAGTGGCCTTTTTTATAACTAAACTCACATCACAAAATATTCACACGCAAAATATCAATTGTTATATGCTCACAATTTGTAGTGCTTCACGATCGACCGCATTACCTTTATATAAAAATAGTGCACCCCACAGGCATTACTTAAACTCTATATTGTCGCTAACAAGCTTACATCATAGAGTATGCATCGAAAATACTAGTCTTTGTACCCTTTAAACCTATTGCCGAACATTGTTTGGAAAGCTAGTTAACCTGAACTCTGGATAATGAGCCCTTGATATTCAAGTGAATCATAGAATACCCATATACTGCACTTATAAATGACTAAATAAATCGTGTTTAGTTTTCTCAAAGTGGTGAGTAAGCTAGAGCCATTTAATGAACAAGGCCGCTATTTTAATAAAATACTCTTTTCAATTGAATATTTTAGGTAACTGAGTGGCTTTATATGTGTGGTAAAATTTACGAATCTCAAAAAACAAAAAAACCGCCTATGGCGGTTTTTTATTTTTAATAACTTTTCTATTTCAGTTTATTTAGCTTTACGACGCGATGCACCAGCCATACCTAATAAACCTAGACCTAAAATAGCAAGTGTAGTTGGCTCAGGAACTTCCATGCTCATACGACCTGTATGGTTTGCAGCTAATACAGCATTTCCACCTGTTGTATCATAAACTATATCAAGAGGAGCAGAAGGGAATCCAGCAAAACCTGCGCTAACTGTTTGGTTAGATGACCAACGGATATCACCTAAAGCAGCCCAATCAGCTAAGCTTTTAGCTGAACCAGAATGATTAACAGTGAAGTCGTTATCTGCATTATTAGCAAAGTTTCCAACAGTACCGGTAAATACTTGCTGAGCTTGTCCAGCTGTATTCTGTGGGCCGCCAGTGTTGATATCTAAGTCAAATAAGTTATGAAAACCTACTGATAAACCAGTATTAAGAGGATTCAAAGAAAATAAGCCAAACTGTAAAGTACCTGAATTGTAAACAAAGTCAGTACCGTTATATGTACCCATTAGATCATTGAAGAAAAAAGTAAAGGCATAATCAAACCCGTAACCATCCATAGAAGGAAAAGGGTTTGGTGCAAAGCTACCAACATTATTTAAGCCTAACGTTCCTAGACCTTGAGTTTCTAAACCACTAGCTAATGCATCAAAACCAGTTGGGCCGAAACCACCAAAAGATTGAATGCTATCACCAGCACTTAAAACGCCATCGTTATTTGAGTCCGTAACTAATGACTGTGAGTTATAAGCAATAACTAGTTCATTAATTGGAAATTCAATTCCCCCTGAAGTACTAGCACCCCAAGAAGCATTCCATGTCATTTGATCCGCCATTGCAGTGCCTGACAAACTAGCTAGTACTGCAACCGATGTTAAAAATTTTTTCATTTTATTTCTCCATTTTAAATTAGCAACTTCTGTGTTTCAGTTAACTAGCTTGAGGTAACTAAAATTTAACAGTGTATAACACTCCTAACAATGCACCCATCGTGCCAAAATCATAAGCGTCTGATATACCATGATTTATTAACGCGCCATTATCAACCTAACAAGTTATTGTTAAAAATCCTGACAAACTAATCTGAAAGTTCCAGTTAGTTCGCGCGTACAGTTGCTAATCGAGCTAAGGAGTCATCATTAAGTTTTTGCTTATCAACTTTTAATAATAGCGCATTCACTTGGCTCTCGGATCCATTAGCAAATAATGCCTGTATGTAATGGACCAGGTAATTGTGATTTCCTTTATCACCTTCATAAGCCTGGCTTAAATACTCAACGGCTTCACTTATATTGCCTAACCCTAACTGAATTAAACCATAAGTATTTATTACAGCTGGAATATTTTTAGCTTTTGAAAGGGCCTTACTTGAAAAGCTTAATGCTGAAGGCAAATCTTTTTCTTGCAGATATAAATAGGCAATATTATTCATAAACACATAGTGATCATTTGTCTTCTTAGCTAAGTCTTTATAAGTTTCAAGCGCTTTCTGCGGTTTACTCTTAGAGTACAGCTCAGCTTTTTGCAGCATTAACTCCATGGATAACTTATTGTTTTTCTCAAACGATAGAATGAGTGATAAAGCTTCTTCAGTTCGATTTGACTTTTTCATTGCATGCACAAGATCAACTAAAATAGTCGCTGTAGGTAAGCTCTTATATGCGAGCTTGAGATCGCGAATAGCTTGTGTGAAATTACCTCTGATGAGAGCAATCTTCCCTTTTGCTACATTATATCTAACTGAAAAATTTGACATATCAGTCAATTTAGAAAAAGATTGTTCGGCTTTTGCAAAGTTATTATTTTGAAAGTATAAGAAAATTAAATCTAATACTTCACTTTCTCCGCCTAATTGAAGCTCAACAATATGCTCTTGTTCCTCAATAGCGCCTAAATCATCATTGTTAGCAGCATGTATAGCTACTTTTAGCTTCCTCGCTTGCAGAGCTTGCGGATATAAAAGCAGTAAGTCATCTAATTTTTTCAGTGCTAATTCACTATCATTATCAAATGCCAATGCTTTAGTTTCGATAATACTTAATGCAAAGTTATTAGGGTTTTTATTTAAGGATTTAGCTAGAACAGTTTTTGCTTGATTTACCTTATTCTCACGCATATAAAATCCGACTAAAATAATACTCTCATTAACAGCGTAGTCAGTCTTTTCAACTAGCTCGATAAGGCTGTTATTAACCACTGATGTATATTTATCATTTTTTCCTATCCGATAAACTGCATTTATAGCCGCCACATTCACATTATCTTCTGTCAGGACACTTTGGTATAACTCAACGGCCTTAGCTATATCACCTTTACTTTCAGCTATATTAGCTAAATTATACAATGCGAGTACGTTGTTCGGCTTTTCATTAAGTACAGCAGAAAATGCCTTCTCAGCCAATGATAAGTCTCCTTGCATTTTATAGGTAACACCCTCTAATGTTTTAGATAAAGCAAAGTCACTTTCTGCTGCCGATCGCGCCACTTGTAAAGCTTTATCAAAACGTTTATTTTTTAAATGCTCCATCGTAAGTAATGAAATAGCTTGTTCAAATTCAGGGTTACTTTCTATTGCCTTTTCAAGAAATTTAATAGCTTCAGGATCATTTTGTGCCATTTTCAAGAGCCCATTTTGATAAGCTAACTGACCATTAAAGGGATCTATTTCCTGAGCTTTATCTAATAAATGCCCTGCTTTTTCCAAATCGCCTTGCTTAAATAATTGGCTTGAAGACAAAGATAAAAACTCCACATCTAAATCATCATTGGAGGCATTACTTATTTCATGATATGCATCATCGATATACCCGAGTTCTAAACCTATTGCGTTAAGCAATCGTCTTGCGGGGTGTTGAAGAGATAGTTTATTCTTAAACTTCCCGAGATGACTATATGCCAACTCTAATTGACCTAGTTTATAAGAACTATAACCAGCTATAATACTCGCGCCAATCATATCTGTTCGACTTCTAAGTGCTAATTCAGAGAATTTCTTCGCGTTTTCATAATCGCCATCAAATAGTCGTGCTTGCGCCTTAGCCTGATTTGCTAGCGGATTATTTGGGCTAATTGCAAGCAGTAAATCAGCTTGCTTCTCTGCGGCTTGAAATTCTTCGTCATTGACTAACGCCATCATATATCGCAAACGAATTTGTGAGGCTTGTGGATGAATGATTAAATATGAATTAAACGCTTGTGCTGACTCTTTTGCCTTTTTGGCACTATAAAAGAAATATCCTTGGTACTCATGCGCTTCAGCGAATTCAGGATTGTTTTTCAGTATTTTACTAACTGTTTTTATTGCTTCTTCTGTTCTTTCTTCAGTCCAGAACTGCACCGCGGTTGCTAACTGTGAATATTTCGATATGGCGTCTGTTGTTAATAGCTCAGTTAGAACAACCTGCCCCCGAGGGAGATCATTCTCTTTCAAATATGATGCCGCTAAAAAAAACTTAACTGCTGCGCTGGTTTTTATATTAAGCTGCGTATTCTTCAAGAGTAAATCTTCGATTGCAGCTGAATCTTCAAGGTTATAATAAACCTTTGCCAATAACAAAATTAGCTCATCTTCAGCATTGCCAGCTTCATAGGCTAATGTTAATTCTTTAGAGGCATTTTGCCATAGGCCTTGTTGAACATATATTGAACCAAGTAAGAATCTTGCTTCTATATTATTTTTATCTGCTTTTAAAACATTTTTTAAACTAATAATCGCGGCATTACGTTCACCTTTATCGAACGCAGCTTTTGCTTCAGCCAAGTACTCTGTAGGAGTTTTATTATCTCCACACCCTAAAAGAATTGTCGTTATCAGAACACCAGTACAAGCTAGCTTAGACTTATAATTAATATACATATAAATTCCTTAATTTTATAATTACACAAACATCCATTTTTAAATGATAAACAATAATTACATAAACTAGCTCACATATTGTTCACACTTCAGTAAGCTGAGTTTCCGCATACTGAAGTGCACTGAAGCAGCACTTTAACTATTTTTGTTATTAGCTAAGTTTATCAAAAGGTTCCTTCTTTTTTCCCTTTTTAAATCATTAATTTTTAATCGTTTTAAAATAGAAAGTGCATCTTTATTGTTTTTATTTGAAATTAAAACTTCAGCATAGTTCATTGATATATCAAGATCTTTGCCTTCAGAAATCTTATAAGCACTTGCCAGTGCTTTTGATGCTAACACAGTTTTACCTGCTTTAAATAACACCATACCTCGCGTATCAAGAACGTTAGGATGCTTTGGCGCAAGCTTTACAGCTTCTGCAGAATATTTTAATGCTTGTTCCAAGTTATTAAGATCGAGGTTCAACCAAGCTAGATTATTCAATACTATAATATTATTACTTTGTGTCTTAATTAATCGCTCGTATTCAGCAATCGCTTTTACAGGTTCAGTTACAGTATAATCATTCGCTAGCATCATACGTATGCGATCATCTTGATCATTGTTCGCTAAATACTCACGTAAAGCCTTTTGTGCTTCTTTTATGCGATTATCACCTTTATAAGCCATCGAAAGCAGCACAGCGTTTTTACTTGATGGATAAGCTTGATAAAAAGCACTTAACTTATCCGTTGCTTCAACATAGTCTTTTTCAAGTAACGCAATACGGCCTGTTAACCCTAACTGAAGTTCAGGTTGAATTTCCTTAAACTGTTGGTCCTGATATAACTTTTTAGCAAGGTACAGCTGATTCGTGTCTAATAGCAATTGTATTTTAACAATCTTCAAAACCAAATTTTCTTGGTGATGATCCAACAAGGCCTTGTCTAAATATTGTAGTGCTTTATTTGTTTGGCGTTGTTTAACATAATAATCAGAGATCATTAACACGGGCTCAATATGATAAGGATTAGCCTGTAACCATTTTTCAATAGTGCTGACTAGTAGCAGCTCATTTTTTTGTTTCTTATAGATTGCTATCCGCTGTAACCAGGCCTTTTTTGGCGTTTTAACACTAGCATCCATCGTATTTGAAACAGCTAATGCATTTATCAAGTCATCTGAACTAATTAATGCGTCAACATACAACAACGCTAACGCTATATTATTAGGTTTGCTTTCATGTGCTTGCTTAATTTTTAGCAATGATTCTTCATCAGACTTAATCGCATAAAAATATCGTAAAGCTTTAGGATTCTTGGGATCTTTATCAACCGCACGTTGAGCAAAACGCTCTGCTTCTTCTTTATTACCTTCATTAAGCGCTATTTTTGCCAACTCTGTTAACGCAAATATATTATCTTCACCTTTTGTTAAACTGGTCTGTAATGCTTGCTTCGCCAAATCAACTTTCTGCTGGGCAATATAGACCGCTGCGAGCATATTATAGCTAGCAGCTACCTCAGAGTTCTGTTCTTGCCATTTTTTAGCAACAACAAACGCCTTATCAAAATCACCCGACTGTAAGGCAGCATAAGCAATAGCAAGCTCAGCACCTTTTAAGTTCGGGTTTTCCTCTAACGCGGCCTCTAAGTTATCGACACCTGAAGGGTCATTCATCAGTAATTTTAATACCCCTTGTCGAGCATTATCTGTCGGTTCAGATTTACTTATACTCGCTGATTTTTCTGCAAATTTTATCGCCTCTTTTTCGGCACCTACTGAATACAAGTTAAAACTTAGCGTCGAAAGGAACTTTTCGTCATCTTTATTTTGTGGTGAAAAGGCATCTAGAGAATCAGTAACATCATCAATCAAGCCTAATTGAAATTGACTAACAATTAACATTTTCTTTGCTGGATGCTCTGGCACTAAAACATCAGTAATGACAGACAAGTGATTATGCGCTTTTTCGAAGTTACCTAAATGAAAAGAGCTTGCGCCTGCAATTAAGCGTAACTGAGGTAACTGCAAGTTTCCTTGAATCGCCTTTTCAGCAAACTCAACAGCAGAAGCGTAGTCTTTTTTTACATATAAAGTGGCAGATTTAACATAATTAGCGACAGGTTGATTCGGCAACGAAGCTAAAATGATATCAGCATACTTTTCAGCTTCATCATATTGATTAGCTTTTAATAAACTGTCAGCAAGCAATAAATATACGATACGGGCATTTGGTTGCAAAGTGCTATAACGCTTATATCGTTCGCTCGCTTTAACATGATCCTGTTGAGCTGTTGCTAGTTGTGCTTCCAGCATAACTACTTCAGGGTTATTACCAGCAGTACTGCTAATGGTATTAACTAATGCAGCCGCTTTTTCAATATTACTCTGATTTAATTCAACATAAGCTTGAGAAAGAATAGCAAACACATTAGCTGGTAATATTGATAAAGCCTCACGTGACGACTCTTTCGCTAATTCTGGCTGCTGTAATTTAATCGCCGCGAGAGTTTTATAAGCGAGGTATTCCACCTTACTTTCGTCAGGTAAAGATTCCACGCCCTCAAGCGTCAGGATACTATTATCGTCATTAGCAATTAAATAGGCTCTTGCAAGCGATGGTAATAACTTACCACCTTGATAGTTTAACGACTGCGCTCGCTCTAATTCTTTCACTGCATCTAATGCATTACCTAAAGATAGGTATGCTTGCCCTAATAAATACCTTATTTCACTATCATCTGGCGCTAATCTAGCCGCATTTTTTAAGGCGACAACCGATTCTTTATATTGGCTTTCTTTTGAAAAATTTTGTGCTTGTATAAGATAATTTTCGGCACTCTCTTGCTCACCACATGCAGATAACGCTAAAGCAAGCGACAAACATATAGGGAGTGTTTTAGTTCTAGTTTTCATTTCTTACATCCAATTTGTATCGAACTTTATTCAATTCATTAAATGAAGGCCCATCTATAGATGGGCCGTTATTTATTATTTTCGGGTATTAAAAAGCGGAATATTTATTTGTAAATCATCATAGCAACTATGATCTGTTACAAGGATGGCAGCATCAGCCCACGCTTGCATTTCGGATAGCGAACCTACATTGGCACAATCCCATGCACTCACAAATGGGTCGTGATATTTAACCTCAATGCCATGCGCTTTAAAGTATGACAATATGCCATCAGCAGGTGTTTCTCGACAATCATCAACATTAGCTTTATAAGCAACACCTAAAATACAAATTTTAGTGCCGTTTACAGATTTAAGTAGCTCCAACGCTTGTTCAGCAACAAGAGCAGGACGTTCATCATTAATTTTACGTGCTAAACGGATAAACTCACCGGCTTTAGTGTTTTCTACTAAGAACCACGGATCAATTGGAATACAGTGTCCACCAACCCCAGGGCCTGGGCTTAGAACATTAACACGAGGATGGCGATTGGCAAGACGAATAACTTCATGCACATCAACCTCAAGCTCTTCACAAACTTGTGATAACTCATTCGCGAAAGCGATACCGACATCACGCGAGGTGTTTTCAACCAGCTTTATACATTCAGCTGTCGTTAAGTCAGTTAAAAATACTTCGCCATTAACAAAGCTTTGATAAATATCTTTCACTTTCTGTTGTGCTACTTTACTTGAAGCGCCAATAATTCGGTCATTATTAACTAGTTCATTCAAGGTTTCGCCTGGAATAGCACGCTCAGGACAATGCACTACCTCAACGTTAAGACCAGCATCGGCAAAACGCTGCGCTACGGCTAAGCTTGTTTGCGGAGAAATCGTTGACTCTATAATCACAATTTGTCCATCTTTAGCGACTTTAGCAATGGCGTCTGCAGCTGCAAACACGTAGCTGCGATCACATCGGCTATCTTTATGAGGTGTTGGTACAGCCACTAAGTAGGTATCACTTGACGGAATAGTAGTCGATGCTTTTAAGAAACCTTGGCTGACAACTTTTTTAATCAGCTCTGGCATACCAAG
>Ga0193960_1001244_pt1 | contig 10232 bp, 8 predicted proteins | sample FB_3_MG_FD_140338 | JGI IMG/M metagenome (GOLD analysis project Ga0193960, IMG submission 140338) | Microbial mat bacterial communities from the Broadkill River, Lewes, Delaware, United States - FB_3_MG | ecosystem: Environmental > Aquatic > Freshwater > River > Microbial mats | place: USA...
AATCGTTATGGTGCACCTGATTTCTATCCTTTCCCAATGGGCGGTTCGGGTACAACAAATTATAATAAAAAAAAAGGAACCAATTATCCAGGATTTTCTCTTTGTGCTGGACCTATTGATAGAGAATATCTACCAGAAGGCAAAATGCCTGATGAGCAAAATGTAGAATGGGCGATTGAACGATTGCAAAAGGATCATGATAAACCATTTTTGTTGGGAGTTGGATTTTTACGACCTCATGTTCCTTACACTGCTCCTCGCGAGTATTTTGATATGTATCCTTTGGATAAAATCAAGATTCCAACTGCCTTGGAGAATGAATTTGCTGATATTTCTATTTATGGAAAGGCGATGGCAGAAGGAATAACGGAGCCTGGTGCAGAAGCGATAGTGAATAAGATTAGTCCATCTTATCGTAAAGAGTTGGTTCAAGGTTATCTCGCAGCAATCACTTTTATGGATGCTCAATTGGGACGCTTGTTAGACGCCTTAGATAGCAGTCAGTATGGAAAAAATACAATTATTGTACTTTGGTCTGATCATGGACAGTGTTTCGGAGAAAAGAGAAATTGGCGTAAAAATAACTTGTGGAACGAAGCTACTGTGGCGCCAATGTTATGGGTTGCTCCAGGTGTGACAACTAAAGGGCAAATCAATAAAAGTGCTGTAAGCTTATTGGATGTATATCCTACCTTAACCGATTTGTGTGGCTTGGAAAGGAATGAACAGCAAGATGGAGAAAGTCTTTTGCCATTATTGACCGATATGGATGTGAAGAGAAAAAATCCTGTAATTAGCAGTTGGACTTATGGATCTCATTCGGTTCGTCGTGACCAATGGAGATACATTCGATACAATGATGGATCAGAGGAGCTGTACGATGAAGTGAAAGATTTTGGTGAACACGTAAATTTAGCAAACAATTCTGAGTATAAGGATGTGATTACAGAACTGAAAAAGCATTTGCCTGTAGATATTTATCAGCCTACCGATAGAAATAAGGAGTTTCACATGATAAACAATCGTGTGAAACGATGGACAAAAGATCCTGCATCTATGCCTCAATATCTAAGATAAATTCAAACTCATACTTACTGCAACGAAGTGCTGTTGCAGTAAGTATAGCTATACTTGCAATTGAAAGTTGTATGAGTAATTGAAATGTGATTGAGGAGTATGAAAAAAAATAACTAAGTTCGGTATTGGGAAAGCCATCGGGACCTGAAGTTTCTTTTGGCTGGCAAGCAGGAGAACCTTCTTTATTGGGCTTGGAAAGATCGGATGGATAATGGTATGCCGCGTTTCTGTGCTTCTTACAAGATGTTTTTTGCTCACGTATATATTCAACTTCAGAAAATGGGACGAAATTGGATAGCACAAAAGATGCAAATGCAAAAACAAATGGAAGTTCAACAAGGTGGAAGTACCCACAATGCTTTTGTGAAAAATTAGGATATTGATCTTGAAAAATTTTAGATATTAAAGGCTGTTGTCATTGTTGATAACAGCCTTTTTTGTAATGAAGAAGTATTTTTTTTATTTCGATACGAAATAATTTCTGAGAAATATTATTGTATAAAAAAAGCATCAAAGTTTTTAAACCTTGATGCTTTAATCAGCGGAGAGAGAGGGAGTAGAACTCATCCACAAAAATTGTCTATTAATGGGCAGTTGAAAAGACTTAAAAATTGGTGTTCACCCGAGAGTTCTTATACCTGTTTCAGAGTAAGATAAGTTATTGCCTTACCAAACTAATCTTAAAACCTCGTGGTATACATATAATTGGGCGTTACGCCATATTATCACCTAATTCATACTGAAAAGAATTTCAAGATTGTTTTTACGAGTATTTTCTAACAAGAACGTGATAAGCATAGGAGTACTTGCTTAATTCTTAGATTTTTGTATTGTACAGTATGTATAGATTAAACTGTTTTTAGTTTTTTTTAAAAAAAAACTTAATGTTAGCTAGTTATATTTTACTATCCATTTAAATGTTATTTTTTTAATTGTTGTTTATTACTCCAAAAAATATAGATGTAAATTATAATAAATAAGTATTGTAAAATTTAACTTCAATTGATTTAAGCTTACCTATTAAAGGATTCTCCTTTAATTACTTTATGAGATGTAAATAATTACATGCAATTTAATAGGTTGTAAATCACATATTAGACTGTAGATTAATTATAAATAATATAATTATTTGTAAAAATATCTTTATGTGAGGTTACCTATTGTCAAAAATTAGAATTAATACATATATGATAGTTGTATGTGAGCATAATGTAAAGTATTAGTGATAATATAAAAAATATGAAGTAAATAAAAATATCACATTGAATTGTCATACTCTTGAATGTATTGAATTTACTTAGATTTTTTTTAATAAAATTATGAAAATAAATATTAAATGTGTAAAAAATTATTAACTGTCCTGTTTTTAAATTTTATTTTTAACGGATTGAGTGCTCAAATTTTGGAATCTTCCAGTGGTGCGGATATTGGTTCTCTTACCAATTCTTTGAGTATACTACGAGTAATTGGACAACAATCTTATATGGACTTGGTTAGTCAAACTAATAAATCCAGCCATATTGATTTTAAAAATGATGAAGGTTTTTGGCACCTAAGCGGACCAAGGGCTTATGAAGCCAATTCTCCTTTTGCAATTTACTGGAACGATGGAACTTATCATCGATTGCTTTCGCTTAATACAAAGGGGTATTTAGGTATTGGTGTAGATAATCCACAGGTTCCTCTTCACAGTGTTGGAACTTTCAATATGATTCAATTGCGCTTGGAGCGAAAGGGAAGTAGCGAAGGTTTTTGTGATCTGGGAGGTTCCGATGGTGATTTTAGAGTATGGTCAGGTGGATATACCAAGAACCATAAATTTATTGTAAATGGAAGCACTGGTTATGTTGGGATAGGGACTTTAACACCCAACTATCAATTGGAAGTTGCCGGACATTTAATGGCTAAAAGTACTAACTACATACACATAGGAGTGGAACGTCCTGATTCTGATGGGAAGATTACTATGGGTGTTAGTAGTGGAGGTCAGGAAGGATTTTTATCGTCAAAAGGTGAATTAAAATTTTTAACTGATGCTTCAATTGTTCCTAGAATGTACATAGATAAAATTGGGAATGTTGGTATAGGTATTTCTAATCTAAATGACCGCCTTGAGGTTAATGGAACTATTAGAGCTAAAGAGGTTAAAGTAGAACATACAAATTGGCCCGATTTTGTTTTTTCCAATAATTACCAATTAAAAAGTTTAGAAGAGGTGGATGCTTTTATTGTGAAAAATCAACATTTGCCTGATGTTCCTTCAAGCGATGAGATAAATAAAGAAGGAATTGGTTTGGGAGAGATGGATCGAAAATTACTACAGAAGATAGAAGAGTTGACTCTATATGTTATTGAACTTAAAAAAGAGAACCAACAACAAGCTCTGGAATTGATGCAAATAAAAATTCAATTGGAAGAATCCAAATAAGATTCAACATTCTGAATTACAAAATTAGAAGAATCAAGTATTAAAATTAAAATAGAATGAAGAAGCAATTTTGGGGAGTTTGTATGCTCTTATTTGTCGTATTAGGATTAATTGAAAAAGGTAATGCACAGCATGTTCAAGCTACAAGTATAAATTTAAATGCAACGGCTAAGTACGGAGGGGAATATCCGACGGATAATGGCAATTATCAAAATGTACTTTCCATTGGAGGTGTAGGTGCAGAACATGGATTGAAAATTTACAAACAGAGTCCAGGAAGTCAGGCCTCGTTTGCAGGAAGTCAAAATTATCATGATGCATACGTGTTTGAAATGACTGATAGTAATGATGATGCAGTTGATGGTTCAATAATTTATGGAGCTACTGGCAAGAATGACATTTTTAAGCATCTAATGATAGTTAAAGGGAATGGTAATATTGGTATTGGAACAAAATCTCCTACTGCTAAACTTTCTGTGAACGGAAAAATAAATGCCAAAGAGGTACAGGTTACTGCAACGGGTTGGCCTGATTATGTATTCGAGGCGAATTATTCATTAATGACATTGCATGATTTAGAATTATTCATTAGTGAAAATCAGCATTTACCAGAAATACCTTCGGCAGAAGAAGTTGAGGAAAGGGGAATTTCAATGGCTGACATGGATGCGAGGTTATTAAAAAAAATTGAAGAGCTCACTTTATATGTGATCGAATTAAATAGAACCATAGAGATACAAAACAATCGAATCCAAGAATTAGAAAACAATCTGTAATGAGAAGAATACTGCTTATAATATTTAACTTATTCGTAATAAGTGCTTTTGCGCAAACACAAATAGATAGTAGCCCAATATATTATAAAGGAAATCATGTTGGAATAGGAACATCGAATCCACTTGTCCCTCTTCACAGTGTTGGAGAATTTAATATGATTCAGTTGCGCATGGAACGAAAGGGAAGTAGCGAAGGTTTTTGTGATCTGGGAGGTTCTGATGGTGATTTTAGAGTATGGTCAGGAGGATATACCAAGAACCATAAATTTATAGTGAATGGCAACAATGGTTATGTTGGTATAGGAACTTTAACCCCTAACTATCAATTGGAAGTTGCAGGATATTTAATGGCGAAAAGTACAAACTACATTCATATTGGAGTTGAACGTCCTGATTCTGATGGGAAGATTACTATGGGTGTTAGTAGTGGTGGGCAAGAAGGATTTTTATCTTCAAAGGGAGAATTAAAATTTTTAACTGATGCTTCAATTATTCCTAAAATGTATATAGATAAGGGTGGGAGTGTAGGTATTGGTACGATTCATCCAGATCCTTTATACAAGCTATCTGTGAATGGTAAAATCCGTGCTAAAGAAATAAAAGTTGATACTGATTGGGCCGACTTTGTATTTGAAGATGACTACAATCTACGCAGTTTAAATGAACTGGAAAACTTCATCCAAAAAAATAAACACCTACCTGAAATCCCAACAGAAGAAGAAGTGAAAAAAGATGGAATCTCAGTCGGAGAAATGAATGCTAAACTACTACAGAAAATTGAGGAAATGAGCTTGTACCTTATTGATATAAACAATCGATTAAGAGATGTAGAAGAAGAAAACAAAACTTTAAAAAAACAAATAAAAACCCTTACCCATGAATAATTTATTAAAACAATCTTCTCTTGTACTCTTCTTTATTCTAAGCATATGTTTGAAATCTAATGGTCAGAACATTATCTCAGGACTGGGTTCCCCATCCTATGGAGTGATGATTAAAGCTAATTTTCCAGGAGATACAGGTGGATGGTCAAGAGGATTTCGAATTGTAAATGAAAATAATACAAAAGATTATTTTGGATTAGGTGCAATGGGTAGTATTAATAAAGGCATTTCTAGTTTTTCTTATGGTTGGATTGGAAAAGGCTACAGTAGTGCTTCTCTGTATTTTTTAGCAAATGGAAATGTTGGATTAGGGCTTGCAAGTCCATCCGAGCAATTTGAAATTTATAAATCCACAACAGAACCTGGAATCATATCTCTAAGAAGTTATCGAAATGACGCACAATTTGTTGATGTAGGAAGAGTAACAGCTAAACAATCGAAAACTGAGATTGCTCGCATTGGGTTAACCAGAGGAGGAGGAACCTATACAGGCTATCTTACATTTTGGACTAAAGCAAGTAATTCAGGAGAATTAACCCAAAAAATGTTGTTGGATGCAAATGGGAACCTTGGTATTGGAACAAATAATACAAAGGGATATCGATTAGCAGTAAATGGATCAATTGGAGCCGGAGAAATAAAAGTGTTGAATGTAAGTAGTTGGGCTGATTTCGTTTTTGAAGATAACTATAATCTACGCAGCTTAAATGACCTGGAAATCTTCATACAAGATAACAAGCACCTACCTGAAATCCCAACAGAAGAAGAAGTGAAAAAAGATGGAATCTCAGTAGGGGAGATGAATGCTAAACTGCTACAGAAGATAGAGGAGCTCACCTTGTACCTTATCGATCAGAACAGAAAAATTGAAGATTTACAGATGGTAGTCCAACAGCTAAAATCCTCAAAACCTTAATCTAAATTTATAATTCTATGAAATTTTTTATTACAACATTTATATTTCTGTTTTTTCTTATTTCAGCTAATGCACAAAATTTAATTGATCCCGGACAATGGACAGTCGGAAATGGAAGCGTAGGAGGTTTTTCTCAAAATGGAAGTACAGCTGAAAATGTTAGAGAATGGGGAGAAGATCCTTTTGGAACCAGATCTTTACTTTGGAAAGCTGTTCCTGATTCAGGAAACAATGGAGATGGAGGGTGGAATACAGCATCATTTTCTATAGATCATTCTAAAATGTACCGCTTTTCAGTGTGGATTAAGAAAACCAATTCTTATAGCGGTCATACTTATTTGGGGTGTTATTGCTATCCAGATTATGTTTTGAAGTTAAATGGAACATCTACCAATAACCCATACTTCTGGCATGGAGATCCTCCGGTGTTGGATAAGTGGTATCTATTAGTGGGTTACATTCATGCCAGTAATGATAATACAACTACAAATTATGGAGGTCTTTATGATGGAGAAACTGGTGAAAAAGTAATTGGTTTTACGGATTTTAAGTTTCCATCTACAGCCACTTCCGCAAAACATAGGACCTACCTCTATTACGATACCAACATCAATGATCGACAATATTTTTATGCACCACGTGTGGATGAAGTAAATGGCAATGAACCATCCATAGCTGCCTTGTTGGGTATCCATAATGAAACTCGGTTGGCTGGAGATTTAAGTGTAGACGGAAACCTGGGAATCAAAACGGTAAGTTCATCTGAGTTTCCTTTGGCGGTAAATGGAAAAATAAGAGCGAAGGAAGTTAAGGTTGAGTCAGACTGGGCAGATTTTGTATTCGAAGACGATTACAAGTTGCGAAGTCTAAGTGAGTTGGAAACCTTCATCCAAAAGAACAAACACCTTCCTGAAATTCCAACAGAAGATGAGGTGCAAAAAGAAGGAATTTCTGTTGGAGAGATGAATGCCAAATTGCTACAGAAAATAGAAGAGCTTACACTCTATTTATTGGAACAAAATCAGAAAATGGAAGCTCAGGCGCTACAAATTGAGCAATTGAACCAAAAAGTAAACCAATTACAAAACTCTAATATCACACAATGAAAAAGTTAATATTCTTTGCCATAACATCCCTGTTCTATTTAAATACTCGAGCCCAATACACTCAAACCAATGTTCTGGATATGAACTTTACCAATACCGAAATATTTAGTACTGGTTGGCAGCCAGTAAACCGTCCGGGATTTAATTATGGTTCAGGTTTCACTTTTAAGTTTTTGGATACACGTTATTCAGGACAAATTTTTATGCCATGTGCAGGATATGAGTCAGAGTTATATTTAAGAGGAGAGTATAATAACCAATGGGGAAATTGGAACCGGATTTGGCACTCAGGAAATGTGGATGAATTGAAAGTAACAGAGTTAAACCTATCTAATTATTGGCAGTTGTTAAATGGAGGTTTGTTTTTCGTAGGTAATGTTGGAATTGGTACTAGTCCCAATACTGAGTATGTTCTTGCCGCTAATGGCACAATTCGCGCAAAAGAAATAAAAGTTGATAGCGATTGGGCCGACTTTGTTTTCGAAGATAATTATCAACTCATGAAACTTTCAGAACTGGAACAATTCATTCAAAAGAATGGACACCTACCAGATATTCCTACAGAAAAAGAAGTTGAAACTGAAGGGGTTTCATTAGGTGAAATGAATGCAAAACTATTACAGAAAATTGAAGAGCAAACGCTTTACATTCTGCAATTGCAAAAACAATTACAAGATGTAAATCAACGCTTGGATAAAATGGAACAAACTAACTAAAAATATAAAAAATATGTTTTGCCGGATTGCCTTAAGAGTTCTACTCTTTTTAGTTGTTGCTCTTCAAACTACATTGCTTTTTGCACAGATGTTGGGATGCGAAGAAGTTGTTACTAATCAAACTTACAGAGGATCATTTGTAGTAAATGGAGACATGAATACCTACTATCCAGTAGTATTTAAGTATGGAAATCAGAATAAAATAAATCATATTAGAATTCATCGCTACTATTCAGAAGCAGGACCTGATGCCTTAAGCCCAACTCATAAAGGTGGCTTAACCTTGGAAATAGATGTAAACTATGGGGGATGGGGTGGAGCTATTTATGATTGGCGAATAATGGATTTGAGACAAAAATACCATACAACTTTCGCCAAGGCATCATTAGATATGCATAATAAAGGATTTGTTATTTGGCTGAGAGGAGGTGGTTTTTTGTATCACTATGAATCAGAAAAGACTGCCAATATACAAGTATGTTACTCATCTTCAGAAATGATCTTTGATGATCCAAATCCTATTTATGATGTTTATGCCCCCAACTCAATTTCACAACCTGATGAAGTCACAATTAACGCTCATAAAAATGAGCATTGGGATTATATAAAAGGGAAACCATTTGATGATAGAGGTCATTTGGGAATACTAACACCAGTCTCAGATTATCCACTCGATGTTAATGGCACCATCCGTGCCAAAGAAATCAAAGTAGAAGCCGACTGGGCCGATTTCGTTTTTAAAGATGATTACCAGTTAAGAAATTTAGCAGAGCTAGAAGTTTTCATTAAAAGTAATGGTCACTTACCGGATATACCAAGCGAAAAGCAAGTGGATGTGGAAGGAATTTCTCTTGGTGAAATGAATTCCAAGTTATTGCAAAAGATAGAAGAGTTAACTATTTACCTAATAGAGAAGGATAATGAGGTAAATGACTTGAAAGACCGTTTATCCACATTGGAACAAATTATCAAAAAACAAAAATAAATCTTTGCCAAAATACAATTTCCGGAGAAGAGGCTGGAGATGTAAAAAAACTATCATGAAAAAACTTCTATTATTAATAATTCCAATTGTCTTGTTGTTTAATTCTGTTAATGCCCAAACATATACAGGAGTTTATAAAACTACAGAGGGGAATACAGGTTATCATCATTTTGTAAGAACTGGTGTTGGTTCAGCAGTATATATCAATCAAGTATCTACAGGGAATTTCCCAATATTACGTTTGTCCAGTGGAATTTCAACAGCTAATAGTAAAGTGAAATTCTCAGTAGAGAATAATGGTTGGTTGGGTATCGGTACAACCGACATTACTGAAAATTTGGTCTTATATAATGCTTCTTCAAGTCAAGTTGCTTCACAATATGGTAATACGAATACTGGTATTGGTACTACCAATGGATTCTTGGTTGGAATTGAAACAGCAGGAAATGGTATTATCTGGAACAGGGAAAACAATTTTATTCGATTTGGGACTAATGCGCTTGAAAGAATGAGGTTGAGTGCAGATGGCAAGCTAGGTTTGGGTACCGCAACACCTGTTGATCGATTTACAGTAGTTTCTACCACTCCTGAGATAAGCCTGCGTGGGGCAGCTCCCAACCAGTTTGAAGGTGGAAGAATTCGTTTTGGAGAATACTCGAACACAATTGATCAAGGGGCTTATATACATTATAATGCATCTGATAATATTTTTAACATTGGAGTACATCATTCTAGTAATGGTGATGATATCGCTAGCGATTATAATGCAGTATCAATTATTAGATCAACTGGTAATGTTGGAATTGGTACACAAGCACCAGGCAGCTATAAACTTGCTGTAAGTGGAACCATCCGTGCCAAAGAAATCAAAGTAGAAGCCGACTGGGCTGATTTTGTTTTTGAAGACGATTATCAACTAAGAGATTTAGCTGAATTGGAAATTTTTATTCAAGAGAATGGTCACCTACCAGAAATCCCAAGTGAAAAAGAAGTTGAAAAAGAAGGAATCTCTCTTGGTGAAATTAACTCGAAGTTACTCCAGAAAATTGAGGAATTAACTCTTTATGCTATTCAGCTAAAAAATGAGAATGAAGTCTTGGTCTCTAATCAAAAACAACAGATGCAGTTTTTGAATGCCCAAAAAGAGGAAATTGACAATCAAAAAATGAAACTGAATAAGCTTGAAAGTTTGGAAGAACGATTGAAAGCTATCGAGAAAGTTTTGTTAAAAGAATAAACCCTAAAATTTAATCATATGGAAAAACCAATTAAAAGGATGAAGATATTCTTTATCGGATTGCTAACGATGAGTGCATTTAATTTGTACTCACAAACCATTACCAC
>Ga0193960_1001245_pt1 | contig 10224 bp, 8 predicted proteins | sample FB_3_MG_FD_140338 | JGI IMG/M metagenome (GOLD analysis project Ga0193960, IMG submission 140338) | Microbial mat bacterial communities from the Broadkill River, Lewes, Delaware, United States - FB_3_MG | ecosystem: Environmental > Aquatic > Freshwater > River > Microbial mats | place: USA...
AAACCTTAAATAAGTTACAACAAAAAGAACGTTACAATCATCTACTTGCTGTTTGCAATGAAATAATTGAATTGGCTGAAGGGGATACCTTTGAAGAAAGTAATCGGAAATCTGCTCAGTTGCTTGGTACTATTCAATTGCTTAGCCCTACCGAAGGTAAGAAAGTTGCTGAAAATAACGAGCAATGTAAAGCATTATATAAAGCAATATTAAGTTTACGATTACTTGATAGATTATTGTTAACAAATGGAATAAATGAACCCTATATTCTGAAAGTATTAACAGAACTTGAAGGAAAGTCGTTTATGGAACTTGATACGGATGCTCGTCTTCGTTTTACTGAGCTTGTTAAAATTCCACTTGTTATGGCTGCCTTATTGCAAGATATTGGGCATAATCATGCTCAAGCACAAACGATTTTACGTGGCGCTGATGGTAACCTAGACCCACATAGAACTTTACCAATAGAAGATAGAAAAAAATTATTACAAATTAATCATAAACACACACTTGATTACATCTCAAACGGTATTGGCATTCCCAGTTATAACGGAAACTCTAAAGCTGATCGAACTCGTTTCATAGTAGACGAGCAACTAAAGCATCGATTTGTAAAAGTATTAATAAAAAGTAGCTTTAATGCGAAACAAGGGGTTGGTAACTTGTTAAAGGTTCCTCAAATTTATGTATCTATTATTTTATCGACTAAAGATAGCTATAATTATAAAGTGTTACCTAAAGTATTTCAGGTATTAAATAAAAATGCTGAATTAGGCGCATGCTCGCAAAAAGTGGTTGATGTACTCTATCAAATTACTGGCATGTTCCCTCAAGGTTACGGTGTTATCTATATGCCAGAAGATGAAGTTGGTCAGCTTGCAGATTGTTATGAGTACGCTATTGTTAATAGGCTTTATCCTCACAACCCTGAGCAGCCTTTATGTAGAATTGCGACACGTAAACTAACTTTCATTGGTTATGGTCATAATATTGAAGTAAAGAAACAAAATAATTTATATTTTCCTCATATGGCAAAGAAAATAGCTAAGTTAAGTAAAGAACGTCTTAATGAAATTCTTGAATTGTTAGCCTCAAATTACCAAGAAAGACAACAGCTTGATTTATTGCCAAGATGTTGGCACGCCAATGAGTTCTTTTCTGTGAAAGCACATCAAAAGTTATGGAATAGAAGCGACTGATATTTCATATATCAAGTTCGATTATTTAAGATGGGAGGAAAGAGAACCTCCCATTTTGCTTTATTAAATGGTATCAGAGTGTTAAATCAACATTAGAAACTATAATTTATACCTATTGAAGCTGTCGTACCAAAACCAGGTAAAAAACTAGGCTGTTGTTCAGCAGAAAACCCACGAATAACATACGATGTTTGGTAAGTCTCATCAGTTAGATTTTGCCCATCAAAGTATATTTTTAATTGCTTATTTACTTGATATGCCATTTGCAATGATAGCAAGGTATATGAATCTTGAAACTGATTATTAGCATGGTCGATAGGTGTATCATCAATCTGCCACTTAACGCTTGGCGCAATATAAAAATCTCCCATTTGGTAACGTAATTCAAATTGCGCCATATGCTCTGGAATTCCTGCAATTTGGTTGTTGTTATATTCGCCGCCATCAAAATAAAAATCACTATAATTGTACACAAGTTTGCTTGATAAATTATCTCCTTGTGCCAGTATGTCAGTGCCAATGCCTTGTATTATTTCTAACTCAAGCCCTTGATGCACAGTACCTTCTTGGTAATTGCTAGTTTGACCATTGACAGCAAAGTCATTAACAATAGAAATGAGTTCATTATCAACATTACTGCGATATAAGGCAAAATTCCATTGTGTTTTATTAATTGTTCCGCTACTGCCAATTTCGATAGTAGTAGAATCTTGGGAGTCTAAGTCATTAATTTGAATTGCCGATATTTCTGCATTTGCAGGGCTAACGCTAGCAGAAACAAGCTCCCAATAGGTTGGAGCTTCACTGGTTTTACTAACATTTGCAAAAAAACGAATAGTATCAGATAACTGATAAATTACCCCAAGTTTAGGGTTAATGTTGTCATAGCTTTGGTCTTGATCATAACCATTGCCTGTTTTGTCGCTGATATCTCTGGTTGAATTGACAATTTGAGCGGCAGAAATTAGTTGCCAGTTATCTGCCAGTTGCGCTTGCCATTGAGCTGCTAATATCACATTGTTAGCATCAAAATCGAGATCGCCAAATGTATGTAATCTACTACCATCTATAGGACTATTGGCTATATAGGCGCGGTTCATATCACTTGTATTGGCGCTAATAGAGATAAAAAAATCATCACTTTCACTAATGTAACTTCCTTGAGTAGAAAAAGCGTATTCAAAACCTAAATCTTTGCTTTCTGTAGCACTGTGGAGAAGGGGATCAGTAAAAACGTCATCGACCTCTTGATAAACAATATTCACCTCGTGCATACTGTTTTCATGACTTATTCGTGTTTTATTTGCGATACGATTAAGTTGAGAATCACGATGAGGTTTGCGATTATAAACATTTAATAAACTATCTTGTGGGGTATTTCCATCACCCATAACTAACTGGGGGTTTTCTAATGCGCGTGCTTTGGGTACCACAAAGGGAATTTGAAAATAACTGTCACTCAATTGAATAAATGTTCGATTACTGATTGCATCTGTTATATTGAAACCAACATTACCTGACAAACTTTTACGATCAGATTCACTAAAGTTGCGGTACCCATCTGCGCTGTCAGTGCCAATATTCAGGTAGTAATCATACGCTTCACTATCACCAGCCAATTGTGCGCTAGCCCCTATTCTATTATCGCTACCATATTCTAAACGAAGACTAGAATCGGCTGTAGCTCCATTTTTGCTGATCATATTGAGAGCGCCGCCTAGTGTAGTTGCCCCATATCTCAAGCCATTAGCGCCACGATAAACGGTTATTATTTCAGCAGGTTTTGGATCTAAAAAGCCAATAATAAAACTGCCATCTGCTTGGTTCAGTGGCATGCCATCATTTAACAGCGCTACCCCGCGATTTACAGGATTTCCCTGTAAGCCAGAACCTCGAATATTTAATCTAGGTTGATCATTGCCGCCGAAAAAGCTTTGCATAATAATGCCTGGCTCAAAGCCAAGCGCATCTTGCAATGTTGCTTGTCGTGCAGGTAATTTGGCAATATCAATTAAATTGGTCGCGCCAGCTATTTTTTTCAGCTCAGCACTTGCTTCATCACGAGTTGGAAAAGCACGCTGGGCTTTTTGAGCCCAAACTTCAATGTGCTCATCAGCATTTTTTGTTTTGTTATTTTTATCTATTTCATCAGCGAATAACGTATTACTAAGTAGGGCTGCCGTTAGACAGAGTGTTAAATATGAGGGTTTAATAAACATAATTTTTCCTTTGAGTTACCAAGAAATGTAAAACATATTTTTTGCCAACAACACAATGAGTATTTGATGAGAAAAAACACTTAAATGAATGAATTTAAAGCGACTGCAGCTCATTTTTCCTGTGCGAGATAGGTACATAGCAGTAAAAAAATGCCCCAATACGCTAAAAGCCAGTACCATTTTTATGCAAAGCAAAATACCAAATGAAGAAGACAACATATTTTCAAAATGTGGGAAATGACTGTATGCCATTGCTAAACCTGAAAGAAATAGGAAAGCTAGAACAAATGGCATGATTTGTCGGGCACGTGAAGTTATACCTTCTTGAAGTAATAACATGGTATCAGTGGGTATTTTTTTTCAAATAGACTCTAAAAAAATAACTTCAAAAAAAACGACACCAATAAAAGCAATTGCTGCAAAGATATGGATTGTAATTAAAATAGGATAGGACATGGACGGTATACCTTATTTGTTAAGTGAATAAAATTGATTAAGAAAGTGCTCTCTTTCGGCAATGTTTGTAGTGTTGTGCACAGTGAGTTTGGGGGACTTTTGCTTGTTTTTTTGTAAAAACAAGCATGACTGCACCAACGGCAATACTTGGTCTATATAGTGACTCACATAAAGCATTGTTATTTCAGGTTTCAGAAAACAGCTCAACAATTGGCTAAGTTGTTGTGTTAAGTTTTGGTCTAAGGCACTAAATGGCTCATCAAGTAGTAATAAATCAGGTTCAATAGCAAAAGCTCTGGCTAATGAAACGCGTTGTGCCATACCGCCAGATAATTGATAAGGGTAATAATTTTTATATTGAAGTAGGTCCACTTGCGTCAATAATGCAGTGAGTTTGTGTTCCCTTTTTTCTTTGTTGATTTTAAGAGGTTTCATTACTTCAGTAATGTTTTGGGCAACCGTCAACCATGGCAGTAATCGTGGTTCTTGGAAAACATAACCTATTCTTGATGCTTGGTTTGTTAGTGTGCCTTTTGAGGGCTGGTGAATGCCTGCAATTAATTTTAATAAGGTTGATTTACCAACACCGCTGTCTCCAAGTAAAGCGACTTTATCGCCTCGATTAAGTTGGAATGACAAGTTCTCAAAAATAATCTGTTCAGCAAGGGTTAGTTCAATGTTATTCATGCAGACCAGTTTATTTGATTGGTTTATAGGAGTATTTATTTTCATTAGATAAATTCTCTCCAACGTAATAAATAATGCTGAATAGGCTTTAAAAGTACTAGTTCCATAAAGGCAACAATACATAAGCTCACCGTAACCCAAGCATATAGTTCGGCAGTGGCAAAATTACTGCTAGCATTAGCTAGCTCGTAGCCAATACCTTGATGAGTACCTAACACTTCGGCGAGTACAACAATGCGAACGCCATTGCAGCAAACAATAATTAAGGTGGCAGATAACGGACCTGCAATGGCTGGTATATAAATTTTTACTAATCGCTGAAACCAAGAAAATTGGTATACTTTTGCTAGTTCAAACCAATGGTTATCAATTTGCTCAACCGCTTTTTGTGTATTGATGTAAATAGTGGGTGTTAGTAAAAGTACAGCGATAAAAATCACCATGGTGTTACCCATGCCAAACCACAACATAGCAAGTAACACCACAATAACGGGTGGAATACTCATCAGTAGCCAACGAAATGGAGCCAAATAAAACTTTAACCAAGCATGTCTTCCTGCAATTAAACCTAAAGTGAAACCAATAGAGCAAGCAAGGCTAAGTGCGTATAACAAACGTATAATAGTTATCAATAATTGCTGCCAAAACTCTGCCGTTAGTATTAATGTTGACAGTTGCATTAACGTTTGTAGGGGTGACGCAAGGATCATTGCATTTAAGTAGTTAGCAAGAAGTTGCCATAGTCCCAAAAGACTAATTACACTACACAAATAGATAATGTTTTTTTTATGTGTGTTCATCATATGCTGAGCTTATTGGTTAGCATGAAATATAAAATCATAAGGAGAAATAAAAATTATCGTCAGGTTGTTTACCGCCAATCCGTTTGGCATCACCTTCTGCAAGTAATTGATAAAAATTTTGTAGATCTGTTTTAGCAATATTGCTGTCAATAGGTTCTAACTTGGTTTTTCTTATGGCGGTAATTAATGCAGGTTTTGGCATTTTTGGTAGGTATTTTTTGACAATATCAGCACATAAGATCACATTTGTATTACACCAAAGAGCCGCTTTTTTATAGGCGCTATTGACTTTTGACATGAATACTTTGTCAGTGTTTACCGACGTGTTGGCAATAATACCTGCTTGTGGCAATTTGGGTGTGTTAGGGAATGTTTGTTGCCACTGCTGGCTAATATTGATGGTGCGTGTTAATTTAAAGTCTCCTTTTTTGCTATTCTGATACAATGCAATAGAGCTAAGAGGTTCAACCAATAATGCGTGCTCAACTTGCCCAGATAAAAGTAACTGTGCAGCATCTGCTAAGTTATGGCTATACCTTATTTTTACCTGATTAGCTTTAGTTGTTAACTGTGCATTCAGTAGGTGTTCAAAAATAATACTGGGCATATCATTTTTAAATGGGATGACAATTTCTTTACCGATTAAATCAACAAGTGAAACTACTTTTTTGTCTCGACTAATAATATCCATGATATTCCAAACGGAAATATTCAATAGCGTTAATTGATGACCTTTATTGTAAAAAATAGCTGCTAGGTTTGATGGCATAGCCGAAAAATCAACTTGGTTACCTACCACCATGGCGCGTAGTTGGTCAGGATTTTTCCAACGAACAAAAGAAAATACGATTGAGGAAGATGACAACATTTGTTGTTCAGCCATTACCATTAACGGGTAGCTAACCACAGCAGCAGGGCCTGCCAATGTTATTTTTTTTGTATCTGCAAACGCGGTATTGACGCTTAACATGAAACTTAAAAGTGAAAAATATAAAGTATTTTTAGTCATTATTTTATTAAGTGAGAATGATTTGTATTTATATTAATATGGTTGTAGCATATCAGCACTTGATAAATATCAAGGTTGTTTACAATGAGTTTCATTAAGGAAAAGTAAATGTCAGTTGCTCAATCAGATTTGTTACAACTTTTAGATAAAAAACAGAAAAATTTTCTTGATACGCAGAGCCAAAAATTGGCACTGTCTACGGGCGATTGCCTCTTTGAAAAAGGAGATTCTGCAAATAATATTTATTTAGTAAATAAAGGTAAAGTGACGCTGTATCGGTTAATGCCCAATGGTGAGCACAAGGTCTTTAAAGTTTTTTTAAGTGGTGGTGTTATTGCAGAAATGGCGGTTTTCATGCAGCCAAGAGTATACCCTATGAATGCGCATGTAGACCAAGCCACGTTGTTGACTTGTTATAGCTATAAAAGTTTAACTGAGTTATTTAGATCTGATAGTGAGTTAGCAATGAAGGTTATTGGTTTCATGAGTAATAGGGTGGGGCAATTAATGAACTCGTTAGATATGCTTACACAAGTGAATGCTAATCAACGTTTAGTCATGTATTTTGCTGAAATCTACCGTAAACAAAATCAACAAGGAAATCGACTTGCGCTACCTAGCACTAAAAAAGTTCTAGCAACGCAACTGGGTATAACACCCGAAACCCTGTCGCGTTTACTGAATAAATTAAAGGCAGCTGGTCTAATACAAGAGACAGGAGCCTATATAACTGTGCCAGATTTTAACGGTTTATGTCGAGAAGTTGACTTAGTCTCAAGTATTTTTCAAAAAACGCATTAAATGCTGTTTTAATTTTACTTAAAAACAGTAACGTTGAATCATCGTTATCAGTAATTTGTCTGTTTTTTCAATTTCGCTGTGAGCTAAAAATTCATTGGGTTGATGTGCTTGCTCGATTGAGCCAGGTCCTAGCACAATGGTTTGACAACCAAGTTGCTGAATAAAAGGGGCTTCGGTAGCATAATTTACTGCACAACAGCTGTGACCACTAATTTCTTCAGCAATACTGACTAAGCAATTTTCTTCACTCGGTATTTTTGATTGCTCAAAGCTTGGAGAGCTAGGGTGTAATTCTTCAAAGCTGATTCTAGCTGGGTATTTTTCAGCTAATGGTTTTAATGTTTCGCTTAACCAGTTCAGTAGTTCATCGTCGCTCATACCAGGTAAGGAACGCAGATCTATGTCGAGTTCACAATAACCACAAATACGGTTGGCATTATCACCACCATTAATTGCGCCCATATTAAGCGTAGGAGCAGGCACATCGAATCTTTCATTATTGTAATTTAGGTTAAACTTTTCTTGTAAACTAATTAGCTCACCAATCACTTCATACATGATCTCAATAGCATTCACACCACGGCTTGGTTTACTTGAATGCCCAGACTGACCTTGTACACTAATACGATGCGACATATGTCCTTTATGCATCATAACAGGTACTAAGTTTGTTGGCTCTCCGATAATTGCTACATCGGGTTTTATCGCTTGGCTTTGTGCAAAAAAACGTGCTCCAGCCATTGTTGTTTCTTCATCTGCAGTGGCTAATATATACAATGGCTTTTTTAATTTCTTAACGTCCAAGCCTTTACATACTTGTAAAATAAAAGCAAAAAAACCTTTCATATCACAGGTGCCTAAACCAAAAAATTTATCATCTTTATTGATAACACCCATGGGGTTACTTTCCCAGCGACGTTCGTCAAAAGGAACCGTATCACTGTGACCAGCCAATAATAATCCACCCTCACCGCTGCCTAATTTAGCCAATAAGTTATACTTATTATCGCCTCCTTTATGCACATTTGGCACCTTTTGAATGTCAATAGAAAAACCTAATTGTTCGAACCATGTGGCTAGTAATTGAATCACTGTTAGGTTTCCTTGATCCCAACTAGGTTGAGTGGAACTAACTGATGGGCAGGCAATTAACTGTGTCAAGGACTGAGTGAAATCTGGCAGTTGTGGCATAAATAATATCCATAAAAAATCATGAGAAAAAGCTTAAATAGTTATGCTTATTAGTTGCATAACTACCCATTAACTGGTAAATTGCTTTTTATAGTGTAAATAACCTGTTTTTATAAGGCTACTCTTTTCATAAGGCACAGTGTAATGCTAATTGTTCAAGGAATACGACGACGATAGATATTTATTTTATTATCTCTTGGACGCTTTAGTTATAAGAGATTGGTTATATCGTTTTAATTATTTGAATAATAAGGTTTTAATTGTGTCAGAAATAAAAAAAGTTGCTGTTATCGGTGCCAGTGGTTATGCCGGCGCGGAGTTAGTTGGTTTACTAAATCAACATGACAAAGTTTCAATACAACATCTTGTTGTGTCGGAAAACTCTACTTCCTGTGGAAAACCTTTTAGCGAATTACATGGTCGCTGGCAGGGGATATGTGATGTACCCCTGCAATCTTTTTCTCAGCAATGGTTTGAAGACAATGTTGTCAATACTGCAGAAAAATTAGATGCTGTTTTCTTTGCTACACCGCATGAATTTAGTGCCGATTGGGCACAATCATTTGTTGATTATGGGGTGAAAGTATTTGATTTGTCTGGTGGTTTTAGATTGAAAAAACCAACAGATTACCCTACCTATTATGGCTTTGAGCATGCGAATGTCGATGCTTTGGCGCAAGCAAAATATGGCTTAGCTGAGTGGCAACATGATGATATAGCCAATACTGATTTAATTGCTGTACCAGGCTGTTACCCAACAGCAAGTTTACTGTCATTAAAACCTATTACTAGCAATAAGCTGCATGTGGAAAATTCACTTATTGTTGTAAACGGTATTAGTGGTGTCAGTGGTGCGGGTAGAAGTGCTTCTCTTGCAACTAACTTTAATGAGGTGAGCTTAAAGCCTTATAATATTTTACAGCACAGACACCAACCCGAAATTTCTCAAGAAGCTGGCGCTCAGGTCATTTTTAATCCTCACTTAGCTCCTTATAAAAGAGGGTTGTTAGCAACAGTTACCATGCAACTAAAAGAAGGTGTTACGGCAACACAAGTTGATTCTGCTTTTGAGCAAGCTTATCACGATAAACCGCTTGTTCGACTAGTGAAATCTTGGCCGCAAATTGGTAATGTAGCGTATACCCCTTTTGCTGATGTTCATTGGCAAGTCGATGAAGAAAAACAAGTGGTGGTTGTGAGCTGTGCTATTGATAATTTACTCAAAGGTGCATCATCGCAAGCAATACAGTGTTTTAATATTTCTCTTGGTTTACCGAGTGAATACGCCTTACTGTCAAAATAACTGAAACTTTTGTTGCTAGTATTGAGTTGCGAAACGAAAAAAGAGAAATGAAATGAGTAATCCTAAACCCTTAGTAATCAAGATTGGCGGCGCCATTTTAGAAAAAGAAGATGCATTAAAGTCATTATTAATCGTGATCGCAAACCTTAAAGCGGATGCAAAAATTGTTTTAGTGCATGGCGGTGGTTGTGTCGTTGATGAAATGTTAGCGCAGGCTGGTTTTACCACAGTCAAAAAACATGGTTTACGGGTAACGCCTAAAACACAAATTGGTCTTATTAGTGGCGCATTAGCGGGCACAGTAAATAAATCAATTGTTGCCTCGGCAAACAGTATGAATTTATTTGCTGTGGGCTTATCGTTAACTGATGGCGATATGATTGCTTGTACTAAGTCAGAATTAGACTTAGGAGAGGTGGGGGTTCCTAGTCCCAAATCTAGTCAATTGTTAGACGCTTTACTTCAAAATAATTTTTTACCTGTGGTTTCGTCTATTGGCGCTTTACAGAATGGTGATCTTGTTAATGTTAATGCTGATGATGCAGCCGTAGTTATT
>Ga0193960_1001246_pt1 | contig 10223 bp, 9 predicted proteins | sample FB_3_MG_FD_140338 | JGI IMG/M metagenome (GOLD analysis project Ga0193960, IMG submission 140338) | Microbial mat bacterial communities from the Broadkill River, Lewes, Delaware, United States - FB_3_MG | ecosystem: Environmental > Aquatic > Freshwater > River > Microbial mats | place: USA...
AAAGTGATTCAGAATGGTGAAAAAGAATTATTAAAAATCATTAATAAAGATATCACTTTTATCTTTGGTGCATCTAGTGCTATTGGAAATTATATTTTACCTACATTTTTAAATGAGATAAAAGAAAAAATCGATAATGATGTCAGTGTAAATATTGCATCAAGTGATAAATGTATAGAAGCTTTAAAAGATAAAAAAGTTGATATGGCGCTTATAGAATCACCTATATTTGAAGATGGTATTATTTATAGAGAGTGGCTTGAAGATGAGATTGTAATTTTTTCAAATCAAAAAATTCCTAAAAAAGTACGAAACGAAGATACAGCTCGGTTTAAATGGGTTTGTAGAAATCCTAATAGTCACACGAGAAAGTTGTTTAAAGAATCTTTAGAGGCTTCAAACATGAATGACTGTGAGACATTTAATATGGTAAGTGAAGCATCTTCACCTACAGCTATTATGCAAACTGTACTTCACAGTTCAAAAAATGATGTACCAACTGCATCTATTGTTTCTACTCATGCTATCAAAGATTATGTAAAAAATGGAATTTTATTTGAAGCTAGATTACCAGAAGTAAAAATGAATAGAAAGCTTTATATTGCATATCTAAAAGATAGAAAACATGATGCTTTCATCGATACAGTTATTAACTATCTTATGACTATTAATAAAAAACATGTACAGTAGATAAAAATCTACTTTCATGTTTTAAAGCACTTTTCTTACCTCGCATATCCTACAGAACGTAACTCTCTTATCACATTTACTTTTATTTCACCAGGATACTTTACTTTATCTTCTATCTCTTTCGCTATCTCATTTGCCATTAAGATTGATTCATCATCATTTACAAGTTTTGCATTTACAATTACACGAAGTTCTCTACCCGCATTAATTGCATAAGTATTAATAACACCCTCTTTACTACTTGCAATTGCTTCTATCTCTTCAACTCTATTTAAAAAGCTTTCTAATACTTCTCTTCTTGCACCTGGTCTTGCTGCACTTAAGGCATCAGCTGCACAAACAGCAGCTGATTCAATACTTGTAGCTTCTTCATGTCCATGGTGAGCATAAATTGCATTTATAACCTCTTCTGGTTCACCTAGTTTTCGACATAAATCAGCACCAATATCAACATGCGACCCTGGCGTATCATGAGTCAACGCTTTTCCAATGTCATGCATCAATCCTGCACGTCTTGCTAAAACAGTATCTCCTCCTAACTGAGAAGCAATTAACCCTGCAAGGTTTGCAACTTCTAAAGTATGTGCAAGTGCATTTTGTCCGTAACTTGCTCTATACCTTAGTCTTCCAATTAAATGAATAAGTTCCTTGTGCATATTTTTGATTCCAAGAGAGGCTATAGTTTCCTCACCCTCTTTAAAAATATTAGCATCAAACTCTTTTTTCACAGTATTGTAAATCTCTTCTATTCTCGCTGGATGAATTCGTCCATCTTTTAAGAGTAGTTCTATAGTTTGTGTAGAGATTGCTCGTCTGTAAAGATTGAAACTACTCACTGTAATCGTATTTGGAATATCACCAATAATAATATCAACACCTAAACAAAACTCTAAGGCTTTAATATTACGTCCCTCTTTTCCTATAATCTTCCCTTTTGCTTCTTCGTCTGGAAGTGGTATATGATTTATTAATCGCTCTGCTGCAAATTCACCTGCATATCTAGTAACTGCTGTTGCTAAAATATTATTAATCTCTTTTGTAGAATCCTCTTTTGCTAATTTATACTCTTTTCGAAATTGAGATGCAATTTCAGCTCTACTATCTTCTTTTGCTTGTTCAAGCATAAAATTTCTAGCTTCATCTTGTGTTAAACCACTTGAATTCTCTAAGATTTTTCCAACTTTTTTAATTTTACTTTCATAGAGTTTTTTTTGTGTTTCTAAACCAGTTTGTAAGGCCTGTACTTCAACCTTCGCATTTTCTATTATTTTTTGATCTTTTTTATTTTTTAAAAGTTGCTCATCTATAAATAGTTCTAATTCTCTTTCTTTATGTTCTAATTCTTTTCTTAAATTTTTAAATTCTCTATCGTAATCTCTTCTTGCTTGATTTTTTGCATCTTTTAAAATTGCTTGAGCTTCATGCTCTATAACTTTTGATGTAGCAATTGCTTTTTCTGTATATATATCAAATTTTGCACTATTTAGTTTATTAGCAATAATAACACTAAGAATAGACACAAAAATAGATATTACAGAAACTATAATAATAATTTCTATTTCCATCTTATAAACCTTTACATTGTAATTATATAATCTGGCTTTATATCATGTTTGTCTGTTACAATTTTTTCTGATTTACAAAGTTTTAATTGTGTGAAAATTGTTATGGGCTGTGTTTTTAAGGTTTCATAAAACCTATCATACATCCCTGCACCAAAACCAATTCTTCTATATGTTTCATCTATTCCAACAATAGGTACTATTATCATGTCAAGTTTGATATCATTGTTTCTAAATGATGAAAAACTTGGCTCTTTTATACCAAATTTTTTTACCTTTAACGGCAATCTAAACTTTACTGGAACAAATGATTTTCCCTTTATAAAAGGTACATAAACCTCAATATCTTTTCTTTTTCTTAACTCTATAATTATTGGCATAACATCCACTTCTAAACTCAAAGGGATATAAAGCAATATTTTTTTAGGTTTATGCAAATCTATAATTTTTTTAATTTTTAAACATATATTTTTATTTTTTTTAATCTTTGCAATACCACTAAAAAATCGTAATCTTTTTAAAGCTAAATTTCTAAAATTAGCTTTATCTATCAATGACATATCTAAGCCTTTTTAGGATAAAATCCATAATACATTTTATCAGAAGGAACTAAAAATGAAGATTAAAAAAATAGCGATATTAACTTTTTTATCACTATTACTATTTACAGGATGTGGAGATAAAGATGGGATCAATGAAAATAGCATCGCTGAACAAAAACAAAGTTTAACTCCAACATTTAACTTTAAAACTGTAAATGGAAAAGATATTACAATCGAAGTACAAAAAGAGGGATGGATTTTTAAAGGACTTGAAAATAAAGTTGTACTTCTAAATTTCTTTGGAACATGGTGTCCTCCTTGTAAAGCAGAAATTCCTCATTTAATAAATATAAGAGGTAAACTAGAAAAAGATTTTGAAATATTAGCAGTTGATGTAGGTCCACGAGGTGGTGGAAATAATTCACAAGAACATTTAGAGTCTTTTATTAAAGAATATGGTGTTCCTTATCCTATTATAACAGGTGATGAAGCAAAAAAATTGTTTGGGGCAGTAAGTGAACTTAATCCATCAGGTTCAATCCCATTTATGGTTTTATTTAATAAAAAAGGTCAATATGTACAATATTACATAGGGATGAAACCTGAAGAGATGTTATTTAATGATATTAGTGCGACTATTAAGATGAAATAATGTTTGGATTATTTAAAAAAAAAGAAGAAACTCCTATAGAAAAGGAAGTTCTTCCAGTAGTAGAAAAGCAAGAAGAGATTAACACCGAAGAAAAAGTTGAAAAAAAAGGTTTCTTTTCAAGAGCTTTAGAAAAAACAGTAGGTAATTTAAAAACAATTATCCCTGTAAAAAAAGAAAAAATAGAATTTGATATTATAGAAGAGATTTTAATAGAATCCGATATGGAATATGAAATTATAGAAAAAGCTATGGATGGATTGCCTGATTTAATCACTCGTGATCAATTAAGACATAGATTAGTTATGTTATTTGAACACGCTCCTATTATTGACAAATCAAATCTTCCTACCCCATATATTGAACTTATTATCGGAGTTAATGGAGCTGGGAAAACAACTACTATCGCTAAACTTGCAAACAGATATAAAAATGAGGGAAAAAGTGTTTTATTAGGTGCTGGAGATACATTTAGAGCAGCAGCAATAGAGCAGCTATCAACGTGGGCAGATAAACTTAATGTTCCTATTATTAAAACTCAACATGGTCATGATCCTAGTGCAGTGGCTTATGACACAATAAGTTCTGCAATCTCTAAAAATATAGATCATGCTATTATAGATACAGCAGGAAGATTGCAAACACAAAAAAACTTAGCAAATGAATTAAAAAAAATAGTTAAAGTATGTAATAAAGCAAAAGAAGGAGCTCCTCATCAAAAAATCATGATTTTAGATGGTACGCAAGGGAATACTGCAATTGCTCAAGCAAAAGCATTTAATGAGATGATTGATATCGATGGTATTATTGTAACAAAACTTGATGGTACAGCAAAAGGTGGTGCACTTTTTTCTATTTCAAATCAACTGGAATTACCAATTTTTTATATTGGTATAGGGGAAAAACAAGATGATTTAATTGAATTTAGCCCAGATCAATTTGTAGATAGTCTTTTAGATGAAATATATAATTAAGGGACTCCCGTGGAAAATAAAAAATTAGAACCTTGCAGAAACTGCAAGTCAGAGGTAGAAACTAAAATAAGAAGATGCCCTTATTGTGGCATCTTAAATCCTACAGTAAAAATAAAAGATGTAATGTTCACTATTTTTGGTGTAATTGCAGTAATGAGCCTATACACCTATTTTATTGGGAAATAGACTCACTCATAGTATCAAGTAGTTTCATAATATCTACTGGCTTCATAATATAAGCACTCATACCTATCTCATTTAATTTTTCCACCTCTTCATTTTGGCTTCCAAATGCAGTTGTTACAATGATAGGAATTGTAGTATTTATTTTTCTAATCTCTTTAATCATAGTTAGTCCATCCATAACAGGCATAGATAGATCTGTTATAACAATATCAAACTCTTCTTGATTGAATTTATCTAATCCATCTTTTCCGTTATCTGCTACTACTAAGCTTTTAACAATAGATTCTATAGAGCTACTAGTTATATCTCGTAGTGCTATCTCATCTTCTACATATAACACACGTAATGGTTTAATTAATTCTATATTCATACTAACCTCTAAATAAAATCTGAATAATTATACTATAATTTTTCTTTATCAATTGTATTTGTTACATCAATATAATACAAATTATACTTTTTTTCATAATATTTCATTAACAGTTTTTGTAACGTAGGCTCTACAGACGGAGTAAACCATGCATTATTTGAAATACCAATTATATATGGAGTGTCTAAATTTTTATAAATCTCATCTGTTGTAAGCTCAAAACAGATTGCATTTCTAAATTTTACACCTTTTATAGTAAAAGTAGTTGGTTCTTTTGCTGTTTCATAGTCTTTAGCACCATTGTAAAAAATATCGTTGATAAAATTACGTATTTTTTCTGGTAGTGGCACAGCTTCACCAAAAGGAACTAATACAACCTTATGAGCAACTTCCCGTTTTCCATTTTCATAAAAATATGTACTATTATAATACAGTTCATCTTTTTTATACAATGCACCTGTAACAATAGATATATCATATGATAATTCTGATAATTTCTCATTTATAGTATCATTTCTATTTAATACAAGAGGAAATGCTGTTTCAGGTAAAACTATTAAATCATATTTTTGATCTATTGCTTTTATTATAGTTTTAATATTTTCATCTATTATCTTATTTCTATATATATTTTTCCATTTGTTATCTTGATTTATATATGTATTATATTTATATATTTTCAAATTTGGTTTTTCAATATAAACATTACTACTAAGATTGTATAGATATAAACCAAAAAAAGTAACTATTAAAAAAGCAACTGATTCTATTTTCCATCGTTTTCTATATGTTAGAAACAATACAAGTGAAAGTAAAATGACAAAAAATTCTATCTTAGAAGTTCCAAAATAACTATTTATAAAAGGAAGTTCAAGTTTAAACCAATTAAAATTAAATGGATTTATAAAACTTAAAGCAATGATGTAAATTAATTTATAAAGTAAATGTTCATAAAATCCAATAAAATAAAACAATACTCCATAACATAAACCTACAGCTATTAAAATGATAGGAATGAGATAAGTTAAATCATAATAGATAAAACTATTGCCTATCCACCAAAACCATAAGAGTGCCGTTAGAAAGCCAGCAAGGAACAATTCTTTTTTTGTTAATATTAAAAGTGAGAAAATTGCCATAACAGCAAAGATAGTATTTAAGAACTTTATACTTACACCAAAATATTCTGAATATAAAAAAAAAGACAGAAATAGCGCTGTTAATATTGATTTATAGCTAAACATTTAGTATTTTAGCATATTATTCGCAATTTTATAGTGAATTTATTTAATTTTAAATATTAATTAAAGTTTCTTTTGATATTATTTACCTAATAACAAAAAACAGGAGATATTAATATGAATAAAAGTGATTTAATTGCTGCGGTTGCAGATAAAGCTGGTTTAACTAAAAAAGATGCAGGTGCTGCAATAGAAGCTACACTTGAAACAATTACAGAAACTTTAGCGTCTGGTGATAGTGTTGCATTTATCGGTTTTGGTACATTCAGTACTTCAAAAAGAGCTGCTAGAGAAGGTATCAATCCATCAACAGGTGCTAAAATTAAAATAGCTGAGTCTACAGTTGCTAAATTTAAAGTTGGTGCTAAACTTAAAGAAGCAGTTAAAGCTGGTAAATAATTTTATATTAATATAAGATTATAAAAAAGGGTGAAGATTTTATCTTCACCCTTTTTTTATGCTTTCTAAAAAGACGAGAATTATTAATAATCCTCATCTTCTGGATGATATTCAAAATCACCCTCTTCCTCTTCAAACTTTGATAGTATAAAATCAGTTGGTAGATGAAACTCTTGATACGTTGCTTCAAATTGTTCTTGTTCAGCACTACGCTCGCCTCTTCCACGTGCTACAACTCTCACAGGAACACCTTCAAAGTCATGGTTGTCTCTAATAAAATTAATCAAATATCTTTTATAAGAGAAATGTAACATTCTAGGTTTATTCATAATAACAGCAATAGTAGGTGGATTTGCATCAAATTGTGTAGCAAAGTAGATTCTTAGTCTATTTCCATTTGGACTTGGTAATGAGTGTCTTCTTATAGCTAATTCAACAGTATTATTTAATTCAGCTGTTGGTATTCTTCTATGATAGTTTTCAAAGATAGATAATAGCTTCTCTTCTAGTTTTTTAATATTTCTTCCAGTTTTAGCTGATACTGCAACAATAGTAGCATAATATAAAAACTTAAATCGTCCTCTAATCTCTTCAGAAATCTTAGCAAAAGTATCCATGTTTTCATCCCATTTATTCAAAATGATAATAACACCTAATCCAAACTGATCTACTAATCCTGATATTTTTTCATCTTGGTCACTAATAGGAGCACTTGCATCAAGAACAAGTAAAGCGATATTTGCTTGAGCTAACATATCTTCCGTTCTCATTAAAGCAAATTTTTCAATCCCTTGAATTTTTCCACGTCGTCTTAAACCAGCAGTATCAATAAATGTAATTTTTTTATCACCAACTTCATATGTTTCATCAACTGGATCTATTGTAGTTCCTGCTATTGGACTCACTACTGATCTTTCTTCTCCAATGAGAGCATTTAAAATAGAACTTTTACCAACGTTTGGTTTTCCTATAATTGCAACTTTGATATGATTTGGATCAATCTCTTCTTGTTCTTCATATTCTTCAATAGGATCAACTAATAGATCCATTTCAGATTCACTGATACTTTCTTTTGCTTCTTCTGCAAGTTCTTCTTTACTTGGTGGTAATTGTTCATATAACCATTCAAAAAGCTTTTTTGTACCTCTGTTATGAGATACAGATATCCCAAACATCTCATCGTCATTGATTCCAAATTCATAAAAATCCCAAAGTCTTTCTAATTCTTTGTCATTATCAATTTTATTTACAACAAGTGCTAATTTTTTTCCTAACCCCTGCAGTTCATAAAATAAGTTTCTATCTTCTTCATCAGGTATATTTTTACCATCAACCATATATAAAACGATATCAGCTTCTTTTGCAGTTTCTACAGCTTTTCTTTTAACATTTGTAAAAATCTTAAACTCACTACCATCCTCCATAATTTCATTTTTTGACTTACTAATACCACCTGTATCAAGCATCAAGGCTTCCCTACCATTGATCTCAATTTCTCTTCTTCTTACATCTCTAGTTGTTCCAGAAACATCACTTACAATTGCTATTCTTTTTCTAGCAAGTCTGTTAAATAGTGAACTTTTACCAACATTTGGTTGTCCAATTAATGCTATTTTTATCATTTATTACCTTTTTTTATTCTACTAATTCGTTATTTTTTTCAATGTGTAACGTTTGTGTTGGAAACGCGAAACTAGATCCATTTTTCTCTACTATTTTCATTATCTCTAAATATGTGTTTTCTCTTACTTTCATAAATTCACCCCAATTAGTAGTTTTTGTAAAGTAATAACAAAAAATATTTAAACTACTTGATGCAAACTCACTAAAATAGATATGTATTGTGTCTTGATGAATATCATCATGATTTTCTAACATATTTTTTATATCTTTGATGATATTTTCTACTGTTTCACCTGGTGTATCATAAGTTACACCAATATTCATTTTAATTCTTCTTTTACCCATAGCTGACCAGTTAAGGATTGCACTATTTGCTAAGGTTGCATTTGGCACAGTTACAAGGGCTTGTGCAAATGTTCTTACCTTTGTACTTCTGATTCCGATTGTTTCAATAGTACCTTCTACTTGAGGTGTTTTAATCCAATCTCCTACTCTAAATGGTTTATCGATAAATATAACAAGAGAACCAAAAAGATTCGCTGCTGTATCTTTTGCAGCTAACGCTAAAGCCATACCTATAAGACCCATAGAGGCTAAAAATCCACTTACGTTGTATCCCCACTCTTGAAGCACTGAAATTGCACCAAGAATAATGATAAAAAACCGAATCGACTTAATCATAAAATTAGCAACATGAATACTAACTTTATCTCCAAATTTGTTGGTTACTTTATGTATATTTTCAGCTAATGTTGTAAGAACATTTAATATACCCCAAAATAAAACAACAATAAAACCTGTTCTTATTAATTGGTCTAAAAAATATTTTATATCATCGCTTAGTATGAGTACATCAATAGCAAATTTTGCACCAATAACTATAAATAAAAAATCAACTGGTTTTTTTACAGAATCAACTAACTCATCATCAAATTTATTGCTGGTTTTTTTCACTATTGTTAATAATATCTTTCTAAAACCAACTCTAAAAACTTGAAAAAAAACAAATATTACAATTGCTACGATATACGCATCTACTTTTAAACCAAATAAATCTATCATAAAATACAAGTCCCTTTAATAATAATGCGATTTTAACTAAACTTATATTAAAATCGCGATTATGATAAATACCCCTATCCAAGACAATACAAAACTCGCCATCAAATATATGCTTATCTCCTCATTTTTATTTGCATTTACAGGTGGATTTGCAAAAGAGCTTAGTACCTATGTAAGCTCACTAGAAGTTGTCTTTTTTCGAAATATAACTGGAGTCATTATTATTGTATATGCGATTTATAAAGCTCCACTCAATCAAAAAGGTGGTCGTCCTCTTTTATTATTTATAAGAGGTTTTATAGGCTTTAGCGCATTACTGATGTATTTTTATAATATAGCACATATCTCACTTGCAGAAGCGCAAACATTCAGTAAAGTTTCCCCTATTTTTACTGCTATTTTTTCCTATTTAATATTAAGAGAAAAACTTTCAACACTAGCATGGTCTGGTGTATTTATAGGATTTTTTGGTGTTTTATTTGTGACAGGTTTTGATATATCAAATTTAAGTAAAACAGACTGGTTTGGTATCTTAAGTGGAGTGGGAGCTGGTCTTGCTTACACCTCTATTCGTGAGTTAAGAAAATATTATGACAACCGTTCTATTGTATTATCTTTCATGCTTGTTGGTACCATTGGCCCTATTATTTTAATGTCTATAGGTGAGTTTTATGCACCACCATCTTTAGACTGGATACTTTCCCCTTTTATTCTCCCTACAGGTTGGGCTTGGTTTCATATAATTGGGCTTGGTATTTTTGCAACTGGCTCACAGCTTTATATGACAAAAGCCTACTCTTTAGCACAAGGAGGTATTGTAGGGACTATTAGTTACACCACTATTTTATTTTCTATTTTTATAGGGATGTTTTTAGGAGATGTTTTTCCAAGTACAACTCTCTTTATAGGAATAGGATTTATTGTA
>Ga0193960_1001248_pt1 | contig 10211 bp, 9 predicted proteins | sample FB_3_MG_FD_140338 | JGI IMG/M metagenome (GOLD analysis project Ga0193960, IMG submission 140338) | Microbial mat bacterial communities from the Broadkill River, Lewes, Delaware, United States - FB_3_MG | ecosystem: Environmental > Aquatic > Freshwater > River > Microbial mats | place: USA...
AACTGACTATAAAAAATGAGTTTATTTAATACAACATACGATGTAATTGTAGTAGGAGGTGGACATGCTGGTAGCGAAGCAGCTGCAGCAAGTGCAAACATGGGAGCACACACTTTGTTAATTACAATGAACTTACAAAATATTGCTCAAATGAGTTGTAACCCTGCAATGGGAGGTATTGCGAAAGGGCAAATAGTACGCGAAATTGATGCCCTAGGTGGTTACAGTGGTATTGTAACCGATAAGACCGCAATTCAATTTAAAATGCTTAATAAATCGAAAGGGCCTGCTATGTGGAGTCCAAGAGCACAATCAGACAGAATGCAATTCGCTGAGTGCTGGAGAACAATGTTAGAGCAAACTGAAAATTTAGATTTTTATCAAGATTCTGTAAACGGATTGTTGTTTGATGGTGATACTATCGCAGGAGTTAAAACAGCTTTAGGTTTAGAAATAAAAGCCAAAACAGTAATCGTTACAGCGGGTACTTTTTTAAATGGATTGATTCATATTGGTGAAAAAACATTTGGTGGTGGTAGAGCAGGAGAAGGTGCTTCAACAGGTATAACAGAAGATTTAGTTGCTAGAGGTTTTGAAGCTGGAAGAATGAAAACAGGAACACCTCCACGTGTTGATGGACGTTCGTTAGATTATTCAAAAATGACAGAACAACCAGGTGATGACTCTCCTGAAAAATTCTCGTATTTACCAATTACAAAACCATTAGCGAAACAACGTTCTTGTTATTTAACTTATACCAATCCTGAAGTTCATGATTTACTTCGTGAAGGGTTTGATCGTTCACCAATGTTTAACGGTCGAATTAAATCAACAGGTCCTCGCTATTGTCCTTCTGTAGAAGATAAAATTAATCGTTTTGCAGAGAAGGAACGTCATCAGGTTTTCGTTGAACCAGAAGGATGGAATACGGTAGAAATATATGTAAATGGATTCTCTACCTCACTTCCAGAAGATATCCAAGACAAAGCTATTCGTTCAATTCCTGGATTTGAAAACGTAAAATTTTTTAGATATGGATATGCTATCGAATACGATTATTTTCCACCAACACAATTAAAACACAATTTAGAAACTAAGTTAATTAATAACTTATTCTTCGCAGGTCAAATTAACGGAACAACGGGTTATGAAGAAGCAGCTGCACAAGGTTTAATGGCAGGTGTAAATGCTGCTTTAAAAGTTCAAGAAAAAGAACCTTTTATTTTAAAAAGGAGTGAAGCATATATTGGTGTTTTAATAGATGACTTAATAACTAAAGGAACAGAAGAGCCATATAGAATGTTTACTTCTCGTGCTGAATATAGAACACTTTTAAGACAAGATAATGCTGATTTACGTTTAACAGAGAAATCTTATAAATTAGGTTTAGCTTCTCAAGAAAGAATGGATAGAGTAGAAGAGAAGAAAAATAAAACTCAAAACTTAATTGACTTTATAAGTAATTTAAGTATTACAAAAGAAGAAGTAAATCCTATTTTAGAGAGTAAGAATTTAGCAACAATTAATCAGTCAATGAAACTCTATAAAATTGCTGCTAGACCTCAATTAACTTTTTCAGATTTTCGATCTATTGAAAACTTAGAAAACTATATTCAAGAAAATTCTATAGACGATGAAATTATCGAACAAGTAGAAATTCATTTAAAATATTCTGGTTACATAGAAAAAGAAAAAAGTAATGCTGATAAATTAAATAGATTAGAGAATGTACCTATTCCTTCTACTTTTGATTACAGCAAAGTAAAATCTTTATCGTTTGAAGCGAGAGAAAAATTATCTAAAATACAACCTACATCCATTTCACAAGCTAGTAGAATAAGTGGAGTATCACCTAGTGATATTTCTGTATTACTTGTATACATGGGTAGATAACTAACCGTATTTAGAACCATAAAAAATAAAATGTTCCATGTGGAACGTTTTATTTTTTTATGTATAATTGCTAAACCAAAAACCAATGTTCCACATGGAACACTCAACACACATAAAGTTTGATTACAGAAAAAGAGTTCTATAAGAACTTAAAACCTTTTTTAAACTGTATAGATTATACAGTTTCTGAGGAGAGTTATGAAGTAATGAAAAACGAAGTTTACGATATGCTCGTAACTTCTCCTGTTCCTAGTAATTTAGATAAATACTATTTAAGTGAAAATTACATTTCACATACAGATAGTAAAAAATCTCTATTTGATAAAGTTTACCAGCTTGTAAAAAATTATACCCTTAAGAAAAAACTCAAATTAATTAACTCATTTAAAACAGAAGAAAAAACTATTTTAGATGTAGGTGCAGGCACGGGAGATTTTTTAAAAGTATGTAAAACTGGTGGTTGGAAAATTACAGGTATAGAACCTTCAGACAAAGCTAGAGAATATGCAGAAAGTAAAAATATAGTTTTGTATGAAAATTTAAATCAAGTTGAAAACAATCAATTTGATGTAATTACTCTTTGGCATGTTTTAGAACATATTCCTAATCTGGTTGAATATATTAAACAATTAAAAAAATTATTAAAACCAAATGGAGTATTAATTATAGCAGTACCTAATCATAAAAGTTTTGATGCAAAACATTACAAAGAGTTTTGGGCTGCTTATGATGTTCCAAGACATTTATGGCATTTTTCAAAAACAGCTATTTCAAAACTATTTTCTTTGGTTGATATGAATGTTGAAAAAATACTTCCTATGAAATTTGATTCGTATTATGTTTCACTTTTATCAGAAAAGTACAAAACAAAAAAATCTAGACCTTTTAACGCATTTTTCATTGGTTTACAATCAAATTTAAAAGCAAAAAGAAACGGTGAGTATTCTTCTTTAATTTATATCATTAAAAACAGGTAAAACTTAATTTAAAGGTTATTATTTCAGTTTAAAATATTAAAACATAGAAACACCTTAATAAAAATAAAAAACCTCTTAAAATTGATTTTTTAAGAGGTTTTTTAATAAGTAAAAATTATTAAATATTTAATTTAAAATAATAATTATCTATTTAATAAATACACAGCTAAAATGGCTATTAAAAAATAAACTGCTAATGTCATTGCTCCGGCATAATCTTTTGCTAAACGTTGACCTATTAATAAAAAAATTAAAGTTAAAGCACATAATTCAGCTCCTATTAAAGCATAAGTATTATTTCCTGTAGTTGCTAAATGAAAAATTCCTACAAACATTAAAGCACCTGCTAATAATTCTAAAACTAAAATAATAGCTAATAAAAGAGGTACTGAATTTTTTAATGGTGAGTTTTGAAAATGATCTTTAATAAAAGATAAATTTCCTTTCCAATCACTTACCTTATCTATTCCAGATTGTAAAAAAGTAACGATTAAAAAAAGTAATAACAAGATTTCTGTTATGCTTTGTTGTATAAGTTCCATAAAGTTGATTTTTTACAAATATATATTTTAAAATGGACTGTAACAATTCAAAAAAAATTCGTCATATAAATAGTATCTTTAACAAAAAAATTACTAACATTTAAAAATTAAAACTATGCCTATTTACATGTATCCGGTTATCGTTATCGGTTTTTTTGTATTCTTATCAATCTTTTTTATTGTTAAACAACAAACTGCAGCTGTTATTGAACGTTTTGGTCGTTATCAAAGTATTCGTCACTCAGGATTGCAATTAAAAATTCCTTTAATGGATAGAATTGCAGGAAAATTGAGTTTAAAAATTCAGCAATTAGATGTAATCGTTGAAACAAAAACGTTAGATGATGTATTTGTAAAACTAAAAGTATCTGTTCAATACAAAGTAATAAAAGATAAGGTATATGATGCTTTTTATAAGTTAGATTATCCTCACGATCAGATTACTTCTTATGTTTTTGATGTTGTTCGTGCAGAAGTACCTAAAATGCGCTTAGATGACGTATTTGTTAAAAAAGATGATATTGCAATCGCTGTAAAAACAGAATTAAACGACGCTATGATGGATTACGGTTACGATATTATTAAAACCTTAGTTACCGATATAGATCCTGATGCTCAAGTAAAAGCTGCAATGAACAGAATTAATGCAGCAGATAGAGAAAAAACAGCAGCACAGTATGAAGGAGATGCACAACGTATTTTAATTGTTGAAAAAGCAAAAGCTGAAGCCGAAAGTAAGCGTTTACAAGGACAAGGTATTGCCGATCAACGTCGTGAAATTGCTAGAGGTTTAGAAGAATCTGTTGAAGTATTAAACCGTGTAGGTATTAACAGTCAAGAAGCATCTGCTTTAATTGTTGTAACACAGCATTATGATACCTTACAATCATTAGGAGAAGAAACTAATAGTAATTTAATATTATTACCTAATTCACCACAAGTGGGAAGTAATATGTTAAACGATATGGTTGCAAGCTTTACAGCTAGTAATCAAATAGGAGAGGCGATGAAAAAGGCTCAAGATAAAAAAGAAGATTAACAAAATTATAAAAAGTTGAACTAATTTAAAATGATAAAAAATTGGCTTAACAAACCATACTATTTCAATCCAACACTAAGATATAAGTTATCTGTTTGTGTTGGATTTGGTTTTTTTATATTCTTATTTGTTTTCATTTTTGAGCCCTTTAGAATGAATAATTTAAAGAATGACAGATTCTATTATTCTTTAGGTTATGGTTTTATAACTTTTGCTGTATTAATATTCACTACAGTTATAGCTCCTTTTATATTTCCTAAATTATTTGATAATGATAAATGGATATTAAAAAAACATTTATATTACTTATTAATAACTGTAGTCTTTATATCTTGCTTTAATTGGTATTACAACTCTATAGTTCAAAAGGGTGGAGAGTTAGGTATTTTATCTTTTCCAAGAATGATAATATACACATTAATTATTGGCTTTTTTCCAATAATTATATATTTATTTATAGATGAAAAATTATCGAGATCAAAAAGACTAAAAATTACTAAAAATCTTAATAATAAAATAAACAAGAGAACTAAAAAAAATGTTCAAATCAATGTAATAAATATTGAATCTGATGAAACTAAAGAGAGCATTTCAATAGATGTTAATTCTATTGTATACATAACTTCTGAAAAAAACTATGCTTCATTTTTTATAGTAAATGAAAAAGGTAATAATTTAAAAGAAATTGTAATTAGAATAACATTAACTAGTGTTTTAAATCAATTAAATGCTTATAAAAATATTGTACGTTGCCATAAATCTTACATTATAAATACTAATTATATTCAAAGTTATTCAGGAAATGCTAGAGGATATAGTATTAAAACTAATAAAACTGATTTTAATATTCCTGTTTCTAGAAGTTTTAATAAAGAAAAATTAGAAAGTTTAATCTCATTCTAATTAAATTAACTTCCCATTTATCCCTGACTTGCTAAAAACCTTCCATTTTACAACATTTATTTTTCTATAAAAATTTAAGAATGTAGTTTTGACAATAATAGAATATAAAGTATCGGGGGGCATTTTATATTTAAAAAAAAACCGAAACAATTATGTTTCGGTTTGTTTTTTTATAGATGTTAATCTTATTTTTTATCTTCTACTTTATCAGCATCTTCATCTTCATTTTTGGTAGCATCTTTAAATTCTTTGATACCTGTACCTAATCCTCTCATTAATTCAGGAATTTTTCTACCTCCGAATAATAATAATACTAATGCAACGACAATAGCTATTTGCCAAGGCCCAATCATTCCTAAAAATATTGTAAGTAAGTTCATTTTTATAAAATTTTGCTGTACAAAGATACAAAATTAACCTCTGTGTTCAATTACTCCACCAATTACTTTTTTATCTCTAAAAACTTCAGGTTTTCCTTTGTAAAAAATAGAACCTCCAAACGATACTTTAGCGTCTAAAGTTTCACCTGCTTGAACTTCTACTTTAGATCCAGATCCTGCTTTAACAATAGTCATTTCTTCTACTGCTACTTTATATCCGTGATACATACCACCTAAATCTGCATCAACATTTTGGTTCTTTGTACTACCAGAAAGCCTTATAACTGCCCCAGAAGAACTTTTTACCTTTAAATGCTTAACCTTAACTACAAGATTGATAAAAGCTCCTTCTTGAGCCTTTATTTCAACTTTTTGTTGATTAATATCTTTACCAGTTATTGTTGCACCTTCATTGGCATCAATTACATCAATATCTTCTTTATAATACAAGGTAGCTTTCACCTTACCATCAGCTGTAGTTTCAGGAAATTTTAATAATACTTTTAATGTATATCCTTCAACTTTAATCTTCACTTTATCAGTTTTTTCACCAGTAACTACAATTTTAGATTCGTTTGATTTAACTAATTCTAAATCAATTCCGTTATACACTTTTACTTGGTAAAAGCTACCTAATTCTTTCGTCATGGTTGTTTGAGCTGATGCTATAACAGTCATCAAAAACAAACTTATAAATACTAAATTCTTCATAATAAATCCATTAGTTTATTGTAGTAAAACAATAATTATACCAATACAATAAAGACAAATATTGAAATTTATTGTTAAAAACTAAATTTAATTTCTTGTTTCTTTAAAGTTTTCAATACTTTTCCTTCTTTAGGTTTACGTATGGTATTTATAAAAGTATATACAAAAAGTAAGGTAAGTAATCCTCCTACAATTAAAGAACCTGTAGGTCCTAAAAAATCAGCAATTCCTACAATAATTTTCCTAATTAAACTTCTTCTTCCACTAGTATCAAGATGCTCACCATTTTGAATACTTAAAGCAGTTGTGTACAATACCCAAGTAATACCTCCAAAAAGAGCAGTACCGAATAGTGAAGGTTTTATCTGTTTTAAAAGTGAATAATTTTTAATTTCTACTCCTTTTAAATTTGATACAAAGAAATTATTAACATCAGTAAAAATCTCAGAATTGGTGTTTATTTCAATATCTTTTATCTTACTATCCTTAAATTCAATTGTAATTTTAGAATCAGATTCGTTAAAAAGAACTTCTTTTATGTCATTTGTTTTATAAATAGACATGTTAGAAAGTTCGTTATTCTCTATAAGATCGTTAATGTTAACATCTTTAGTTTCTTCTGTTATCCAAATTGAGTTTTCAGTTGCAATTAAATAATTTTTTGTTTTCTCTTCTTCGCTAGTAATCCAAATTTTCATAGTTATTTATATATAATTTAATGTGATATCAAGTTAAAATCTAGGTGTTTACGTTCTAAATCAGTATGTTTTACTTTTACAACAACTTCATCACCTAATTGAATCATGTTTTTAGTCGACTGACCAATTACAGCATATTGTTTTTCGTCAAAGATATAATAATCGTCCTTAATGTCTTTAATACGCACCATACCTTCACATTTATTGGATTTTATTTCTACATAAATTCCCCATTCAGTAACACCAGAAACAACACCTTCAAATTCTTGATCTTTATGATCTTGCATGTATTTAACTTGCATATATTTGATAGAATCTCTTTCTGCTTTTGATGCTAATTCTTCCATTTTTGAAGAGTGTTTACATTTCTCTTCATAAATTTCAGCTTTTGGTGAATTTCCACCATCTAAATAGTGTTGTAATAAACGATGCGTCATCACATCAGGATAACGACGAATTGGTGAAGTAAAGTGACTATAATAATCAAAAGCTAATCCGTAATGACCAATATTTTGCGTAGTATATTCCGCTTTACTCATGGAACGAATCGCTAAGGTTTCTACCATATTGGCTTCACCTTTTCCATGAACATCAGATAATAATTTATTTAAACTATCAGAAGTTTTTTGACGTGTTTCTGTATTAATCTTATATCCAAACTTGCTTACTATATTCTGTAAAGAAGCTAATTTTTCAACATCAGGTTCGTCGTGTACACGATAAACAAAAGTTTTATTACTTGGTCTTCCACCTGATAATCCAACAAATTCAGCTACTTTTTTATTTGCTAACAACATAAATTCTTCAATTAATTTATTAGCATCTTTGGCTTCTTTAAAGAATACTCCAGTAGGATTTGCATTTTCATCTAAGTGAAACTTTACTTCAATTTTATCGAAAGAAATAGCACCAGATTTCATGCGTTTCTTGCGCATTTTTTTTGCTAATTCATCAAGTTTAAGCGTAGCTTCAACAATATTTTCATCAACTTCATAGGCTTCACCAGTTAATGAAACATCTTCTGGAATAATATTACCTTTTGTTTCTATTATCGCTTGGGCTTCTTCATAAGCAAAACGTTTATCAGAATAGGTAACTGTTCTTCCAAACCATTGATTTACTACCTGAGCCTTTTCATTCATTTCAAACACTGCTGAGAATGTAAGTTTTTCTTCATTTGGTCGTAAAGAACAAACTCCGTTACTCAACATTTCAGGAAGCATTGGAACTACTCTGTCAACTAAATATACTGATGTTGCACGATCATAAGCTTCATCATCTAAAATAGTTTTAGGTTGTACATAATGAGATACATCGGCTATATGAATTCCTATTTCATAATTACCATTTTCAAGTTTAGTAAATGATAAAGCATCATCAAAATCCTTAGCATCTTTTGGATCTATTGTAAAGGTTAAATCACCACGCATATCTCTACGCTTAGCAATTTCTTCATTCGTTATTTCAATAGGTAATTCAGATGCTTCTTTTTCAACTTCAGTAGGAAACTCGTATGGTAAACCATACTCTAATAAAATAGAATGGATTTCTGTGTCATGGTCTCCTGGTCTTCCTAGAACTTGAGTAATTTTTCCAAACGGATTTTTAGAATTCTCTGGCCAATCAGTCATTGTAGCAACAACTTTATCACCATCATTAGCTCCATTCAATTTACTTTGAGAGATGAAGATATCAGCATACATTTTATTACTGTCAGGTATAACAAATCCGAAATTTTTATTCATTTGTAAAACCCCAACAAATTCTGTTTTAGCTCTTTCTATAATTTCTACAACATCAGCTTCTTGCTTATTACTTCTACGTTTGTTATATATATACGCTTTAACTGTATCGTTATGTAAACCTTTACCTAAATTAACAGATGGGACAAAAATATCGTGTTCAAAGTCATCACAAATAAAGTAAGCATTTCCGTTAGAAGTAACATCTAAAGTACCAATGTGATATTTACGATCTTCATTAATTTGAAATTTACCTCGGTCAACTTCTTTTATCTTTTTATTAGCGGTTAGTTCAGCTAATTTTTGAATAATTTGAGTCTTACCATCGGTATCAGAAACTTTCAATTTAGCGGCAATCTGCTTATAATTGTAATATTTATTGCTGTCTTCGTTAAGTATTTTGAAAATGTTTCGGGTAAGATCTTTAATTACCTTTCCCTTTTTTTTGTAGATTTTTTTCTTTCTAGTCATTAATCTTTCGTCTTATTTAATTTTCAACCAAAGTACGAATAAAATTAACGCTAATGATTTTAAATAACTGTTATAAATTCATTTCGTACATTTCAACTTTTTATTTAAAAGTATGTATATGAGTGATTCATGGTTTGTAATTGTAAATCCAGTTGCAGGAAAAGGTAATTTTAATAAGATTTGGAATACTATTCAACAAGAATTAACAACTCAAAATATTACCTTTAAGTATGCACAAACTACCCATACTAAACATGAAATAGCATTAGTTAAAGAAGCTATTAATGAAGGTTTTAAAAAAATTATTTCGGTAGGTGGTGATGGTACTTTACATCATATTATTAACGGAATAATGACTCAAAATACAATTGATAATCAAGAAATTACAATAGCTGTAATTCCGTTAGGAACTGGAAATGATTGGATTAAAACCTATAATATTTCAAAAAATATAAAAAAAGCAATTAGTTATATTCAACAAGGTAAAACGATACATCAAGATATTGGCTATTTAGAATTAGAAAACACGTCTTCATACTTTTGTAATGTAGCAGGAATAGGTTATGATGGATATGTTGTTAATAAGTTGAATAAACTAAAAAGATTTGGACCTATTGCTTACTTATTAAGCGGAATAGCGGGTTTATTACTTTATAAAAAAACTACTTTTATTATAGAAGTTAACAATCAAATTATTAAAACTAAATGTTTAATGACCTTATTCGGAATTTGTAAATTTTCTGGTGGGGGTATGCAATTAACTGATTATAAATACAGTAGTAATGGTTTATTTGATATAACGGTTGCTAAGAACTTCTCATTAGTAGATTTATTATTTAATATTCGAAAGTTATA
>Ga0193960_1001252_pt1 | contig 10202 bp, 5 predicted proteins | sample FB_3_MG_FD_140338 | JGI IMG/M metagenome (GOLD analysis project Ga0193960, IMG submission 140338) | Microbial mat bacterial communities from the Broadkill River, Lewes, Delaware, United States - FB_3_MG | ecosystem: Environmental > Aquatic > Freshwater > River > Microbial mats | place: USA...
ATTATAAACAAGCAACTTAATTACATAAACAATAAAGATTTAGGATATAATAAAGAGAATTTTATCAAAATAGACAAAACGTATATAATCGAGAACAAAGACATTTTTAGTCAGAAACTCATGGAACTTTCTGGTGTAAAATCTATAACTTTTGCTACAGATTTCCCAGGTAAAGTCTGCTATGGAGATCTTATGAAGAAATGTAATGGCGACGACAAAAGTGCATATAGTGTAAGAGTTTTAACCTGCGAAGATAGTTATCTAGAAACAATGGGATCAGAACTTGTAAAAGGAAGATTCTTTTCAAAAGAACTTGCTTCTGACTCATTATCTATAGTTATTAATGAAGCTGCTGTAAAAGAATTTGGATTAACAGAACCACTAGGAACAGAGTTAGCCTTTACTTCTAGTAAAAAGAAATTCAAAGTTATTGGAGTTATTAAGGATATTTACAATGTCTCTCTTAAAACAAAAGTATTTTCTCAAGTATTTATTCCTGATGGAAATTTGTCAAATGGTCTTGATGTGATGGGTATCAGATTGTCTGACTCTAATCACGTAACAACTATAAAACAGATTGAAGGTGTGTGGAATAAATTTACAAATAATACACCTTTGAACTATGAATTCTTCACTGATATAGTAAAAAAACTAAATATTGAAGAAAATAACAACCTTAGAACATTCACAACATTCTCTATTATAGCCATATTCATTGCACTAATTGGTCTATTGGGATTAATTGCTTTTACAATAGAACAAAAAGTAAAAGAAATAGGGGTACGCAAAGTTCTTGGTGCTCCAGTATCATCTATCATCATGAGATTAAATATGGATATTGCTAAGTGGATTGCAATCTCATTTCTTATTGCTTGTCCTTTCGCATTCTTTATTATGGATCAGTGGCTACAAGATTTTGTATATAGAATCAATATTAGTGTTTGGATATTTATAATCTCAGGACTTTGTACTATGATAATAACACTAGCAGCTGTGAGCTGGCAATCTCTAAGAGCTGCACGGATGAATCCAGTTGACTGCCTTAGATCAGAATAAACAAAATAAACGCTATAAGCTTTTAATATAATCATCTTAAAACTTAAGTACTATGCTATTTATAAATAATATTAAAATTGCGATTCGTAACGCAATGCGTAATAGACTTTTCTCCATAATAAATATATCTGGACTAGCCCTAGGTCTTGCCTGCTGTCTTGTTATAGTTCTTTATGTTACTCAAGAACTAAGTTATGAGAACCACCAAAAAGATGTTGAAAATATCTACCGAGTAGGTATTGACGCAAAAATGAACGAAACACAATTCAAACTTCCATCAAGTCAATGCCCATTAGGAGCCACTCTAAAAGAAGAGTATCCTGATGTAGTAAACTATACGAGACTAAACAAGATGGAAGATGAAAAGATAATTAAAATTGGTGAGAGGAAATACAATGTAGATAAGGTGTATGGAACTGATTCAACATTCTTTGATTTATTCACAGTTAAGTTTTTATCTGGAAACAAAAACGCTTTAAAGAAAACCAAGTCAGCTGTAGTTACAAGAGATTTTGCTGAGAAATACTTCAAGTCTGTGGCTAATGCAATGGGAAAAACAATTAATATGCGAAAAAGAGATTATAACATCTCTGCAATTATTGAGAACCCTCCTTATAACACACACCTTAAATACAATGTCTTATTCTCTCAAGCTGATGACAGATGGGCTAATAACACAAACTGGTTTGGAGATGGGATGGTTACATATATCAAGCTAAAACCAAACACTGATATAAATAAATTTACTGCTGATATTCAACAAATAATTAAAGATAAACTTGTTCCAATCTTTACTAAATATCTTCATATAGATTTTGATGGAGATAATTATTATAGATACTACATTATGCCTATGCAAGATATCCATCTTCACTCGCATTCTATTTGGGAATTTGAAGAAAATGGAAATATTGCATACGTAAATCTATTTATAATCATTGCCATCTTTATCCTTCTAATAGCATGCATAAACTTTGCAAATCTATCAACAGCAAAGGCTTCTACAAGAGCACGTGAAATAGGAGTAAAAAAAGCTCTAGGCTCAGGAAGAAAACGTATTATGACTCAATTTTTCACAGAATCAATATTCATATGCATAATATCGTTTATTCTTGCTATCGTAATTGTTGAAACCTGCCTACCATATATTAGTAATTATATTGGTGTAGAACTACAAAAAACATTCTATTCTGATCCAACAGTAATGGCTATATTCATTGGGATAGCAGTCTTTACTGGATTAATCTCAGGTTTATATTCAGCTGTATATTTATCATCATTTAATCCAGTGAAAATTCTTAAAGGAGAATTAACGACTGGTAAAAAGAATGCTAAATTCAGAGGTGCACTTGTTATCTTTCAATTTGCAATCTCTATCTTTCTTATTATCTCAACCCTAATAGTTAATCAACAATTTAACTACATTCAAAATAAAGATATAGGCTATATTAAAAAGAATTTAATAAAAATTGAGAATGCAAATATTATTAAGAATCAAGATAGTTTTAAACAAAGACTATTAGAAATCCCAGGTGTTGAATCAGCTACCTTTGCATCAGATCTACCAGGTAAATTTTTTAATGGTAGCATTGTTAAAAAAGCTGATTCTGAAGATAAGAATTCATATAACACTAGACTTCTAATGTGTGATGAAGATTTTGTAAAAACTATGGATTCTAAGATCATTAAAGGACGTTTTATTTCTAAAAAATATAAAACTGATTCAACAGCTATTGTTCTAAATGAAACTGCAGTTCGTGAATTTGGATTAACCAAGCCTCTTGAATCAAAAATTAGTTTTCCTGATTCAGATGTTAAATTTAGAGTTGTTGGAATAATTAAAGACTTCCATACTGTTTCATTAAAAACAAAAGTACAATCGCTATTAATTATGCTTCCAATCAAAGATTGGGGTAGGCCAGATAATTTAGGAATTAGACTAGCAAATCATTCAAACCTATCTACAATTAATAAGATAGATAATGTATGGAAGGAATTTGCAAATGAAGCTCCTTTAAAATACACATATTTTGAAGACATTGTTACCAAACTACACATAAAAGAAAAGAGTAATCTAAAGATATTCACTGCTTTCTCTATAATTGCAATCTTTATTTCAATTATTGGTCTTCTGGGCCTTGTTTCATTTACCATTGATCAAAAAGTAAAAGAGATTGGAATAAGAAAAGTTCTTGGTGCACCTGTCTCATCAATTGTTATACGCCTAAATATGGATATAATTAAATGGATTGTTATTTCGTTTATTATTGCCTGTCCATGTGCTTTCTTTTTGATGGATAATTGGCTACAAGATTTTATATATAGAATAGATATTGGAGTGCTTGTTTTTATTCTATCAGGATTCTCAACAATGCTAATCACTCTATCTGCAGTGAGTTGGCAAGCACTGAGAGCTGCAAGAATGAATCCAGTTGACTGCATTAAATCAGAATAGTATAAAGAATATTAAAAAACATAACAAATAAACCACATGTTAAAATCAAATTTCCTAACAGCACTAAGACATTTATTAAAAAATAAAGGATTATCTGCAATAAACATATTTGGACTATCTGTAAGTATAGCGATATGCCTTCTATCCTATTTATTTATTTATTTTGAATACTCTCATGATGACTTTCATAAAAAGGGAGATAGAATATATCAAATAATAAATAAATTCACATGGGCAAATGGAGAATCAAATTATAACTTTCTTCAAAACCATAAACTAGCAGAAAATTTAAAAAGTGATATTTCTAGCATTCAAGATGCAGCAGGTTTAAGAACTTGTGAAGCATGGATTAGACATGAGAACAAAAAACTATATGAGAATATAGCCTTTACTGATTCTTCCTTCTTTAGTATTTTCACTTTTGACTTCTTAATTGGTTCTGAGAAAAATGCATTAAAGAGTGAGAATGATGTATTAATTACAAAAGAACTTGCTGATAAGATGATTAAAGCAAGTAACATTAGTGACTATTCTAAACTCATTGGTAAAACTATTGAGTTTCCTGATATTAAGAATAGAAATCTAACAATTACTGGTATCTTAAAAAACATACCTAAGAATTCTAGTATCAATTTTGATCTTGTTGTTCAATACAAACACAGTAAGCATTACTCTCAATCAAGTAATGATATTGGAAATACATCCATCTACCTTTCAATAAATGATACAAAAAACAAAGAAAATGTTGAGAGAATAGCTACTTCAAATGTGAAAAAATACTATTCTAAGTTATATGAACGTTATTCTAAAGTAGCAACAGAAGATAAACCTCAAAGCTTTACAATAGAGTTACTACCTTTCAAGGATGCATACTTTACTGATAAAATAGCTTGGGCTGCATATTCTGATAAGGGAGATAAGAAACGTTCAGCTGTTCTTGCATACATATCTATACTTATACTCATTCTTGCTTGTGTAAACTATATTATGCTGTCAGTAGGTATTTCAATGAAGAGATTCAGAGAAATTGCTGTTCGTAAAGTTTTTGGAAGTAAACGTAGAGCTGTAATCCTACAATTTATAACAGAAATAAGTGTAACCGTACTTATCTCTTTTGCATTAGGAATTGTAATCGCCGAATTATGCCTCCCATTTTTTAATAATTTAACTGGTTTTGAACTTAATTTTAACCTGTATACTGATTTTATTGCTTATACCTTTTTGATTATACTATTTCTACTAATCGTAAGTATAATAAGCATTCCTAGTATATATATCTCTAAACAAAATCCAGTAAGTATCTTTAGAAATCAAACAAAGATGGGGTCTCGACTAGGTATGGCTAAATCATTTATAGTTATTCAATTTACTCTATCTTTAATACTTATCATAGCCTCTGTCTTTATTGTAAAACAGATAAACTATATGAAGAACCAAGATGTTGGTTTTAATACTGAAAATGTTATTATTGTTGACCTTCCTTCTGACTTTAAATATTCTCAAAAAAGAAGTCTACAGAATAGAATTAATGAGTTAAGTAATGTAATTAATACTTCTGCAAGTGACAGGAATTTTACATACGGTTCAAGTTCGTCAAGTATAAAAATAGACACAACAAAGATTCAGACAAGAATACTTAGGATTGACACCAACTACCTAAAGACTTTAGATATAAAACTTCTCATGGGAAGAAATCTAAGAAATGCTAAACCTGGAACTAAAGGTATTAATGCTATTATTGTTAATGAAACTTTTGCAAAAGAAGCTGGGTTTGAAAATCCCATAGGAGAATTTATTACATTCTGGAATCAAAAGATTCAAATTGTTGGTTTAGTAAAAGACTTTCACATTGACTCTATGCACGAAAAGATTAGTCCAGTTATATGTTTCAATGGAAACTGGGTTCATTATTTATTCATAAAAGTAAAAAAAGGAAGGATATCATCAACCGTCAGTGAGATGAAAAATATTTGGAGTGAGTTTGATGGAGAACGAGATCTAAAATATTCTTTCTTAAGTGATAATCTAAAAAAGCAATACGAAAATGAAGATCGTATGGCAAGAATAGTAACAACAATAACGATACTTGCACTTATGATTTCAGTCTTTGGTCTTATCGGTCTTACGATGCTTCTACTAATGCAGAAGATTAAAGAAATTGGAATTCGTAAGATTAATGGTGCTAGTACAGGCCAAATTCTTGTATTAATAAATAAAGAATTTGGGAAATACCTGCTAATAGCAAGTATTGTAGCAATTCCTATTTCTTACTATGGATTGACAATATGGCTTGAAGAATATCCTCTAAAAACACCTCTTGACTTGTGGATATTTGCCGCTTCTAGTTTAACCCTTGGATTCATAGTTCTCCTTACGATTAGCTATAAATCAATGAGGGCAGCAGTTAGTAATCCTGTTATTGCTATTAAATACGAATAAATTAAAAACCTAATAAACACCATTGTCATCTCTAAACACCTAGAGATGACAATACATAATCCTAGTTGCTATGTTTAAATCAAATATAAATACATCACTTCGTCATTTGTTTAGAAACAAAGGACTCTCAGCAATAAACATTTTTGGACTATCTGTCAGCATAGCTATATGTTTACTATCATATCTCTATATCCATTTTGAATATTCTCATGATAACTTTCATAAGAAAGGAAATAGAATATATCAATTATCAAACAAAACAACTTACAAAGGTGATCACAGTAGCTACAATGTTCTACATAACCACAAAGTCGCTACTGACTTAAAGAGAGATATTCCAGAAATAGAAGATATAACAGGAATTAGAACATGTGATGGTTGGCTTAAATATGGAGATGAAAAATTCCAAGAAAACATTGCTTTCGCAGATACTTCCTTCTTTAATATCTTCAGTTTCGATTTCCTTATTGGATCAGAGCGCACTGTTCTTAAACATGAAAATGAAATCTTTATTACTAAAAAATTTGCTGATAAATTAATTAATGTAAAGACTACTTCGGATTATTCTAAACTTATTGGTAAAACAATAAACTTTCTAGACATAAAAGATAAATCTCTTACCATTGCTGGAATATTAAATAACATTCCCAAAAACTCAAGTATTGATTTTGATATTATTACTTCATATAAGCATAGTGAAAACTACTCTCAATCAAGAAGTGATTTTGGTAATACTTCTATCTATTTAACTCTAAATAGCAGCAATAATAAAGATAATGTAGAAAAAACTGCAAATGATAATATCTTAAAATATTATGGCAGTACTTATCGAGAGTTTGTAAAATGGGGATTAATTAGTGATGATAGTAAAAACTTTAGAATTGAATTACTAAAATTCAATGAAACATACTTTAGCAACAAAATAAAGTGGTCTGCATATGCAAAGAAAGGAGATAAGCAAAAATCTATGAGTCTCGTATATATTTCTATTCTCATACTCATTTTGGCATGTGTAAACTACATTATGCTTTCTGTCGGTATGTCGATGAAAAGATATAAAGAAATAGCTGTGAGAAAAGTATTTGGTAGCAAGAGAAAGAAAATTATTTTACAATTCATAACTGAAACGGGTATTACCGTATTTATTTCTATTGCTTTAGGTGTTGTTATAGCTGAACTCTCTTTGCCCTTCTTCAATGAACTTTCTGGATTTGATCTTGAATTTAATCTATATACAAATATCTTTGCTTATACTTTCCTAATTAGTCTATTTACAATTATAGTAAGTACCATTAGTATTCCTAGTATATATATATCAAAACTTAATCCAGTTAATATTTTTCGTAATCAAACAAAAATGGGCTCGCGCCTCGGTATGGCAAAATCATTTATGCTTGTTCAATTTACTCTTTCAATGATATTAATTATTGGATCTATATTTATCATTAAACAGATTCACTACATGAAAGATCGTGATGTATGTTTTGATTCCCAAAACATTATCTCTGTTTCTATTCCTCTTGAGGTTGAATCTTCAAAAACTATACGCCTTCAAAATAGAATAATGAACCATCCAAATGTTTCTAGTGTTGGAGGGAGTGATAGAGATTTCATATCAGGTTCTGCTTCTAACGCTGTACAAGTAGATTCTATTGAGTTCCGTTCAAGACTATTGAGAGTCGACACCAGTTATTTTACTAGTCTAGGCATTAAAATTCTAAAAGGAAGAAATCTTCGTATAACAGATAATATCAAAAATGTAAATGCTGCAATTGTAAATGAAACATTTGCTAACGCTATAGGTGTTGAAAATCCTGTTGGTAAGACTTTTAACATCTTTAGAAGTAATTGTGAGATTGTAGGTTTAGTAAAAGATTTTCACTTTGAATCTATGCATCACAAGATTAAACCTTTAATATGTTTCAATGGAGATAAGTTTAATGAAATTTCTAACCTATTTGTAAAAACAAAAAATGGTAAATACTCAAAAACTATTAAGGATATAAATAATATCTGGAATGAATTTCATAGTGATTTTGATCTAAAGTATAGCATACTCAGCGATAATTTAAAGCAACAATACAAGAGTGAAGAACGCGCATTCAGAATAATAAGTTCAATAACTTTATTAGCATTAATAATTTCTATTCTAGGACTTATTGGACTAACAATGCTACTTATCATGCAAAAAGTCAAGGAAATTGGAATCCGAAAAATCAATGGAGCTAGTACTATACAAATGCTGATAATGATTAACAAAGAGTTTGCAAAGAATCTATTAATAGCCAGTGCAATTGCTATTCCTATCTCATATTATGGATTAAGTAAATGGCTTGAAAACTATGCTTATAAAACCCCATTATCATGGTGGATATTTATATGCTGTGGAGTCTTTCTTGCTATTATTGTTGTTGCTACTATTAGCTACAAAGCAGTAAGAGCTGCTAGTAGTAATCCTATTGATGCAATTAGATACGAATAATCTTACCAGAAGAGGTTTCCTTAAACTTATCAACAAAGGAGATTTCTTTAGGTATTTCATATTTTGTAAGCACCTTCTCTAACTGAGCACGAAGTTGATCAGTTGGATAAGGCTTACTCTCTATGATTAGCATTATACGATTACCAAGTTTCTCATCTTTCACAGATGAAATTATATATCGAGATAATAACAAATGTTTAATCTTAGATTCTATCTGTTCTGGTATAAATTTAAGTCCACCACTATTGATAATATTATCATATCGCCCTAACCATTCAAATGAATTTTTAGAATGAATTTTAACAATGTCATTAGTTGTAATTAGTTCATTACCGTAAGCTACTACTTGCAAACAATCTCTATCATCTTGAGAAATAGATACACCCTTCATTGCTACATAAAACTTATCAGGATTATCTCCGTTTAAACGCTTAAGTGCAATATGAGAAAGAGTTTCTGTCATTCCGTAGGTAGCGTAACAAACTGTTGAAACATTATTAAGTTCTTCAAGTAATTGATTACTCACAGAGGCACCACCAATAATTAGTGTTTTTATACTCTTAAACGTAGTATTTCTCTTTTCCATTAACTCACTTACCTGATAAGGAACAAGAGCTGCAAAATCAATTTGCTCATTAAGAATTAAAAGAGCCTTAATTGATGGTTCAATAGTAATCAAATCAAAACCATACTCAAGAGCTCGAACAATCATCATCTTCCCTGCTATATAATTAGCAGAAAGACTTAATAAAGCAGTATCCCTTGGTTTTATTTTAAGGTATTCAACCGTACGTTGAGCAGAAATTCTCATACGTTCTTTCGAAAGTTTCATCTTTTTAGGAGTACCTGTGGTACCTGATGAATAGCCAATCACATAATCATTATCATCAAACCATTGCATAATAAAAGAATACAAATCTCTTTCCCAAGAGACTGAACTTCGTAACTTCTCTAGACAAAGCTCAAGTAGAGCTATCTTTGTGTATTCACAATGGTTTATTAGATACTTCATATAGCAAAGATAGCTTAATTGCTATTCCTTCACAAAACCTTTCTTGCTAAGCTTAAATGAAATATCTTTTACAATAGTTGGTTTTTCAGACATCGATTGTTCTGAAGATCTTTCTTTCAGATATACTTTTATTCTATCGCTCTCTGAAGTAACACTATCTAACACAATTCTATCTCCCAATAAACGTGAATCGATATGTTTGATTGTAAGATTCTTATTATCCTGCATAAATAAGCCTAAATAGAAGAAGGCTCCTGTCCCCTGGTTTGAAACAATAAATGGCGCAGTAAAAAACACATACGAATCGATATCTTTAAGTTTAACAGTAGTAATCATTCTATAGTCTAAAAGGACAGAGCCTCTCTCCTGCTTATCGCTATATTCCCCCTTTAGATACTCAACAGAATCCTTGACTTTCACAAAATCAATCATCTTACAAGTAGTGCTCTCTGGCACATTTACCACTAGGTCGTTAATTACTTTAGTTTTAAACACCTTCTGCATAACCTTAGAATAAGTCTCTTTGGTATCTTTACAATATCTAACTAAAACTACTAATGCTGCGATAACAACAAATACTAATACTTTAAAACGATTACTTTTCATGCCTTTAACTCTTTAAGATTTCAAACTCTTCAGATGTCATAGAAGGAACAAACTCGATTACCTCATAATCAGCCACTGCATTAATCTTAAAAGGATCTTCTGCGATTATGCTCTCTACAAGATTTCTATCTTTTAAATTAGATAAAATTACA
>Ga0193960_1001254_pt1 | contig 10180 bp, 9 predicted proteins | sample FB_3_MG_FD_140338 | JGI IMG/M metagenome (GOLD analysis project Ga0193960, IMG submission 140338) | Microbial mat bacterial communities from the Broadkill River, Lewes, Delaware, United States - FB_3_MG | ecosystem: Environmental > Aquatic > Freshwater > River > Microbial mats | place: USA...
GGTAGTCAATGGCATCGACGTGTCGCTATGTTATATAAACTTCAATGGTGTGGTAAGCCTTTTATTCAGCACCCGAATGCGTTGGATATTGGCTGATGAAAGTAAAGCTACATAATAGTCATGTTCTTATTGGGGCAAAAGCAAGCACTGAACATGCGTTAAACTTACCGCTTGTTCCGCCTGAAGAATCATCGTTCACTATTAATGATAAACAGTATGTGAATTATTTTTGTTCTTCACTTAAAAGTAATTCAAGTGACAGTTATGCGAATGAAGATAGCCTTAATGAAAATAAAGTAACCCGTTGTATTCATCTAATCAAACAGTTAAATCTACAAGTAGAACAATTAGGGCTATCACTTCCTTTAGATATTCCTGTATTTTGGTTATTGCCAGAGTTTACAGAGTCATTTGATAATGCAATTGATGCAAGTAATACAGCAATAAATAATGAAAATACCTTGGCTTATTTTGCTAAAAAATTACAACAGGCATTACCGCAATTATTTAGTCACCCACAAAGTCAATTATTTCCTTTTGGCCGAGCGGCTTTCCCTATTGCCTTAGCTGCCGCTAAAACTTTGTTTGAAAGCGAAAAAGCAAAGACAATCTTATTTATTGCTGTTGATACGCTATATCACGATGTCGTTAATTTAATCACTAATAACACTTTGGTATCGGCAACAAGTGAACAAGGTATCATTCCTTCAGAAGGGATTGTTGTTACGCAAATATCGCCAGCTGATACGGGAATATCAATCGACTTTATACAAAATAGTGTGGCGCCAAGTAAACAACAAAATTTAGCCGTTACGCAGTTATTTACTGATAGTGTTCATTATTTTGCAGAAAATACAGAAGATAATAAACAACAAACAGCACCCGATAGACTTTCTCATTTATATCTACCAGGTAATGGAGACGAAACATTACAAAACGCGTGGCTTGATTCCTATTATCAATTGGCAGGATATGTTGATGACAAAACAAGCATTTGCCAAAGTGCATTATTTACAGGGGAATTAGGCTGTGTTACTGGCTTATACAATTTTTTACATGTTGTGAATGGTTATAAAACTAAAGTTATACAAGGAAATGTATTGCAACTTGAGGTGTCAAATGCACTTCATCAAGGCGTTATCTTGTATTCATATGATAACCAGCTTCATGGAGTAAACCATGATTGATAGTGTAATAAGAGCAACACTTTGGCTTAATAATTGGCTTAATAAAATTTACGGACAAATAAGGTTTCAGACAGGATGAGCGTGCAGTATTTTCAATTTAGAGGTAAAAATCGACGTATTGTTGTGTTGCTGCGAAGTGCTGAAGCACCTGGTGGTTACACCTTGGTTTCTAGTGGTGGCGATCAAGCTCAGCTATTAGTAGACGAGATTTCGCCGCATTTGGCGAAAGATGTCAATGCATTGGGACACGCCCGTAGTTTGCTACGACAGGTTGGTATTACTGTTACACAACAAGCGCGGCTAGTAGCTCCGAAACTTAAAGAAGCAATTAGCCGTGAGTTATTACACGTTTATGGTGAAAATCCTCAAGATTCTATACATTACTCCACCGAAGAAGCGGCGCCTAAAGCAAGCAGCAGTAGCAGTGCAAAAACACCTGCGGTTAAACCGAGTAACCAAGGTAAACAAGCGAGTAATGCAGCGCAAAGTGGTAGTGCAAGTAATCATACCCCAACAGACGTGCCAATTAGCGAGCAAGCCTGTCGAAGTGATCCTGTCTCATTATTGAGTGGCGAAGAAATCCTACCCTTAGTTGACTTTACGTATCAAGGTATTGTGCCTATTACGTGGCGTCGTCTTTACCGTTCGAGCAAAATAGATAATAACCTTGGTATGGGCTATGGTTGGCGTCATGGGTTTAGTGTACAACTTGAAGCGCACTATCAACCAGGACCCAAAGTAGGCCCTAAACAACCGGGTAGACACTGGTTTGAATTGCATGACGAAGAAGGTCGTCGCCATGTATTTGAACAAGTAAAACCGGGCCAAACCAGCTATCAAACCGCAACCGGCTTAGCCTTGTTTCATCAGCTCGATGGCAAACAAATTTTAATTAGACCTGATGACAGCCACTGGACGTTTGTTAAGCATAGTATTTCTGCATCAAGTAATAATGGTCAAGCGAGTAAAAATACCCATGTAAGTAAAACACCAGCAAAGGAAATATGGTTACTTGATAACGTCAGTAATCATTTAGGGCAAAGCATTACCTTACACTACGACCAAAGACAACGTTTAGAGCGTCTAGCGAATGGTCCAAAACGTGGTATTGCATTGCAATATAATCAACAAAACAATCTTGAAAAAATAGCAGCCTACGTACTTGATGACAATAACAAACGGATTATTCAAAGCCCGCTGTTAGCACATTACCAATACAATGATGCCCAAGCGTTAGTATCAGCAACCAATAGCCAACAAAGTACAGAAAAGTATCGCTATCGTCACGACTTATTACTCAGTTGTCGCACACGCGCCTCTGGCTTTAGTCATCACTTTTTATGGCAAGGCGAGGGTTCAAAAGCGCAATGTATAGAGCAGTGGGGCGATAATAACACCTATCATTATCATTTTACCTATCAAGCTAGTGAAGCAAACCCAGCAGAGCAGTTAAGCACATCAACTGACAGTTTAGGGCATACTGAGCGTTTTATTCATAATGCCCAAGGGTTATTAACGGCATACACTAATACCAACGGTGCCACTGAATATACCGATTATGACGCGTTAGGACGTAAAACAAAAACCACCGATGCCATGGGTAATAGCACCACTTTTGCTTATAACGAGCAAGGGCAACTATGCACAGTAACTAACGCACAAGGCAATAAAACCCATTATCACTACAATGGCCTAGGTAAACGCATTGTTACCATTGACGCGCTAGGACAACAACATAAACGTCGTTATGACGCCACTGGCCGTTTATTGGCAGTACACAGCCCTGACGGCCGCACTCACCGTTATCGCTATACCGAGCAAGGACAATTACACAGCGAAGTTGACTTTCAAGGAGTCGAAACTTTATACCATTGGAGTATTGGCGGTGAGTTACTGGCTAAACAAGTCGGCAGTCACTTAACTCGCTACAGTTACGATAACTTAGGACGACTCAACGGTGAAGTCAATGCCCAAGGTTTAGTCACCGAATACAAACGCAATCGTCACGGACAAGTTAGCCAACAAAACAGCTATCCACAAAACGCACCCGAGAAAAAAATCACCACCGCGTATTCATACGACCAAGCAGAGCGTTTGCTGAGTGTACAAACATTAAGTGATGAGCAGCATAACACACAAACAGCACAACAAGCTGATGCCGATATCACCCTGTATCAATACCAAGGGCTATCACAACCAAGTAAAAAAACCTTCAGTGACGGCAGTTGGCTTAGTTATGGCTACGACAGTGAGCGTAACTTAACCGATATTACCCGCAGCGATGGTGCAACCTACAAAATAGCGTACAGCCCAACCGAAAAACCAACCCAGTTAATCGGTTTTGATGGCAGAAAACAACGCTTCACTTACGATGCTAACGACCAACTGATAAGCGTTAATGATAGCGACTTACGTTTTATTAGACTCAAGCGCGATAGCGTAGGCAACATAATAGAGCAAAGTGCCAGTCAAGCGACTAATTCCCGTAACGCACAAAGCAAAGGTCAAGGCAACGAGCAAGGCAAGTCACAGGGTAGTCAACATAACTATTTTCAATACGATGCTATTGGCCGTTTAGTACGCGCTCATAATAGCGAGCGTACGGTGAGTTTAACTTATCATAAAAATGGAAAGTTAAGCACAAGCCAACAAGGGCATTGGGCACTAAACTATGACTACAACAACTTAGGTCAACGCAGCACTTTACAATTACCCGATGGCAGTGAAATACACTATCAGTACACCAAACAAGGGCAATTAAGTGACATTAGCTTTGTTAAAAATACAAATAATACAAATGACGCAAGCAAGCCACAATCATTAGTTCGCTACGCCTACAACAATGCTGGTCTTAACACCCAACAACGTTTAGGTAATGGTATTGAGTTAACGCAGCATCATGATGTGTACTCACGCCTAACAGAGCAGATTTGGCAGGCAAATGATCAAGCAAATGAGCACCGTACACATATCGCCGCCGCGTTTAGTGAATACCGACGTTACCAGTACGACCATAAACACCAATTAACGTTATGTGAGCAAGCACCAAGTAAAACACCCGAGAGAAATCAAAACATACAAAAAACCTTTACCTACAACAGTATTAGCCAATTACTGCAAAGTAGTGTAATTAACCAAGCTGATGTAAAAGCACAAACAAGCCAAGCAACACGATACCATTGGGATGCTTTTGGTAATCCGCAAAGTAAAATCGACAGTGCACTTGAAAACGCTAAAACTGATTCAAGTCATGCTGATTCACATAATAATGACATCGTGGTTAAACACGATCAATTACATCGTTTTGCTGGCAACGACTACCGCTTTGACGACTGTGGCAATCAAATATCATGCTTAGGCAAGGGCAATAAACAACAACGTGTTTATAATGGCTTTAACCAACTCACACAGCTAAACCATAACGGTAAACTCACCCATTATGAATATGACGCCCTTGGTAGACGTAGTGCAAAAATCACCGAGCAGGGTAGAACCGATTTTATCTGGGACAATAACCAACTCATTGGTGAACACCATAACGGCAAATTCACTTGGTTTATTTATCAGCCCGATACGTTTTTACCTGTAACGTTAATCAAGCAAGGTGAACTTTATTATTATCACTTAGACCAACTGGGCACACCCATTTGTTTAACCGATAGCAATGCAACACAAGTGTGGCGTAATGATAGTGACGAATTTGGTTATCAGCAAACAGAAGAAACTGATGGTAATCAAGAGCAAGGATTTATAAATAAAGTAAACAACCCATTGCGCTTTCAGGGTCAGTATTTTGATGAAGAGTCGAATTTACATTACAATCGATTTAGATATTACGATCCCAAGCAACAACGCTTCATCAACCAAGACCCAATTGGGTTAGTGGGTGGAATAAACCATTATCAATATGCGCCAAATCCAGTAAACTGGATCGACCCGTTTGGGTTGAGTTGTAAGGAAAATACTTGGAATGAATTTCAAAAAGATCATAAAGGTCAGTTTAGTACAATTAATAAAGCTTTAATTGCATATAAAGAACTTAAAGCCAATGAGTCACCTTGGCCTATAGGATATATACCAATTGAAGAGGTATTACCCGTTGGGACGATCATACATATGGCTTTTAGCCCGAGTCATCTTCAACCATCAACTCGACCAGGAGGATTCGCCACTCTCGATGTGATACCTAACAAAGAATACGTTAGAAATGAATTAGCCGTAAAAGATGCATGGAAACCTGAGTTAGATCGTGTGGTTTCTTTTGAGGTAACTGAAGAGTTACTTGTGAAATCAGGGCCAGTTGGCCCTCAAGTAGATGAAGAGTTGGGCAAGTACTTAACTGGTGGCGGTTCTCAAGTAGAAATGCAAGTTGCGCCTTCAGATAGGATAAAATACTTGAAAAACATAAAAGAAGAATCTCTATAGAGTAAATATGAAAAAAATTAGTGAGTTTAGTTTAATAGGTAATGATGTGTGTTGGTACTTTGGAGATAAAAATATAAAAGTATCTTATCCTAATATAGAGCAGGCAATTGCAAATGTAAGACAAGGGTACATATTGGTTTTGTTAAAAGGTGATAATTTGCCTGAACAATTGATCGTTTTAGATGGTAGGGGAAAAGAGATTGAAAATATTACTTCTATAGATGATTTTAATTTATATTATTTGTCTAAGCATCCCAAAGCCACAGTGTCAATTGTGTGTGTTTCTGATTCGCCAGTTGATGGTTTTACAGACTGGCATTTCGGGTATAATTTGAAAGAGCATAAGTTTACTCGGTTGAATCGAGCTTATTAATTCGGTTGCATATTGATAAATGAGTGATAAATGGGGTCAGGTATACATTAAATAATGGTATACACTAAAATTTAGTAGGCCACCCTAGATAAGTTGATATCTAATTTTAAATAGGTCAAGGATGAACCCATGAGAAAACCCCCTTATAAACTCGTAGAAACCTGGTTAACACTGGCAACAGACAACCGTAAAGAAAATAGACAGGCTAGCCAAGCAGCAACAACCAACTTGATTAACGTCTTTGGTAATATTGATGTTGCTCAGGTCTATCTAGATGAAAATACAAAAAAGTAAACTCAATTTGTCGTTGAAGAAGCTTGAGCGTTTTCATTAATAGCAAGGAGTATGACAGTTGCTATTAACAAGGAGAAATAATTGATTCGTTATTATTGGCGGTTTAGCCTCGTACAACGTTACCTAAAACAAAATAAAACATAGAGTAAAATAATCCCATAAAAGCTATAGCAAAGAATGCTTTAGTTTATTTATCAGCCCGATACGTTTTTACCTGTAGCGTTGATTAAAAATGGTAGCAGCACACAAAATAACGAAATTTATTACTATCACTTAGATCAACTGGGCACACCTATTTGCTTAACCGATAATAGAGCTGAACAAGTATGGCGCAATGAAAGTGACGAATTTGGTTGTCAGCAAACAGAAGAAGTTGAGGGGAATGAAAAGCAAGGATTTATAAATACAGTAGACAACCCACTACGTTTTCAAGGACAGTATTTTGATGAAGAATCAAAACTGCATTACAATCGTTTTCGCTATTATGACCCTAAACAGCAACGCTTTATCAACCAAGACCCAATTGGGTTAGTGGGTGGTATTAACCCTTACCAATATGCACCGAATCCAGTAAACTGGATTGATCCGTTTGGGTTGAGTTGTAAAGAAAATACTTGGAATAGTTTTCAAAAAAAAACCAAAGGTCACTTTGTTAATAGTTCTGAGGCAGCACAAAGCTATCAAAAAGTGAAAGAAGTACAAGCGATGGACAAAGGTACTCGACCTGATCCATCAACATACTTACCACAATCTTATATTGATGCCCATTTAGATAAGTTTTCTGGAGGTGCTTCGTATTTTACTCCTAAATGGGCGCTAGATGCATTTGGTAGAGATCCTGTTGGTAGGGGTGACGGTCAGTTTGTCATGGCAACTCAACAAGTTAATGAAATGTTGTTTCGAACAAATGGTGATATGGGGATGATTGAAACAGAGCTTGGAATTCCTGGTGGTACATGGCAGGGGCAGGAAATGGTTGTTATTCAAATAGCAGATCCTAAATCAGTTAATTTGAGAATTCCTTCAGGAAATGAAGAGGGAGCAAACGAATTGTGGCTGGCGGGAGGACAATTACCTACTGGCCATGATGAAGGTGTAACGGATAGTATTCCAAAAGGAGAATATAAAGAACTTAATATGAAAGAAGCTACATTAGGAGCAAAAAATGATAATAATTAGCGCAAAAAGATATTCTTATTTTCTTTTGGAAGATGATGATGGAGCATGGTATTTAACTTATTTTATAGGAGGTCCTTGTGAGATAGATATTTGTGTTAAATTAACTGATGAAGAAATTAAACAATTAAAAGAAAAACCAGAATTAATTAATGTAATAGTTGAGAGCTTTAAGAAAGATAAATCCTTATATGAAAACAGAATAATTATTCCTTCAAAAAGGCCAAATTAAAAAGATTGGAAACCGACATTAGACAACGTAGCCACGTAAAAGGTTGCTAAGCTAAGCCTTTTGATATTTATGAAGGTCGTGTTGGGCCACAAATCATAAGTGGGGTCAGGTATATGGTAAATGGGGTCAGGTACACATTAAATAATGGTAAATGGGGTCAGGTACACATTAAATAATGGTCTACACTGTATAATTAAATTCAGTATCAAGGAAGATATATGGCTAGGTTACCCCGAGTAGAACTCCCAAATATTCCACAGCATATTATTCAGCGAGGTAATAATAGGCAAGCATGTTTTACCTCTGAGCAGGACTTCACGGCTTATTTACATTGGTTAAGAGACTACTCTATTGAGGCTGGTGTCGAAGTGCATGCGTGGGTATTAATGACAAACCATGTACATTTACTTTGCACACCCATTAAACCAAAAGCAATAAGCCGGCTTATGCAAAATTTAGGCAGGCGATATGTTCAATATTTCAATTATACTTACGGCCGAAGTGGAACGTTATGGGAAGGTAGGTTTAAGTCATGCGTAGTCCAAGATGATTTCTACTTACTTAATGTGTATCGTTATATTGAGTTAAATCCTGTCAGGGCTTTAATGGTAGCAGAGCCAGCTCATTATCCTTGGTCTAGTTATCAAGTTAATGCATTAGGCAAACACTCAGATTTATGTACTAGTCATTCTAAATATGATGAATTAGGCGTAACAGCTAATGAAAGGCAGTCAGCTTATCAAGAACTGTTTAAGCAACATATCGCGGCTGAATTGTTAACAAACATTCATGACTCTGCTGTTAAAGGGCTTGCTTTAGGGAATGATAAATTTAAAGAAAACATCGAATTTTTGAGTGGACGCAGAGTAACAGAGGGTAAAAGAGGCCGCCCAAAAAAACAGGTAAAATAAAGTGTACCTGACCCCATTTTATGTGACCCCATTTTATGTACAACGTTAAACTTGAATAAAATATATTTTTAAAACACAATACACCTTAATCAAAATATGACAAGACAAGGAAATCACGATGTCAGCACTGAAAATTACTCAATCCGTTGGACTTGGCGGAACAAACGATATAAACGATGTAAAAGCGGTACAAACGGCTTTAAATAAACTCGTATCACTGATACCACCCACAGAAGCCTTAACGGTAGATGGCCTATTAAATACTCGTATAGAAAAATCTAAAACCATAGCCGCAATCAAACTTTTTCAAAGTAAAGTACTTGGTCAAGTACGACCTGATGGCAGGGTAGATCCTAGTGGCCGTACTCATCGAAAAATTAATGAAAAACTTATCAATATAAGCGTTAGGTCAGACGCTATTTTAAAAATGCCAGCAACTTATGCTGTATGGATGAAAACAGCAATTAATGAGCTGGGTGAAAGCGAGGTTGCAGGTACTAAAGCGAATCCTCGAATTTTAACTTATTTTAAAGCGTCTAAATTTTGGGGGAAGGACGATACAGGCGGAGTAAACGCATGGTGTGCTTCTTTTGTTTCTTGGGTTATGAAACAACATAACATGGAGCCTGTGAAAAACGCTTTTAGAGCAAAAGAATGGGCGAATTTTGGTAAGAAAATTGAAAAACCACTTTACGGTGCTATTGGTATAAAAACAAGAAAAGGGGGCGGGCATGTTGCTTTTGTTGTGGGCCAAAGTGCCGATGGTAATTCGCTTTTCATGTTAGGTGGCAATCAAAGCAATAGTGTAAACGTGACAAAATACAACAAAGACGTGTGGGAAACCTTTGTCGTACCAGCTGATTTTGACGAAACGTGCGAGACATTACCAATTTACACTAAAAAAGCCTTGATGGCAGGAAGTGAAGAATAATGAAAAACACTACATTAGCATTTTTGTTGTTCTCTTGTTTTTCTTGTTCTACTGTAGCTACAACAAATGTGGCTGCAGAAAATATGGTTACAGCTACAAGCATGACAGATATCGAGCTTAATGGTTTTAAAGAAGCTATTAAGCATGTGCACTATCTAGCGAAAGTAAAATTAATAAAGGTTGAAATTATTAGTGAAGATGATGAAACAGATAAACATATATATTCTGCCGACGTAATAGAAACGTATAGAGGCACAGCACAAAAACAAATTAGTTATGAGATGTTTGTTGAAAAAGGGGAAGAAGCCCTTGTAGATAATACCCCAGTTTATATTGTTTTGTGTAAGGACAACCAAGGGACATATTATTGGCCGGGTACTGGATCTCAGTTTTCATCAAGTGATGCAATCCACGCTTGGTTAACCGAAAATGAAAAGGCCGTACGTGAAATGCCTACAACAGGAAACTGGTGTCATTAACGTTATCGATAATATCAAACAACAAAAAATAAGCCACAAAATACGAATCATAGAATAGACAAGGAAATTTACTTTATGGAACAAAAACAACGCATTGCACTTTCTAACATCATGAGTGAACTTTATCAAAAGCCAGAAATGATAGAAGAACAATGGCATATTGTAACCCCCA
>Ga0193960_1001259_pt1 | contig 10157 bp, 7 predicted proteins | sample FB_3_MG_FD_140338 | JGI IMG/M metagenome (GOLD analysis project Ga0193960, IMG submission 140338) | Microbial mat bacterial communities from the Broadkill River, Lewes, Delaware, United States - FB_3_MG | ecosystem: Environmental > Aquatic > Freshwater > River > Microbial mats | place: USA...
AGATCTATTATAGTAGCTGAAAAATCAAAAGTTACTAAACCACTTAAAGTAGAAATTGAAGAAATCGAAGCTTTAGATGGAACACAAAGACAAGCTAAACAAAAAAGGTTGGAAGAGCTTCAAGCTGAACTTGAAAGACTAAATGCTGAATTTGAAAAAAGAATGGATGAAGTTTAATTCATTTAATTTCTTAAATCTAATATTGTTGTTTTTCATTTACTTAAGTTAATGTATAATTATTGATGATAAATATATTAATGATCGAAGATGATTTTGAAATAGCAGAACTGTTAACTTTAGTTTTAAAAAAATACAATATTAGTTTGACAAATTTTGAGTGCCCTGAATTAGGAATTAGTGCTTTAAACATAGATAAGTATGATTTAGTAATTCTTGATTTATCCTTACCAGGTATTGATGGGACGGAGGTTTGTAAACTTATAAGAAAAAAGTCCAATATACCTATTATTATATCAACTGCCAGAAGTGATATTAGAGATAAAACTATCTGCTATAACCATGGTGCAGATGATTATATTCCAAAGCCTTATAATCCAGAAGAGTTAGTTTTAAGAATAAATGCCTTATTAAAAAGAACAGTTATTCTTGAAGAAAAACTTCAAGAAGAGATAATCCTACCTTTTACTTATGAAGATGAAAAACTAGAAATATACAAAGAAAACAAACTTATTAGTTTTACTATGGCTGAGTACAATATAATAAGATATTTGATTAAAAGAAGTGATTTCCCCGTATCAAGGGAAGAGATACTTTTAAATGTAGATTCAATAAAATATGAAAGCAATATAAAAAGTATTGATGTTTTAATAGGAAGAATTAGACAAAAAATTGAAACTAATCCTAAAGAACCAAAATATTTGGTATCTATACGAGGAGTAGGTTATAAATTTATCAATCAATAAAAACTCTATCTTTTTTAGTATTACTATCTTTTTTATAATATTGATTCTAACAACCCATACAATTATATATGTAGGTTACAGCATCAAAAAAGAAGAACAGAGAAATCTCCTTCTTAATAGATATATGGAAACCTTACATAATGTTCGGGTTAGAAGTCAACATCCTCCTTTTAGAGATAAAAAAAATAAGAAACCTTCTCCTTTTTTCTCTAAGCTTTCAAAAAATGAGTTTAACAAATTATTTAAAGAATACAATTTAGCTTATCCTGAAATTTCTTATTCACAATTAAAAGAGAAAGCAGACTTATTATCATCAGGTAATAATTGGGAAATGTACGAGCATGGGGGAAATATTTATTTTTATAGAGATGATGGTTTTGATTTTATGTTTATTAAAGACAATATTAAAGTTACAAATAAAACTATATATTTTGTCTTTTTAACTATTTTATTAAATATCACTTTTTTACTTTTCTATCTATTTTTAATCAATAAATTATCTCCTTTAAATAGATTAAAAACAAATATACAAAAATTTTCAAAAGGAGATTTAGATATAGATACTTCTTGTAGTGGGGAAGATGAGATAAGTGAAGTTTCAAATGAATTTAATAGGGCTATAAAAGAGATAAAACAACTAAGTGAGTCTAGAAACTTATTTTTAAGAAATATTATGCACGAGCTTAAAACACCAATAACAAAGGGTAAATTAATTGAGTCTTTAATAGAAGAGAAAGAGTATAAAAAGCTTTTAAGTAAAGTGTTTGAACGCTTAGAATATTTATTACACGAATTTGCAAAAATAGAACAAATCACATCAAACAATGTAGAATTAAACAAAGACAAATATAGACTTGTTGATATTATTGACCAAGCTCTTGATATTTTAATGATTGAAAAAAACAATATAATTTTAAATGTAAAATCAAACTTTTTGATAAATGTTGATTTTTATTTATTCTCTTTAGTTCTTAAAAACCTTATTGATAATGCTTTAAAATATGGAAATACAAAACCAATTATTGATATTGAAGAAAACTATATTTCTATTAGTAGTGAGGGGAAAAAACTAGAAAAAGATTTTAAAGAGTATCTAAAACCATTTTCTAGAAAATATGAAACAAGTACACATAGTCTTGGACTTGGTCTTTATATTATTGAGACTATTTTAAAACTTCATCAGCTTAAATTAGAATATAAATATATAAACAATCAAAATATCTTTTATATAGAATTAAATATTTGATACTATATAAAAGAATAAAATGATTTTCTTATTGGGATTTCTCTTTATTGCTATTATTAAGTATTCCTAAAATTCTGAAAGGATGGGTGTCATTAGTTTTTGCAATTTCACTAAGACTTTTAGCATTTTCAACTTTTAAACCATTTTGTTCTAGAATTTTCACTGCATTGTTATATTTAATATTAAAAACAGGCAATGATATTTCTAAAGAAGCATTCAATAATTTATTTGTAGCTGCTTTACCTGGATGTCCACCTTTTTTACTATTTGATTGAAATATATAAAGTGTACTTACGCATGTAATAAGAATACAGGCAATAATAAATATCCTTTTATTAAAGTAGCTTTTCATTGTTTTCCAATTGGCAGCTACATGTAATAGCACGGCTATAACAAAAAATAATCCAATATCTTCATGTAAGGTTTTTACATAAGAATCCATAATCTTAAAGTACATCATTATTCCACTAAGTGCAATAACAATAAAAACGATTGCTGTATATGAAGTTGCAATAAGTTTAAGTGTTTTATTCATTTTAATTCCTTATTTTCCAAATTATAATAATGTAGAGTAAATACTTTGTAACAATGGAACTGTTACCCAATATTTACTTTTAATTTATAAAATTCTATTTATTAAAATAAAGAGAGATAAACATGAATTTTATAATAGAATATTTTGTAAAAAACTCCAGACTAAACTACACTCTTATTGCCTTTATGGTTTTACTAGGTGTCTTTGCTTATATAAACATACCAAAAGAGATGTTTCCAAACTCTGCTGTTGATGCAATAAGAGTAAGCGGAAGTTATAATGGTGCTAGTGCAAATAGTTTAAATAACTTTGCTGTTGTTGAGATAGAAAACCAGATTGATTCTGTATCTGGGATTAAAAAAAGTACATCAACTATTACAGATGGAAGTTTTTCTATAAAACTTGAACTTCAAGATGGTGTGGATAAAACTGAAGTTGAAGATGATATTAAAACAGCTGTAACAAATGCAAAAAAATATCTTCCAAGTGATATGACAGATCCTAGTGTTGCTAGAGAAAAAAGAAAAACGTCCCTTCTTAATGTGGCCATTTTATCTACACAAAAAGATAAGGCTGAGTTATTAAAACTCTCAAAAAAGCTAAAAACTAAACTATCTCAAGTTAATAATGTAAGTGAAATAAGTATTTTTGGAGATAGTGATTTAGAGATTAAAGTAATACTTGACCACAAAAAGATTGATATGTACTCTTTAAATAGTGCTTCAGTTGTTAGTGCTATTTCAAATCTATCGTATATTTATCCTGTGGCCCAAATAGAAAAAACAGGCGAACATCTATTTGTAAGTGCTACAAATAATAAGTTTGATAAGCAATTGTGGTTAAATACTATTCTAAAAATCAATAGTAAGAATGTCTTTTTAAAAGATATAGCAATAATTAGCATTGATTATCCAGAAGATGAGACTATTTCAAGACTAAATGGACAAAATACTATTTCACTTAATATTTACAAAAATGACTCTGGTGATGCTATTTCAATGGCAGAGAATTTAAAACAAATCCTTGAGTCTTTTAAAACAAACTATCCTGATATTCAACTAGTGATTACTCAAGATAACTCTTATAAAGTTGATGAAAGAATAAAAGTTATCATATCCAATATTGTTTTTGGACTTATTCTAATTGCCTTATTTATGCATTTTTTAATCTCGCCTAGGCTTTCTTTTGTAATTATTTTAGGTATTCCTACCTCTTTTATAATAGGTATTATAATAATTGAATATATGGGGTATAGTTTAAATCTTATTTCTCTTATGGCAATACTTATGTCTTTAGGTATTGTAGTTGATGATGCAATTATTGTAAGTGAAAATATACAAAGGCACTTAGATGAAGGTTCCTCTTTACATGAATCTGTAATAAATGGAACAAAAGAAGTTCTAGCACCTGTTTTAATAGCTTCTTTGACAACTATATGTGCTTTTCTTCCTTTATTGCTAGTTAGTGGTGAGTTTGGGAAGATGATGCTTCTTATTCCTATTATGGTGACCATTTTAATCGTTGCCTCACTCATAGAGTCTTTTATTTTCTTACCTCTTCATGCAAAACATATATTAAAAAGAAAAGACAATGTAGCTGATTGGACAAAGGTATTTAATCTATATGAAAATATCTTACATAAAGTTATTCACTACAAAAAAACTTTTTTACTTGTTTTTTTTATTACAATTCCAGTTTTAACATTTCTTCTTATTTCTCAAAGTAGATTTCAAATGATGCCAGATAGGGATAGTACAAGTGTTACTTTGTCTTTCAAACTAGATGAATCATACTCTTTAGAAGACACAAATAAATTTTCAAAAAGATATGAAAAAGTCTTACTTAAAAATAAAAAAGAATTTTTTATTAAAAATGTAGATACTACTATTGGTAGGTTTACAGATGTAGCAAGTAATAGTGAGACTATTGAAAATGGCTTTACTTTATCTTTAGAATTAGAAGAGTTTAAAAGTGATAATTTTTTAGATAACTATATCAATCCTCTTTTAAATTTTACTTTTGATTTTAATCAAGAAGGTAAGCTGCGAACTGTCTCATCAAATGTAGTTCAAAAACTAATTAGAAAACACATAGAGCCTTTAACACTTGAAGATAAAATTGAAGAGTTTAATATAGTAAAAAAAAGGTTTGGTATTGTAAAGACTGATATTGAGTTAAAACTAAGTAGTAGTAATGAGAAACTATTATTAGAAAATATTAAAATATTAAGAAAAGAGATTGCAAATATAAGATTTACAAAGGATATTGCAGATAACACAAACCTAGGAGAACCTGAGTATAAATTTGCTTTAAATACTTATGCTCAATCTTTAGGTTTAACAGATAGTGAAGTTGCCAAACAAATAAGCAATCTATTTATGGAAAAAGAGCAAACAAATACTTTTAATACAGATGGAGTTGTGAAAATAAAAACTCAGTCCTTATATAAAGATGACCTTTTAGAATTAAAACACTTTTTAATTAATATTGATAGCAAAAAGATAGAACTTCAAGAGTTGGTTGATTTTACAATTGAGCGAAATTTTGCAAAATTAGAGAAAGAAAATGGTCAGATTCTAAAAAAAGTATATGCCAATGTTGATAATCAAAATACTAGTGCAAATGAAGTTCTAAATAAACTAAAACCTACAATCCAAGAATTAGAAAAAAATGGTATCACAGTTAGTTTTGGAGGAGAGAAGGAAAAAAGCTCAGAACTAGCCTCTGATTTAGCAAAAGCATTCCTACTAAGTATTTTTTTAATTTTTATTGTCTTACTTATTAATTTTCCATCTTTTAAATCTGCATTTATTATCATCTCAGTAATTCCTTTTACTATTTTTGGTGCAGTTTTAGGTCATCAAATAGTTGGAATAAACTTAAACTCTCAATCTTTTATAGGAATGCTAGGACTTGCAGGGGTTGTGATAAATGACGGAATTGTGATGCTTGATTTCTTAAAAGGTACAGAAAACAAACAAGCCTTTTACATGCGTGCCAAACTTAGAGTAAGACCTATATTCATCACTTCATTTACAACTATTCTAGGACTATTTTCTCTAATGTTTTTTGCAACAGGAGAAAATGTAATGATGCAAGCAATTGCTGTATCACTTGGCTTTGGAATTGCTTGGGGAACTATACTAAATCTTATTTACGTACCAGCACTGTACGCAACACTATATAAAATAAAGGATTAAAATTATGAAAAATATAATACTATTATTACTTACACCACTTATGCTTTTAGCTCAAAGTTATATATCAAAGATTGAGCCTTATGAGAGTTTTACAATTTATTCTCAAACTTCAGGACAGATAGTAAAACTTGATAAAAATAAAGAGACAAAACTAGTAAATAAAGTGTTTATAAAACTTGATGACAATTTAGAAAAAAGACAATTAGGTATTTATCAAAAACAGTTAAATTTATATAAAAAGAAACTAAATATTTTAGAAAAAAGTTATCAAAAGTATATAAAAATTAGAGGTAAAAGCCAATCAGATAAAGATGCTAAATTATATGAAGTAATAGATCTTAAAATCTCAATAGAGACTTTAAAATCAAATATCTGGAGTGTAAAAGAGACAATAAAGAAAAAAAGCATAAAGATTGAAAACCTGTATATAAAAGAGTTTGCTGTAAATAAAGGAGACTATGTACAAACAGGAGCAAAAATAGCTAGTGTTTATGAAATAAATAAATCAAAACTTGTGATTTATGTAAGTAGTGATGATTATGAAAATATCAAAAACAAAAAAATTTTAATAGATGGAAAAGCAAATCTTGCCAAAATTGAAAAGATAGATAAAACAGTAGATGATACTTATGTATCAGCATATAAGGTTGTACTTTTAATAAATAGTAAAAAGTTTGGTAAAGCTGTGAAAGTAGAGTTTGTAAGATGAAACACTTATACCTAACTTTACTTTTTTCAACTCTTCTTTTTTCAAATGAAGCAGAGATATTAACTAATACAAAAAAAGAGATTATCCAACTAAAAAAAGAACAAATAAAAGAAAAAGAGCAGATAAACAAATACAATTGGGTATCAGATATAACAGCTAATGCATCTGTTTCAAAAGATAAAGAAGATATTCAAAGTCAGGATTTTTCTCTTTCCTTTTCGCAAGATATTTATAGGTTTGGAGGTATTTCTTCTCAAATAGAGTATTCAAAGCACTTAAAAAACTATGAAGCACTATCTTTAGATATTAGTACAAAAGAAGATGTTAGTACTATTTATACTCTTTTAGTAGATATAAAACTAAATGATATTTCTTTAAAGAAAAATATATTAAATCAAGCCAACACTTATATTGATTTGATTCAAAAGAAATCAGAATATAAAGCAGGGGAACTTGGAATAAGTGATTTAAATGAAGTAATAATGACAAAAAATAGTCTAAAAGAGACAGAAAAAACACTAGAGTTAACTCTTAAAAAAAATATAAATACCTTAAAACAATATACCAATAAAAACTATAGTTCAATACCGCTATCTAAATTAAAACTAATGAGCAAAAAAATATTTTTAGAAAAAGCAAGCGCAGTAAAATCCGCCTTTTATGATACAAAATTAAATAAATCATCTTTAGATATTAAAAAAAGTGATTATTTACCAAAACTTAGTCTAACTGGAAAATATGGATATAAAGATGGGGATAGTATAGATGGAGATGATTATTATAACTATGGATTAGCTGTATCTATGCCTTTTTCATATACTTCAAAAAATGATATTCAAAAAAGTAAACTAGAATATCTTATAAGTAAGAAAAATCTACAAAAACAAAAAGATGATATTTCATTAACTTATAATGAAGTATTACTTTCACTAAAAAACTATGAACAAAAGATAGCTTTAGCTTTGAATGATATAAAACTATATGAGGAGTTATTAGCTATAAATAAGCAAGAATATGAAGCAGGATACAAAACCATGGATGATATAGAGACTTTGGAAAACTCAAAAAAGATTAGAAATCTGGATGTAGAATCTTATAAATTGGGTGTTCAAAAAGAACTTATTAATTTATATTCAAAAATTTTATAACTGTTACTTTTTGTTTAACTAAAAGTATTATTATTAAATTATATAAAAATCAGGAGAAAATCATGGATCTTTCAACTACAAGTTCAACAACACAAGTGCTTTCACAAATACAAAATACTCAAAGAAAAGAAAAAGTTGATTCTGATGATTTTGCTGCAAAAATTTTAGAAGTATCAGATGTAAATAATGATAGTGAAATAGATATATCTGAAATATCTTTAGATGAGCAGACTTTTTCATCTTTTGATTCTAATAGTGATGGAAGTTTAAATTCAGACGAACTTGAATCTGGGATCTCATCAAAACTTCAAGAACTAAAATATAATACTTCATCTTCAGAAGATTTTGCTAGTTTTTTAACAGATTTAGGACTAGAAGTTCCTTCTGCTCATCAAACTAGTCAAATGCCAAGTGTGTCAAAAATAGCTAGTGATATTTTCAGTTTAAATAATACAGATGAAAATGAAGAGTTATCTATCTCAGAACTTGGTATTTCAAGTGAACTTTTTTCTTCAATAGACTCAGATGAAAATGAAAGTATCTCAAAAGATGAATTAGAAGAAAAACTTACTTCAATGTTTGAGGGTTTACAAAGTGGGGAGACTTCTGCAAGTGAATTTAAAGAGACAATGGATGCTTTAGGTGCTACACCTCCATCTTTTGCCTCAACAGATAGTTCAAGTGCTGAAAAAACTGGTGCAGGAGGCTCTGGCAGTGGTAGTGAAACAGAAGAAGAGTACGATGCAGCTGATACAAATGAAGATGGAACTGTTTCTAATTCTGAATATATCGCATATTATGGAACTGAAGAAAGTGATACTTCAAATACAAATAAAGATCAGTACACTATGGATTTAGTATCAACTTTAGTTAATGCTATAAAAGAAGAGACGGATGAAGGGAATCTAGATTTATCAAAACTTAAAGATATGATGAAAATGGTAAATAATGAAACTCAAGATTCAAAAATTGCATCTGAGTTGAATAAATACATAAGTAATATCTAAATTGCAGATTTTAAACGGTTTTTATACTTATGAGATATTAATCAGTTTATAAAAAAGGCTAAATAGAATTTAGCCTTTTTAAAATATACTTTTATTATTTTAAAGCTTGCGCAACTAGTTTATTAACTACTTGTGGATTTGCTTTTCCACCTGTTGCTTTTAGAACTTGACCTACAAAGAAACCTAATAGTTTATTGTTTCCTGCTTTGAATTTTTCTACATTGTCTGGGTTCTTTTCGATTACCTCAGCAATTATAGGTGAAATTACGCTTGGGTCACTAATTTGTACAAGACCTTTTGCTTCTACAATCTTTTCTGGATTATCTCCAGATTTTGCCATCTCTTCAAATACTTGTTTTGCAATTTTAGAAGAGATAGTTTTATCATCTACCATTTTTACAAGTTGTGCTATTTGTTTAGAAGTAAATTCTAATTCACTTGCTTCTTTTTCTTTTAACTCTCTTGCTACTTCTGTTACTACAATATTTGCAATACTTACTGGACTATTTAGCTCAGATAAAGTCTGAGCATAAAATGATGATAATTTTTCATCTCTTGCAATAATATTTGATACTTCTGCATTTAGTTTTAACTCTGTAGTGTATTTAGTAAATAAAGCTTGTTGCTCATCACTCATAGCTACTTCTATTCCAACTACTTGCTCATTTTTAGCTTGTTTTTTTGACTCTGTCTTTGCTTCTTTTTTAGGAGCTGTTTTCTTACCCCATGAGTCTTTTAATCCTACGATTTTATTAAATACTGGTTTCTCGTCTGTGTAATCAATAGGATCAGCATAAAAGTAACCTTGTCTCTCGAACTGGAATCTCTCATCTATTTTCTCAGTAACAATTGCAGGTTCTATTAAAGCATCTTTGATAACTGTTAAAGAGTTAGAATTTAAGTCTTCTAATCCTTCTGGAGCTTCATTTGCATATAATCTATCATATACTCTTACTTCTGCTTTAATAGCTTCTTTTGCACTTACCCATTGGATTGCACTTTTTACTTTGATACCACTAGTATCAGCCCCACTTTTTGAATCAGCATGGTATTCAACTTTTAGTTCAACTACTTTTCCAGTTTCATCTTTGATAACTTCTTTACAAGATATGATAAATCCATGTCTTAATCTTACAGGTTGTTCAGGAGTTAGTCTAAAGTATCCTTTTGGAGGATTTTCATTGAAATCATCTCTTTCAATATAAATCTCATTTGAGAAAGGAATATCTCTACTACCCTCTTTTGGAACATCATGTGGATAATATGGAGCATCTATTACTTCACTACCTTCATAGTTTACAATTGTAACTTTTAGAGGGTCAAGTACTGTAAGAACTCTAGGAACCTTAGTATTTAAATCATCTCTGATACAAAACTCTAATTGTGCTA
>Ga0193960_1001264_pt1 | contig 10119 bp, 8 predicted proteins | sample FB_3_MG_FD_140338 | JGI IMG/M metagenome (GOLD analysis project Ga0193960, IMG submission 140338) | Microbial mat bacterial communities from the Broadkill River, Lewes, Delaware, United States - FB_3_MG | ecosystem: Environmental > Aquatic > Freshwater > River > Microbial mats | place: USA...
CCTGAAACCGAACCAGATCCTTTATAAGTGTTTTTGTTACCTACAATAATTAAATTAGTGTGGTATTTATTAGCAACGTAGCTAATTAAACTTTCAGTATAAGCATCGTCTGAAACTAACAGCTCATAGTTGCAATCAGCATTAAAATGTTTACTTATGCTGTTTTCAAGCTCTTCTTCTATAATTTCTTCAATGTTAATGTTTTCCAGCTGTTCAGAAAACAAGTTGCTTATTTCATATTTTTTTACATTATGAATAAAATATACGTTTTCTGTTCCGTAATTTTTAGCTAACATGCTACAATATTTAATTAGCGTGATGTCTAATTCAGATAAATCTAAGGCTACAAGTATGTTTTTTATCTTCATAATTTAAGCTTTTTGTTTTTTTGAATCTATTAATCTTTTTACAGTTTCCTGGTATTCTTCCTTCTCTTTTTGGTTTAAACGTTTTAAATGTTCTTTATAGTCTTCTTTTAATCCTTTAAAAAGAGAGTAACACATTAATAATAAAAGTAAGGTAAAAGGAAGACCTGTGGCAATAGAAGCTGTTTGGAGTGCTTTTAAACCTCCTCCTAATAATAAAACGGCAGCTACAGCACCTTCTGCAAGTGCCCAAAATATTCTTTGTCCTACAGGAGCGTCTATTTTTCCACCTGAAGTTAAGCTATCAACCACTAAAGAACCAGAATCTGATGAGGTAACAAAGAAACTAGCAATAAGTATAATAGCAACAATATTTAAAGCCATTGAAAAAGGGAAGTCTTCTAAAAACACAAAAAGAGCGGTAGCAACATTATCATTTACACCATCGGCAATTGTAGTATCTCCACCTAAAATTTCGTGTAACGAGGTTGCTCCAAAAGCAGTAATCCAAAACAGCGTAATTAATGTAGGAACAATTAATACTCCTAAAATAAATTCTCTAATAGTTCTTCCTTTTGAAACACGTGCGATGAACATACCTACAAAAGGAGACCAAGCAATCCACCATCCCCAATAAAAAATAGTCCATGAGTTTTGCCATTCTGTTCCTGTATAAGCTTCAGCCCAAGTAGAAAGATTAATTAAATTGTTAACATAGCTACCGGTGTTTTGTACAAATGATTTTAAGATAAAAATAGTAGGTCCTAAAATTACTACAGCGAGTAATAAAAGTACAGCAATACGCATGTTCATTTCACTTAAAAATTTTACTCCCTTATCAACTCCTGAAACTACAGAAATGGTAGCAATTAATGTAATTCCGACAATTAGCCATATTTGTAATGAAATACCTGAATCTAAACCAAAAACATGTTCTAAACCGGCTGCAACTTGTTTAACACCAAGTCCAAGAGAAGTTGCTAACCCAAAAACAGTAGCTAGAACAGCAAAAATATCTATAATATCACCGATTCTACCGTGAATTCTATCTCCTAAGAAAGGGTAGAATACGGAACGAATTGTTAATGGAAGCCCTCTAGAGTATGTAAAATAAGCTAAAGATAAACCAACTAAAGCGTAAATTCCCCAAGCATGCAATCCCCAGTGTAAAAAAGTAACATTCATGGCTTCTTTGGCGGCGGCGGCAGTATTAGGATCAGCTAATGGAGGAGAAGAAAAATGATAAACAGGTTCAGCAATACTCCAAAAGAGTAGTCCAATACCCATACCAGCACTAAAGAGCATTGAAAACCAAGAAGTTGTTGAAAATTCAGGTTTTGCCTTTGCTCCACCTATACGTAAACTTCCGTATTTACTAAAAGCTAAATAAAGCATAAATGTAACAAAAATGTTTACGGATATGATGAATAACCAACCAGTTTTGTTAGCTATAAAATTCTGTGCTGTATCAAAATATGATTGGGCTCTTTCTTTAAAAAGTAAAGTTAAAGCTACACTTAGTATTATTACTATTGAAGATGTGAAGAATACAGGTCCGTTAACTTCAAGTCCAAAGATTGATTTCCGTTCGTCACTTCTAATTATTTTTTTTGCTTTTTTCATGTGTTAATGTTTTGCGCTATTTATTCTATTAAAAATAGTATCCGATATTTATGTTAAATCTCATGTCCCAATCAGCATTAGGTGTTCCGCTAGCTAAAGCATTTGTCCATACTGGGCCTAACCAAGGATGATCTTTTCCTGCTGCAAAATCTACATAAGTATAAACATTGCCGGCAGTTACTAAGAAGCCAAATACATTCATTAAGCTGTCTTCAAAATTTACAGCTGCTTTATCCATATAGCCAAAGTCATTATAAACTTGTATGCTAGAAATAGGTTTCCATTTCACAGGAAAAGTGTAAGCAGCACCTAAGGTATATGTTGTTGCCTCTGAAGCAGTAAGGTAAGGAGCTCCGTAAGCAGTTAAAGCAATAAGATTGCTATAGGTAGTGTTGTTAGTGTTGTATTTATAAGTAGAAACTTGAGCTTTAGCATCAAAGTTTTTAGCATTTAGTTGATAGTGTAAGGCAAAAGCATGATGGCTAGATGTATCTTCTGTATCTAAATTATAAAGGCCTCCATATTGTGCAGAAAACCCTATTTTGTGTTGAATGTTTTTATTACCGAAGTGATAATTTACTTTACCATTTAATTGATTTGTTTCCTTGTATCTTAAATCTAGATTACCATCTCCATCAATGTCTATAGAGGCAACATCGTACGAATATCGGCTATCAGAAACATCGGAGTTGCTTCCAAAATTTAGTTCTTCAGCATTTTTAAAAAAAGCCAAGGCGTATTCCCATTTTTCTCCTTTATGTGTAAATTTTACCCCCATATCATGATCGTCTTCTAGTCCTAAGTAGTAGTTAATACCAAAAAACCAACTATGAGAATTGTATTGAGTAATACCAAAAGGCACTTGCGTTAACCCTAATTGGATATTGTCTTTTTCGTTAAAGTCATACCCTAACCAACCTTGTTTAAGCATACCGCCACCAAAACTTTGTGAATAAAAGCGGTATTCAGCATTTAGCTTTATTCCTTTATATTTTGCTTTAGCATTAATTCTGAAGACGTCGAAACCGAAATCGCCTCCACGCTTTTTTTGACCGTCTTTCCAAGAAGATAGGTTGTAGTTAAATCGAAGTGCTCCGCCAATTTTAACCTCAGGCTTTTCTTGTGAAAACATAACTGTAACAAAAGAAAAAGCAACTAAGACTAGGCTTTTTTTTGTGAAATTCATTGTTGTAATAATAAATGTGAAGAAAGCATACTCGTAAAAGTACATTTTCAGTTTAAGAGCTAAGGAAAACTCTTTTTAGCTTGATAAAAAAAGGAAATTTATTTTGAAGGAGGAATGAATTTATCTGATTGATTTCTGAAAACCAAAAAGTTAAAGCTGAAAATTCTTTTATTCTTTTTGTCTTTAAGTTTTTTTATCATAAGGTTACAAAGGTACTGATTAAAAAGGGGTTTTCAAAAAGAGGTTTTTTGAGTGATTTGAAAAACTTATAAGTGTTTTTTGATGCTTAAAAATATTGATTGAGGTGTTTTAAAAGGTGATTATCATTTTTATGTTTTTAAATTTCAGTATATTAGTGTATTAAACATCATGTGTAAATGAGAACTTCAATGGGAAGAAAAAACTTGTATGGCTATATCATAAACAGTATTATGGTTATAGTACTTGGTATTATTTATTGGAAACAAATGGATTATACTACTAATAGATTCTTGAATTGGGTTTCATTGGTACTAATAGTTCTCATTTTAGGAATGTTAACAATTGTTTTTTTGGTTTTAAAAACACAGATTAAAGCAAAAGAGAAATCGCAAGAAGAGCTTTTAAGGAATCAAAGATTATTACAATCAATAATAAACAACACAACCAATGTCATTTCTGTAAAAAAAATAAATGGTGAGTATATACTAGTAAATGAGAAGTACCAATTAATTTTTGGTAAATCAGAGGAAAGTTTAATAGGAAAAACGAACCATGATATTTTGCCAAAAGAAATTGCAGATAGATATCTTGAAGCCGATTTAGAGGCAATAAAAGCTGGAAAAGAAATTCAAATAGAAGAAGTAGTAGAACAGCCTGATGGACCACATATATATTTGTCTGTAAAATTTCCCTTATTTGATACTTCTAACAGGGTATATGCTATTGGAAGTATATCTACAGATATTACAGAAAGAAAGGCAATTATGGAGTCGCAAAAAGAAGCGGATACCTTTTTTAATATCTCTACAGATAGTCTGGTTATAGCATCTAATGAGAAGTTTTTAAAAGTTAATACTTCGTTAAGTAATCTTCTAGGGTATACAAAAGAAGAGCTTTTAAGTGAGTCGTTTGCTACTTATATTTTTCCTGAAGATCTTGAAAAGACAAATGAGGCTATTAAAAAGCTAGAAATGGGAGCGAACTTAGTAAGTTTTAATAATAGATGGATTTGTAAGGATAAAAGTATTAAGTGGTTGTCTTGGAACGCTACTTCAGATAAGAATACAGGAACATTGTATGCTGTGGCTAGAGATATTACTAAAGACTTGTTGCTTCAAGAAGAGAATGAAAAAAGAATGAATGAGTTGTATGAGAATCAGCAAAAATTGAATATGATTATAGAAAATATTAGTGATGGTGTGTTAGTTGCCAATACAGATAAGCAGGTTATATTGGCTAACGAGGTTGCTAATGAGCTTTTTGGTATAGAAGATGATTCAAAAATATCTGTTGACTTTTCTGATCATTTTAAAGTGATAAACTCATATGATGGGAAAGTTTTTCCTATTCAAAACCTACCAGCTGAACTAGCCTTAGAAGGTAAAATCACCAACGATATTGATGTGTTGTTAATGAATAAAGAGACGAATGAAATAAGGAGAGTATTGTTGAGTGGAAGACCTATAATTGATAATGAAAATTATATCGCTGCTGTAGTTGTAACTATTAAAGATATAAGTAGGTATAAGAGGTTAGAAGCAGAATTAAAAAGAAAAGACCAAGAATCAAGAAGAAGAATTGGTTTCAAAAAAGATGATTCAAAAAAGAAAGAATAAAATTGTTAGAAGAGCTAAGAGAAAGTTATTTATTCTTTTCAGCTTTTTTCTTTTCTTTTTCTAATTTTCTAAAATACCCTCGAGTTAAAAAATTGTGTTTAAAAGCTTCCATGTTTTCATTAAACTTTTCTGTTCCTTTGTTTATATTTTGAAGTGTAGATTTTAGACTATTAACCAAAGAGGTATCCTTTGTAATGTAGTTAAGAGCTCCTTCACTAGAGTTAAAATCATCAACTAGAACATTAATATTTCCTATAAGGCTATCAATTTTTACACTTGAAGCATCGATGTTATGTACAATAGATTTTAATTTTTTACCTGAAATAGAATCATTAATTAACATGCCTAAAACAGTGTTGTTATCTGTTTTTAATGAAGTTATTATATGGTTTAATTCGTTAATAGTGTTTGATGCTTGGTAACTTATTCTTTTTAGGTTTTTAACAGACTGTTTCATGTCTTTTGCCATAATTGTGTCGTTTAGTAAAACACCTAAAGTTCCTTTACCCTCTAATAGTTTGTCGGTTATTTTTAAAAGATCAGCTGTAAGTATTGCTGCATTTTCATTAGTAACACTTAATGTGTTTAAAATATCATCTGTTCCAATTTTACTATAAGAGCTAATAACATCTCCATTTTTAATTAATGCTTCTGTTTTTTTTCCTGGAACTATATTTACAATCATATTTCCTACTAATCCGTCAGAACCTATAGTAGCAACAGCATTCTTCTTTATATGAATGGCTATTTTTTTGTCAATAACCATGTTTACTTTTATAGTGGAATCATTAATCATAGTTATATTTTTTACAGTTCCTATGTTTATTCCTGAATAACGAACATTATTTCCGTTTTGCAATCCGTTAACATTTTGAAAATAAGCGCTGATGGTAAAGTTTTCTTGAAACATGCTTTGGCGTTGCCCGATGAGGTAAATAGCAAAAACAAAAATAATTGTACCTATAGATACAAATAGTCCCAATCTAAATTTTTGTGAGTTTGTTGTTTTCATAATACCTATTTAAAAAAAGCTTTAATCTTTGGGTCTTCAGAGTTAGATAATTCTTTAAATGTTCCTGTAGCATAGTCGATGCCATCAATAAGTAATATCATTCTATCTGAAATAACTCGAGCACAATCAACATCGTGAGTAATAATAAGTGACGAGGTATTGTATTTTTTTTGAATATTTTGCATTAAGATAATAATTTCTTTCGCAGTAATAGGATCCAGTCCACTTGTAGGTTCGTCATATAAAATAATTTTTGGCTGTAAAATAAGGGTTCGTGCTAAAGCAATTCGTCGTTTCATACCTCCAGACAATTCAGAAGGCATCATGTCTATTGTGTGTGTCAATCCAACATTGTCTAAAGCTTCAATAACCAGTTTTTCAGTATCAATTAATTTTTTATTTTTTCTTGTACGGCCTCGCAATGGAAATTCTAAATTTTCACGGACAGTCATAGAGTCATATAGTGCGCTACCTTGAAATAGAAAACCTATGTCGGTACGTAAAAAATCTAATGCCTCTTGGTCTAGTTTAGTTATATCATGATGCATCACTGAAATAATACCTTTATCAGCTTCCATTAATCCTACTAAACATTTAATCATAACCGATTTTCCAGACCCTGATTTTCCCATGACTACTAAATTTTCGCCTTCATAAAGCTGCATATTAAACCCATTAAGCACATGGTTATCTCCAAAGGCTTTGTATAAGTCTTTAATTTCTAGAACTACTTTTTTGTTAAGGGTATTTGTCATAATTCAAAAAAGATATCAGTTACAAAAACAGCTATAAAATCAATAATAAAAAGTAATAAAGAAGCAGTTACTACAGCTGTGTTTGTAGCTTTACCAACACCAGCGGTTCCTTTTTTACAGTTATACCCCTTAAAGCAACCAATAATTCCTATTGCAGCTCCAAAGAAAAACGACTTTATTGTAGCTGGAACTACGTCTCCAAACTTTATAGCATCAAATACTTGATTAAAATACAAAATAAAAGAGACATCTCCTTTTGTGCTTTCAACTAAAAAAGACCCAAACAAAGCAACAGTGTCAGCTATAATTACTAGTAAAGGGAGCATGAGAGTAACGGCTAAAACTCGAGTAACTACTAAGTATTTAAAAGGATTTATGCCAGAAACTTCCATAGCATCTATTTGTTCGGTAACACGCATAGAACCTAATTCGGCGCTAATACCAGAACCTATTTTTCCTGCACATACTAAAGCAGTGATGATAGGGCCTATTTCTCTTATAATTGAAATACCAACCATAGAAGGCATCCAAGATACAGCACCAAATTCCATTAAAGTTGGGCGAGTTTGCAAAGTAAGAACCAAACCTATTATAAAACCAGTAATACTAACTAATAGTAACGAACGATAACCTATTTGATAACATTGCAACATTAACTCCTTAAACTCAAAAGGTCGTTTAAAAGCCTCTCTAAAGAAACGAGCGGTAAAAAAAGCTAACTCACCAGTTTCTATAAAAAAAGATTTCAACTGCTTAATCATTAAATTAAAACGTAGCATAAATTGAGTTTAATGTTGTAATTGAATGTATATCAATTAATTATTATTAAAAATAATGAAAATTATACTATAAAAATGATAATTATCATCTAAAATCTCTAATTATAAACATATCTTTATTACGGAATATGCAAACACAAACAAAACTTGAAAATGCTTAAGATTATTAAATTGGCTTTAGTTCTTATCTTTTTGATTGTTTTAAAAGAATACTACCCCGAAAAAAAAAGAGAGGAAGAAAGGATGAGTACTAAAGTTTTGGGTCAATCTATTTTACCTATTAAGGTAAAAATTGATCGTAATATTATTGTAGAAAACTACTTTGAGTACTTAGACTCCATTGTTGAAAGGTATGATTCTTTAGTATCATATAAATTGACTGAACATCTTTTAGTTCGAACTAATTCTTGGATAATAGATACACTTCAAAATACCGATTATTATCGAAAGAAAGCTTTAGATTCTTTTGTTTTTAGTCAAAAAAAAATGATTGTATTGCCAAAAGGAGCATCGATAATTATTCCTGATTCTATAACAGCAAAAGAGATGCTTGATTCTTTTCAGAAAACTAGAATAGATATTAATATTCCTGAATTTAAACTTAGAATATATGAAGATTCTTTAAAATTGTATGATTTTCCTGTAAGAGTAGGGAGAAATGAAAAAAAGTACTTAAAAATGTCTGATAGGGTTGAGGATTTAAAAACCAAAACTGGGAAAGGTTTTATTATAAATTATGAACGTAAGCCGCGATATGTAAATCCAGTAAATAATCTTGAATATTTAACAACTAGAAGAGATGATAATAAAATAACTAAGTTACCTCAAATTCCTTTTATTGAAACCGAGATAAATGGTTTGCGTAATGGTCAAATGATACATCCAACAACTAATCCCATAACTTTAGGAAAGGCATATTCTAATGGTTGTATAGGAACAAAAGAGGCTGATGCTTGGGTTATTTATTACCACGCGCCAATTGGCACCAAAATAAGGATAAGATACGATTTAGAAATTTTAGATAAAAAAGGAGGTAAAAAGTATTTAAAGAACATTTATAAGAAATAAGCCTTTTATTTAAAAAGTATTATAACTGAGTTCATTTTCTGTTGTTCTTCCGTTGTTCCAACAGCTTAGATTATAAATGGTGGTATTAGCAATGTTGGTTATAGCTTCATAGGTTAAAAAGGCATGATGACCTGTAATAAGTACGTTTGGCATTGCTATTAATTTTACTAAAAGATTATCCTTTTGTGCTTTTTTAGAGTTATTATTAAAAAAAATACCTTTTTCTTTTTCGTATACATCAATACCTAAAGCACCAATCTTTCCGTTTTCTAATCCTGCTATTATGTGCTCTGTATTTATAATGGCGCCTCTAGCTGTATTGATAATTATGACGCCTTCTTTCATTTTAGAGATTAAATCATTGTTAATTAAGTGATGAGTTTCGGTGGTTAAAGGAGTATGCAAAGAAATAACATCTGCTTTTTTACATAAAGTATTTAAAGTTACATATTGTAGCTGATAAGAATCCGCTAACTCTTTATTTTCTTTAATATCATATCCCAATAATTTGCATCCAAACCCATGCATAATTTTACACATAACAGAGCCTATTTTTCCTGTTCCAATAATGCCTATTGTTTTATTGTTTAAGTCAAAGCCAATAAGGTTTTCTTGAGCAAAATTAAAATTACTAATACGTTTGTTAGATTCAATCAACTTTCTATCTAAAGCTAACAAAAGCGCGGTAGCATGTTCAGCGATAGCATAAGGAGAATAAGCAGGTACATTAGCTACCTTAATATTGAGGTTGGAGGCAGTTTTTAGATCTACATTGTCGTATCCTGCCGATCTTAAAGTTATATACTTAATTCCTAAGCTGTCCAATTTTTTTATGATAAGGGAATCAGCTTCATCTGCTGCAAATATAGATATAGCATCATACCCTTTAGCCAATGTTACTGTTTTTAATGATAAAGCTTCTTTTATGAATGTTAGCTGAAGCTTCTCTTTATTAGCTTCTTTTAAGTAAGGTATTTCAAAACTTTTGGAACTATATACAAGTACTTTCATGATAAAAAAAAATAATTAAGTTGAAGCTAAAATATTGATTTAGAGGTTTGTTTTCAATGATATTTGTCATTTTAAAAGAGTGAGTTTAACATAAAACGTTTAGTTTTTTTAGTGAAAACGAAAGAATATAAGCTTTTATTAAAAACTTAAACATTAGCAAAAAAGAGTACTATAATTAAAATAAGAAGTCCTATTAAAAAACTACTATAGGCCAGTTCTAAATAAAAATAGCCACGCTTCATTTCTTTTTCTAAAAGAAACATAACTCGAACTTGATTGCCTATTTGCAACTCTTGACTCTTTAGAACTTTGCTATAGGCTTTTTCATATTGTTCTAAAGTTTTGTTGCTAGACATACCTACCATAAAAAGATTTTCTTCCTCTTTTTTGTATTTGGAAACAATATTCCTTTTAAAACGCCTGTAAAAAGAAATACTGTTTGGTTTAGAGGCAAGTATAGAGAAAATTAAGGATACAAAGGAGGTTGTAATCAATATAGCTGC
>Ga0193960_1001267_pt1 | contig 10108 bp, 7 predicted proteins | sample FB_3_MG_FD_140338 | JGI IMG/M metagenome (GOLD analysis project Ga0193960, IMG submission 140338) | Microbial mat bacterial communities from the Broadkill River, Lewes, Delaware, United States - FB_3_MG | ecosystem: Environmental > Aquatic > Freshwater > River > Microbial mats | place: USA...
ACATCTAATGCCTATGGGTTCTATTCTTTAATGATTCTTGAAGGTACACGTAAAATAGAGTTTTCTTTTATTGGATATAAGAGTCAAGTATTAGATTTAAGTCTTAGTAGGAATGAAAGGTTTGATATTAAACTTGAGCCTTTAGTTGTTGAGATGGAAGATGTTGTAGTTAGTGCTACAGTCAGAAATGCAAATATCTCACAAATACCTGTTGGAAAGGAGACTCTTTCTTCCGATTTTTTGAACTCAGTGGTTACTTTAGGAGGGGAAGCGGATGTGATTAAATCTCTTCAACATTTTTCTGGGGTAAAGGCTGTTGCAGATGGTAGTGCTCAGATGTCTGTTAGAGGAGGTTCTTATGATCAAAATCTTATCCTTTTGGATGAGGCTCCTGTGTATAATCCATCTCATGCTTTGGGTTTTTTCTCTGTATTTAATTCAGATGCATTTAAGTCTACAGATATCTATAAGGCTTATATACCAAGTAAATATGGAGGAAGACTTTCGTCTGTTGTTGATATTAGGACAAAGGATGGAAATAACGAGAAGATTGCAGTGAGTGGTAGTGTAGGATTATTAGCCTCTCGTTTGATGATTGATGGTCCTATAAGCAAAAATACTAACTTTCTTATTGCTGGAAGGTATTCATATGCAGGTCACCTCCTTAATGGTGTCGAGGCTCTAAATCTATCACAGGATTTAAGTAAAAATTCAGATGTCTCTTTTTATGATATAAATCTTAAGTTGTCACATAAAATCAATTCTAATAATAGAATATATCTTTCTGCTTATACTGGACGTGATAATTTTTATTATGCCAATATAGATGAGAATTCTGCAATGGATTGGGGAAATTTAACTTCAACACTTAGGTGGAATTCCATTTTATCAGATAAGCTATTTGTTAATACAAGTCTTATCTATAGTAAATATGACTATTCATACATTCTTAAGGATGATTCAAGATCTTTTGATTGGACTGCTAGCTTTAATGATATTAATCTAAAATGTGATTTTGATTATATTATTAGTGATAGTTATAACATGCAATTTGGTGCTGAACTAAGCACTAGTGATATTATGCCAGGTAAAATATCTCCTAGAAATATTAATTCTAATGCTAGAGAGATAACATTGAAATCTCATAAAGCTTATTTGTCTGGTTTTTATTGTGATAATAATTTCTCTTTTGGCGATGCTTTTAGTTTTAATTTAGGAATGCGTTATAGTGGACTTTCTTCACGAAAGACAGATTCTAAAGTATATGATAAAGCATACTCTAATATAGAGCCTCGTTTTTCTTTTAGGTATATGGTTGATGAGTCAATGTCAATCAAAGCATCTTATACAAAGACTTTTCAATATCTTCATTTAATGAGCAATTCAGCTCTTGGCTTTCCAACAGACATTTGGTTGCCCTCAAATGAGTACATAAAGCCTCAGTCTTCAGATCAATACTCTATAGGGATTTATAAAAATATAAAAGACAATACAATAGAAACTTCTGTAGAACTTTATTATAAGGATATGAATAATGTTATCGATTTTATTGATAACTCAAACATCTTTTTAAATGAGAATATACATGAGCAAATTTTAGCTGGGAGAGGTAGAGCATATGGTATAGATTTCTCAGTTAAGAAACTTCTTGGTAGTACTCGTTTTATGGCAAATTATTCTTACTCACGTACACTTAAGACTATTGATGGCATAAATGGAGGTAGAGAATACTCAATGGTATATGACAAGCCTCATGCTGTTAATCTTTCAGTAATGCATAGGCATGGAGCTTGGGATTTCTCTGCAAGTTGGACCTATACTTCTGGTGGTGCTGCGACTCTTCCTGCTGGTCAGTTTGTATATAAAGGTATGACGTTCTTGAATTATACAGAAAGGAATGGCTATCGTTTACCAGCGAACCATCGTTTAGATCTTATGGCTACTTATACGAAGAAACATAAATATTATGAGTCACAATGGAAGATAGGAGTCTATAATGCATATGCTAGGCATAATATGTTTGCATTAATGGTTAAGTCAGATGACTATAATGTAAATACCATGAGTGCTAAGATGATGTATATTACTTCTATAATGCCAACCATTTCTTACAGTTTTAAATTTTAGTTTTATGAAAAATATATATTTATATCTCTTACTAATAATTAGTTTTTCTTCTTGTATAGAGGATTATGATTTAAAGATTGAAGATTATACCCCTAAATATACTATTGATGCAATTATTAGTAATGATGTTTATTATAGTTATGTAAGGATATCTAAAGTGAATCCAGGTTTTTCATCGAAAAATACACTTGTGTCTGGTTGGGAACTTCTACCTAAGGAGATTGGGGTAGAAGATGCAGTGGTCTTTATTTATGATAGTGAGAACAAAGCTTTTGAATTTAAAAAACCTGTAAATCCAATTCCTAATGATTCTGGTGATACAAACTATGATCCATATGATCATTTTAAATATGGATATGGTTATTATAAGGCTCCTAAGGATTTTGTTTTTAAGGTGGGAGAAGAATATAGAATGGAGGTTGTAGTTGGTAATGAAAAGTATACTGCAAGGGGAAGTGCAAAAGATACTCCAGAAATAACGAAGATTGATGTAAGAAAACAAACTCTAGAAATTCAAAAAGAAGATGTTTATGTTCCATTTATTTCTTTCACGGATTTAGAGATTGATGATACAAATTATTATATAACGCAGTTATTTACGATTGATGATCAATATAATTCAGTAGAAAAGTCAAATTCTTCTAGTAGAGTTTGGGGATATTCTATTTTTGAAGATTCTCTTTTAAAGACTAATGTTGAGGATTTTATGGTTAGTTTTGGTACAGCACCAGATCATGGTTCATGGTACCCCGAGTGGAATGAACGTATACTAGTTGACATGATGTCTGTAGACAAGTATACTTATGATTATTTTAAAACAATAATTTCGCAAATTAAGAATGGAGGAGGTTTGTATTCTCAAACACCAGCATCTCCCGTGACAAACATAAAAGGGGGAGCATTAGGCTATTTTATGGTTTGTGATATATCAACTATTCTTTCAAAGAAGTAAGATTTTCTTATTAGTTGAGTATTATTTAATTTACTTATTTTCTTTGATTAACGTTTAAATGACCCTCTTTGTTCCTAGGTTTATGTAGGAGCTACGTAGGAGCTGTAGGGGACCTAAAGGGGTGTTTGCTAATTATTTAATATATGAAATTTATGAAGACAAATAATAATATTATTTTAATATTATGTATTTCGATTGTTTTATTATCAAGTTGTCAGTCGCTTTATCAAGCTGGCTATGCAGGTTCAGAATATCATCACCTTGAAACTCCGTTTTGCCATGCTGATACAACTGTAACAGCTCATTATCTTGAGGGTGGAATTCAAGAAGGAGTTGAGTATTATAAGAATGAAAAGAATGATCTTCAGTATCTAGGTTATCATTATGCAATTTCAGGTAGGTACTTTGGTTTTGCTGTTGGTGGGAATGCTTTTCATGGTAATTATAAAGTTAATTCATTTGTAGATGATATGGCTCATTTGAATAATTCATATGATTATTGGGGTGGAGAATTTTATGCTAAGACTAATCTTAATATACCTATTACGCAATTTTTCCATTGGAGAGTGATTGGTGCTCAGATAAGTTGGAATATGGAAAGAGGCCCATTTTATGATTTTAGAGATGATTTGGTAAAATTAGATGAAGAAATGGAAATGGGAACAACTTTTTTTGATTCTGCTGCTAGTTTCTCTTTTTACGTGGATTCTGAGTTCCTTTTTAACCAAGCAAAAGATTTTTATTTGGGATTATCAAGCGCTTTGGGAACGAGTATGAAGTATGTGAATTTGAGTTTTGTTGGAGGAATTAGTCTCGAATATAAAGGTGTAGGACTAAAGTGTAGTTATAGAGAAGGAACTCCTTCTTTAGTACGTGCAACTCTTTCTGCATTTGATAATACAGTAAATAATAATGTGAATTATTATCAATATTCTGTCTATTATAAATTCTAATATTCTGTTCTAAATATAGTAACACCCACTTTGCTTTTGGCTCTGTGGTTGTTTTTATAAACATTTATTACCACTCATTATTAATTCTTTGGCTAATTTTTATATTTTTGCGTATCATAAGTAGTTGTATGGCTACAAAAGTCGAAATAAATAAACCATAATATACAATGTTTGAAAATTTATCCGATAAGCTGGAAAGATCTTTTAAAGTATTAAAAGGTCAAGGGAAAATTACTGAGATTAATGTTGCGGAGACACTTAAGGAGGTTCGAAGAGCATTGCTTGATGCCGATGTTAACTTTAAGATTGCTAAAGATTTTACTAATACAGTAAAAGAAAAAGCAATGGGCTTAGACGTTCTTAATGCTGTTAAGCCTAGTGAGATGATGGTTAAGCTTGTTCATGATGAACTTGCTGAACTTATGGGTGGAAAGAGTGTTGACGTTGATATTACAGGTAAACCTGCTGTTATATTAATGGCTGGTCTTCAGGGATCTGGTAAGACGACTTTTACGGGTAAGTTTGCCAACTTACTAAAGACTAAGAAAGGAAAGAAACCTTTATTAGTTGCTGGTGATGTTTATCGTCCGGCGGCAATAGACCAACTTCATGTTCTTGGTGAGCAGATTGGTGTAGATGTTTATTCAGATAGAGATAATAAAAACCCTGTTGCTATTGCAGAAGCTGCTATTAAGCAGGCGAAGGCAAATGGTAATGATATTGTTATTGTCGATACAGCTGGTCGTCTTGCTGTTGATGAGGAGATGATGAATGAGATTGCTGATGTTAAGAAAGCAATCAATCCTACTGAGATTCTTTTTGTTGTTGACTCGATGACTGGTCAAGATGCTGTTAATACTGCAAAAGAGTTTAATGATAGACTTGATTTTGATGGTGTAATACTAACAAAATTAGATGGTGATACTCGTGGTGGTGCTGCTCTTTCTATTCGTCAGGTAGTTAATAAACCAATTAAGTTTGTTGGTACTGGTGAGAAGATGGAAGCGCTTGATGTATTCCATCCAGAGCGTATGGCTGACAGAATCCTTGGTATGGGAGATATTGTTTCACTTGTTGAAAAGGCTCAAGAGCAATTTGATGAGGAAGAAGCAAAGAAACTTCAGAAGAAGATTGCTAAGAATCAATTTGATTTTAATGACTTTCTTTCTCAGATTCAGCAAATAAAGAAGATGGGTAACATCAAAGATCTTGCAGCAATGATTCCTGGTGTTGGTAAAGCACTAAAGAATGTTGATATAGATGATGATGCTTTTAAAGGTATTGAAGCTATTATCAAATCAATGACACCTCTTGAACGTGAGAATCCTAATTTAATAAATGGTACTCGTAGAAAGAGAATTGCATTAGGTAGTGGTAATGATGTTGCTGAGGTTAATAAACTTCTTAAACAGTTTGAAGAGACTCGTAAGATGATGAAGATGATGACTGGTGGAGCCGGAGGTCTTGCCGGTAAGATGATGGGTCGTGCAATGAAGAAGAAGAAAAGAAAATAATATATCAATGAGTTATTTCAGTAGAAAGAAATAACTCATTGTTCTTTTATAATTAAGAACGCATAATTATTTAAGCATTATGGAATTAATAGATGGAAAAAAGATTTCAGCACAAGTGAAAGAAGAACTTGCACTTGAGGTTGAAGCAATGATTAAAGCAGGTGGTAAACGTCCTCACTTAGCTGCTGTTCTTGTTGGTCACGATGGAGCGAGTGAAACTTATGTAGCAAGTAAGGTTAAGTCTTGTGCTCAGGTAGGATTTAAATCTTCTGAGTTTAGATTTGAAGATGATATTACTGAAGAAGAATTACTTGCTGTAATTGATAAATTAAATAATGATGATGATGTAGATGGATTTATTGTTCAACTACCTCTTCCTAAACATATAGATGATAATAAGGTTATTGAAGCTATAGATCCTTCTAAAGATGTGGATGGATTCCACCCTATGAGTCTTGGTAAGATGGTTCAAGGTCTTCCAACATTCCTTCCTGCTACACCAGCTGGTATTGTTGAGCTTATAAAGCGTTACAATATTGAAACATCAGGTAAGCACTGTGTTGTTGTTGGTCGTTCTAATATTGTTGGAACTCCTATGAGTATCTTAATGTCTAGAAAAGAGGAGTGGGCTAACTGTACTGTTACAGTTTGTCATTCTCGTACTAAGAATATAGAAGAAATTACTCGTCAGGCAGATATCGTAATTGTTGCTCTTGGTATACCTCAATTCCTAAAAGCAGATATGATTAAACCTGGTGCTGTTGTTATTGATGTTGGAATCCACAGACTTAAGTCTGATAAGACTAAGTCAGGATGGAAATTGTTTGGAGATGTAGATTTTGATGAGGTAGCTCCTAAAGCTTCTTATATCACTCCTGTTCCTGGTGGAGTAGGTCTTATGACTATTATTGCTCTTCTTCAGAATACAATGATTGCTGCTAAGTCTAAGATGAATTAACAAGAGAATATTTAACATATAAAAAAGGCAAGCCAATTTGGTTTGCCTTTTTTTATTATGGAAGGAATTTTCTTTCTTCTTCTTCTTCTTTGTCCATCATATTTCTTTCTTTGCAATATTCTTCAAATTTTTCTTTATAGTATTCTTTAGTTCCATCTCCAGGGTAGTAGAAATGGTAGGTAATAATTGATCTAAATGGATTATTCTTGCTGTATTTTAGGTTATTGAAATGTAGAGGAAGGTAGGGTACATTCATAGATTCTATTGCTATACCACTATATTTTCCATGTTTTTTGGTTTTTATATATTCTCCTGTATATAATTGTAGACATGGAGATATTGAATCTATTTCTACTCTTATATTTGTGTCGGCAGACCATAGCATTATATTAAAATATGGGTATTTATCAGAATTATAGAATGTTGTGTCATATCCTTTCCCTTCCATTGTTTCTGCAAGTGTTTTGTCTTTAGATAAGTCAAGTCTACCCTCTACTGATTTTATTTCTCCTGTATGAATGTTATTTTCATCAGTTACTAGATATTCTTCTGCTCGTAGTGTTACGTTATGGTCTATAGTATTTTTTTTATTACTTAAATTAAAATATGTATGGTTTGTAATATTTGCTGCAGTAGGTTTGTCTGCTCTTGCTTCGTAATAGATTGCAAATTTATTATTTTTAAGGAATTTAAAGGTGACGTAAACTTCAAGTCTATTAGCGTAATTCTCTTCTCCATCTTCGCTAATATATTTTAGAGATAGGCTATCATCATCAGAACTATGAAAGTTCCATATTTTTTTGTCTAATCCTTCGTTCCCACCATGTAGGTGATTTTTTCCTTCGTTACAATTTAATTGCGTAACTCTACCATCACAGTAAAGTTCCCCATTCTTTACTCTTCCAGCAATTCTTCCAACTGTAGCACCAAAGTATGGACAATTGGCTTTGTATTCGTCAGTTAAATATTCTTTATAATTATCGAATCCTAATACAATGTTTTTTTTCTTTGTCGGGAGAGGAAGGTTTATTGCCTGAATGATTGCTCCATAGTTAAGGATTTTAACTTCAATTCCATTTTCGTTGGTAAGGGTATATTGTATTATATCTTCACCATTTACATGTTTTCCTAATTTTTTCTTTTTAATCATAGTAGTGTAAATAGTTAATAATGATTGATGCTAAGGTAGTAATATTCTCACAACTAGTATGTACTGGTAGGTTTGTTTCTTCTCTAAATTTTATTAAATTTGTTTATATAGTGATGTTTAATATTTTTTGATAAATAGAGGAGTGGAATAATAGATATGTCAGTTAGTTATTATAGTGTTAATGAAGGTTCTGGAATTCCAAAATATCAACAATTGATAAAGTCGTTAGAACAGGCAATTGATGATGGGAAACTTGAAAAAGGTGATAAGATAGCATCTATTAATGAGGTGTGTATGAGATTTAAACTATCTAGGGATACTGTTTTGATGGCATATAATAGGTTGAAGTCAAAAGGGATTATTGAGTCTGTTCCAGGTAAGGGATATTATGTGTCAAGTGTAAATACTGGTATCAAACATAAAGTCTTTGTTTTGTTTGATGAGCTTAATGCATTTAAGGAACACTTGTATAATTCTTTCATTGAAGGAATGAAAGGAAAGGCTGATGTTGATTTATATTTTCACAATTTCAATTCTAAGGTCTTTAAGTCTTTAATACGCTCTAACATGGGAGTATATACCTCTTACGTAATAATGCCAGCTAATTTAAAGAATGTTGCATCTGTAATAAATGAGTTAGATGATAAATCTGTATATATTTTAGATCAGACTAATAATCTATTAGAAAAGAAATATCCTGGTGTTGTGCAGAGTTTTAATGTTGATATATACAATGCTTTAGAGTCTGGTGAAGATTTATTAGATAAGTATAATAAGTTGGTATTAGTGTTTCCAGGAGGAAAGGAGCCTAATGGACAAAAAAATGGTTTTATTTCATTTTGTGAAGAAAAGAATAGGTCATATGAAGTAATAACCACTCTTGATAATAGAGAGATTCTAAAGGGAGAAGTATATATAATGCCTAATGATAATGATTTAGTTCGTTTGATTAAGATGGCCAAAAATAAATTATTAAAGATAGGTGAGGATATAGGTGTGGTTTCATATAATGATACTCCTTTAAAAGAAGTTGTGTGCGATGGTGTGACAACTATTTCTACCAATTTTGAGGTAATGGGTAAGAGTATGGCGCAGATGATTCTTAATAATGAGAGAGTATTGAAGATTAATCCCTCAATGCTTATTCGTCGAGAATCATTATAGGTAGTATAAAATTATTAGTGATGATAGAAGATTTAAGAAATAAGTTTAGAGGTGTTTTTAATCAAGAACCTGAGCTTATATATTTTGCTCCTGGACGTGTTAATATAATCGGTGAACATATTGATTATAATGGAGGTTTAGTTCTTCCATTTGCAATGAATTTTGGAACATATGTTTTATTGAATACAAGAGATGATAACCAAGTAGTATATACCTCAACAAATTTTGATTATTCAGGAGAATGTTCCCTCGATGAATTCCCTACTTCAGAATCTGAGTGGGTAAAATATCCCATGGGAGTTTTTTCAGTTATGTCTAAAGAATTTTTTCCTTCATCTGGTAATAATTTACTTTATTCAGGAGATATTCCAATTGGTTCTGGTCTCTCTTCTTCCGCATCGATTGAGGTTGTGACAGCTTATATGTTGAATGATAACAAGTCTTGCGGTTTGTCACTTATAGAAATAGCAAAAGCTTGTCAAGCAGCAGAGAACGGTTATGTAGGAGTTAATTGTGGGATAATGGATCAGTATGCTGTTGCAATGGGTAAGCAGGATAGAGCTCTTTTAATTGATTGCGATAAATTAGATCACAAAGAGATAAAAGCTTATTTAGGGGAATATAAATTTCTGGTCACTAATACTAATAAGCCAAGAAAACTTATTGAGTCAAAATATAATGAGAGACGTGCTGAGTGCGAGAAGGCATTAAAGATAATAAAAACAAGAAAAGAAGTAAAGAATCTTTGCGAATTGACTAGTGAAGATTTAAAGCTTTATAATTATTTACTTAAGAATGATGTCCTATCACGTCGTGTTAAGCACGTGGTGAAGGAAAATGAGAGAGTGATTGAAACTGCAAAAGCACTAGAAAAATCAGACTTGACTACAGTAGGTAGTATGATGAATGATTCTCATGATTCTTTAAGAGATGATTATGAAGTTACAGGTGTTGAACTTGATACTCTTGTTGATGAGGCTAGAAAGATAGATGGTGTACTCGGTTCTAGAATGACTGGTGCTGGTTTTGGTGGTTGTACAATTAGTCTTGTTCATAAAGAGAGTATTGAACTATTTAAGGAAGAAGTTGGTAAGGCATATTTTGAAAAGACTGGTTTAAAAGCCGATTTTTATGAAACAGAGATGTGTGATGGTGTTAGAAAAATTGAATAAATGAAAGAAATAAATAATTCATCGCATAAGCGTTATAATCCTATGACAGGAGAGTGGGTACTTGTTTCACCGCATAGGTCTAAAAGGCCGTGGCAAGGTCAAAACGAAGAGTCTTCTA
>Ga0193960_1001268_pt1 | contig 10101 bp, 9 predicted proteins | sample FB_3_MG_FD_140338 | JGI IMG/M metagenome (GOLD analysis project Ga0193960, IMG submission 140338) | Microbial mat bacterial communities from the Broadkill River, Lewes, Delaware, United States - FB_3_MG | ecosystem: Environmental > Aquatic > Freshwater > River > Microbial mats | place: USA...
TCACACGTACAGCGTATATCTGACATTCATATCCTAGCATGGAAACGCAATGTTAAGTCACTATACTACTTACGATCTAGTGCAGTGAATCGTGGATCGACAGAATCAAAAGAAAGAAAAGTAATCACATCATCTACTGAATCGATGGAATCAATGATGTCTGATGCTTGTATAGGATGTGCATAATGAGCAATTTAATTAAGCAAAACGGAATGTTAACCTTCAAGCCTAACTCAGGCTTCAAGTACCCACACTTCTGGGAGTACTACAAGCAGCATGACCGTATGCATTGGACCGCAGAGGAGATCAACCTAACTAAAGACGTACAGGACTTCCAAAAAGCTTCCGACGAAGAGAAAACTTACATTACAAACGTGATGAAGACATTTACTCAGAACGAAGTATTGGTAGGCGCTGGTTACGACACTATGTTACGAATCTTCAAGCCTGTCGAAGTACAAGCTATGCTTTCTAACTTCAATGCTCGAGAGTATACTCACATCGAGAACTACTCTCTATTCACCGAAACACTTGGTTTACCTAGCTCAATCTATTCTGACTTCCTTGATATACCTGTTATGTCATCTAAGACTGAATATCTTGACAAAGCCAAAGTACGCAAGTATGAGGACTACAAGAAAGTTGGGCTTAGTGACGCTGAAGTTGACAAGGAATTCCGCAGATCAGTAGCTCGTATGCTAGCTGTTTATGCAGGTGGTACCGAAGGTATCTCCCTACTAGCACAATTCGCAGCACTCCTGAAGTACCAATTTGAAGGTAAGTACCCTGGCTTATGTCAGATCGTCGAGTTCTCCCTTAAAGAGGAGACTATGCACTGTGTAGGTAACTCTCACCTTTTCCGTGACTTCATTGCCGAGAACCAGGACATCTGGGACGACGCTCTCAAGTTCGACATCTACGAAGGTATCCGTGAAGTAGTTTCTTACGAATTCGCCCTAATTGACTACTTACGCCCACCTCACATGTCTAACGAATCACTTAAGCGCTATGTGGAATACTCTGCAGATAATGCCCTTAAGGAATTAGGCATGAAGCCTAACTACAACGTAACTGTCAACCCTCTACCTTATATGGACGACGCAGTTGGTATGATTCATACTGACTTCTTCTCTGGCACCGTAACTGAGTACTCGAAGGAAGTCCAAGGTAACTGGGGCGACATTTCTTACGACGCATGGAGGGGCTAGTATGGGTAATCACATAGATGCACAACAACCAACTTCCATGCACCACAGTCGCAAAGAAGACGACTGTTCTACAGACAGTATGGACCAAAATGAGTCATATGTAAAAATTACTAGACCTATGTCTATTCCTATAGTATTGACGTTGTCTGCTGATAATGCCTCTGAGGTACTGTCAGCTGTGGCTGATACGATGGTGCGCATATTAGAGAAAGACTTAAAAACATGTGGAATAGCTATACCTTGGGAAGACATACAGTCTAGTATGCGGAAAGAGCCTATAGGCAGTTGTAGTGGCTGTCCGAAGTGTGGTACAAGCACATGACGGAAGAAAGTAACAATAATAGTAATCGCATAGACACACATCAATCAGCTCATACTTGCGGCTGCTGTGGTGGGGACGACTGCCCTGCATGTAACGCCGACATGGCTCGAATCATGAGCCAAGTAGGTTCGTCTAGCAGACGTATCCAAGTAGACGACGATAAGCCATCTGCTCAGGTAGGCGGCACACACTACTCTGACAAGGGTATCCAACCTATCGAGTACATCAATGCCAACAACCTTGGCTACCATGTAGGTAACGTAATCAAGTACGTAACTCGCTACAAGGACAAGAATGGCCTTGAGGATCTACTCAAAGCTGAGTGGTACATACAAGACCTAATCAAACAAACCAAAGGAAACTAATGGAACAACTATTTGAAATAGAGCTACCAAAAGACAAAACTAGTGTATGGGATAACTACTGTCCTGTAGTACAAACAGCAGATGGAAGGCAAGTTCATATTTTCTTAACAGACAGTATTGAGTCTCCGTCTACTTACAACGAAGTATACTTCAAGCTAATATCCGCTCAAGTGGGTGACAGCATCACTGTACATATCAATAATCCTGGTGGGTACTTATCGGCAGCTAACATGCTCTACACAGCTATGAAGAAGTGTAAAGCAACTATCCATGGTGTACTATCTGGTACAGTTGCATCAGCTGCTACAGTACTTACTATGGCTTGTGATACTATCGAGGTAGCTCCTTACACCGAGTTCCTTATACACAATTATAGTGGAGGTGTTGCAGGTAAAGGTAAAGAAGCTAAGGACCAAATGGACTTTGTTAACAATGAAATCAACGAATCATTTAGAGACTACTACAAAGGCTTTCTGTCTGAGGAGGAGATTTCTGATGTCATAGATGATCACGACATTTGGCTAAACAGCCGAGAGGTACTTGAAAGATGGAACAACAGAACAAATATTTAGTCCTGGATACTAATATCCTCCTTTTGGATGCCAACAACCTTACTATACTAGCTAACGACGAAACCACTATCGTACTACCTGAAACCGTAATTAACGAACTCGACTCTAAGAAGTCAGTACCCGGCGAACTCGGCTATCAGGCACGTTCATTTGGTCGTTTAATAGCTCGTGGAACCATCATGGAAGTCTTCAAGCAAGGCAACCTAGTTATCACTCCAGTAATCCTGGAAGACGGTACTAATGTCCACATTGCTTCAGCTTCTAGCTACTCATTCGACACTACTTCTGTTGACCCTAGCACTCTAAATGACCGTAAGATCATCGACGTAGCTCTGGAATACAACAAGTACTACGACTCAGTAACCTACATGTCTAACGACGTTATGTGCCGCATTACGGCTCTTTCATTAGGCCTTAATGCAATTGACTTGAAGATCACTGAGAAGACATCCTATGAGTTCCTGAAGGAGCTGGATATACCTTCCGACGTATTTTCATCACTGCACAACACGCCAATCCACGAAGTCAACCCTGACCATCAACCTGAGAACTTTAACTACCGCTTCCACTGCCCTGAATTAGGCTATGACAAGCTAGCTACTGTCTCTCGTTCTGGCCTAATTGATGTAATCGGCAAGACAACCGAAGCTGAGTTACGTCGTCAGGACGTCTCTCCAGTCAACTCCGAGCAACTTTTACTATCCAAGGCTATCTGTGATCCGTTTATCGACATCATAGTTTGTGATAGTAAAGCCGGCTCTGGTAAGACAATCACTGCCCTATCCAACGCAATGAAGCTAATCAAGCAGAACAACCCATTCGAAGGAATTCTGTACATACGAGCCTCTATTAATGACGTTGAGCAGATCGAGGAAGTAGGTTTCTTGCCAGGACTCGAAGAGAAGTTCTCTGGGTTCTACTTACCATTACGTGACTCACTTGAGTTCATTGCCCGCTCTAACAGCAAGCAATCCAAGCTCAAGGGTCTCGAATACGAGGAATTCATCGAGCAGCAAGTCGACAAACTCATGTCTGACTACAACATCACTGCCATGACTGGTCTCAACTTACGTGGCCGTACATTTACCAACAAGATCATCATCATCGACGAAGTACAAGGGCAATCTAAAGCCTCTCTTCAGAAGATGTTAACTCGTGTCGGTAAGGACTGTAAGCTAATCCTAACTGGTTCTAATAACCAGATCGACTCACCTTACGTAACTAAATACAACAACGGACTTTCGGTACTACTCAACGAGTGCCTCAAACCTCAGGATCTTATTAGCCTTTACGCTATCAAGCTCTCTCGAGTTATTAGGTCACCTATGGCTGAGTTTGCGGAATCCGCATTCACCAAATAAGGAATACACATGACAACTACACACGTAGACATACCTTCTGATTTCAGTCAGGCAACGACTCAAATGCAAGTACATTTAAACCACATAACACCACTACATATCTGCAGTGACGCAATTCGCCAATGCTGGCAATCACAAGAAAAGTCTGACTCATATGAGCTAGTTCCAAGTGGTGAGGTAGAGTGTGGACCTAACGACAAAGCACTTATCGACCGTATAGGTAACAAGTACAAACATGCATCCACACTGGAGCATATCACATGCAACTTTACTATCGAAGGGATAAGTCGTGCATTGCTTCAGGAACTAGCTCGACATAGAATAGCTAGCTTATCTGTTAAGTCAACCAGGTATACTCTTAAAGAGTTGAAAGACGAGGACTTAGAGTATGGTATGTCTGATAAGTACTTAGTGCGTACTGGTATACAGGAAGTTGACATGCACTCTTACAGGGCACTATGTAACTTGCAGAGCTTACTGCGAGAAGGTGTACCTAATGATAAAGCTAAGTACGCACTACCTGAGTCCTACAAGACATCTCTAGCTTGGACCGTCAATGCTAGGTCACTACAAAACTTTCTAGCTCTACGGACTTCTAAATCTGCACTATGGGAAATCAGACAGTTAGCTAATTGTGTATTTGACGTACTACCAGAAGAGTATAAGTACATATTTAACCACTGTATTAACACCGTGAATTAGCAGAAGCTATGAAAACACTAAGGAATAATTAAATGAAAAGAAACGAACTAGAAGAAATCTGGCAAGGTATCATCGACGGCTTTAATGAAGCTATCGAAGAAGCCAAAGCTGCGAAAGCTACTAACGAACCAACTACTGTAGAGGAACTTGACGAGGCTATCCCTGATATTCCGAATCTTGAACCTGAACAAATCCTATTACCAAAGCCTGAAGCAGTGGCTAACCAGTGCCTTGACGTAATCGGCAACACTCTTAAGCAGAAGGTTCCAATCTCTGAGTCTCAAGCAGATACTATGCTGAAGCTTGCTCAACTACGCATCATGGTACTTAACTGTGACTCATAAGAAGCAGGCCTTCAGTCTCTTTGAAGACATAGCACGCATTAACAACGTCGTATGGAATAACCCTAAGGGCTCTTATGACGACGCTACTGAAGCTGCCTATCAAATCGAAGAAGCACTTGAAGGTTTCAACCTAACCGAGCTAGCTCATAAGGATGTGCTGGCTAAAGGTGATCACCTTATCAAAGAGGTCAACCCTAAGCTAGTATCAAGAGAGATACTTCGCAGAGCGACTCGTACGTACAACTCTTTAGAGGACGTAGATAGATTCGATAAAGCCTTAGATGCAATCTATTTTGCCATAGGTTCACTGCACAAGCTTGGCCTCTCACCATCACAGATGGTAGATGGCCTTCAAGTAGTGCATGACGCTAACCTTATGAAGGGCGGCAAGAAGGACTCACAAGGTAAGGTAATCAAACCTGATAAGTGGGAAGAGCTTTTCGCTCCTGAATCAAAATTACAGGATATATTGGATGCAAGAACTTAAATACTTGCTACAGGCCGTAGCGGTTCTTATCCTATGTGCCGTAGCATACGCTACATTTTGGGTGCTAGTAGCCGCACTTGTAGTGTTCTGCTTCTATCACCTATTCAAGTTGTTCTCTGAGCCTACAAGCCCAGAATGAACGTATTCGGATCAAGCACTGCTTGGCCGTTATAACCCCAGAATGAAGGTCTTAGTATCTAAGACATCCTGACCGGGATGGACCAGGTGACCCTCAATCAGCTTACTAAGTACGTTGGCATCTAGTATACTAGCTCCATTCATATCAAGTAAATCAGCTGCAATGTAGCCACCACCAGCGTTCAGTGGATGGTATTTAGCTAAGTTAAATATTATCCTCTGAGCTCTCATCCAGAAACTAGGGAACATTAAAACCCCATAGTCACTCAATAACTTAACCTCACTTGGCATATTAAGTCTATAGTCTACAAACGTGTCTAAAGCCTCAATACCAGCCTCATCCTTCAACGCCTGCAACTCAGGTCCAACAGCATTCTTACCATTGTTCTTCTTATAAAGCTCCTTAGCTTGCTCCAATCTAACATTATACAACGTCCATCTAGCTACTACATCCCCCATTTGCATAACTCTACTTCCTTGCCTAACTACTTCAGACGCTGGCGAGGCCAAGAATTGTCCTATATACCTAACTGTCCCAGCCTCATCTACAGCTTTCTCTCTCTCTTTATCTGTTAACTTTCTACCTAGCTTCTCTTCTTTCTTCTTAATATTAGCTCTATCTCTTCCTAACCTCTCTCCAGCTTCTATCAACTCTTCTGAAAAACTTGTACCTTTTATCTTACTCAAGTTACCTGCGTAATCTAATACATCATTAATACCAAACCCTGCGTCCATCCACCAAGCAACTGCTTTATGTATTTCAGTCTTTCTTCCTCTTCCATCTACCATCAACTTACCAATCATATCGTCCATAGTATTCTGTAAACCTGAAATTGTATCAAACTCTTTCATTATCATACTAGTACCCATACTTTGCACAAAACCATACTTTAATGCATCATAGTATGTATCCATCTCAATCTTATTCTGTATAGCATCCACTCTAGTCTTTTCTTTATTAGCTGGCTTACCATCCGCCTCAGCAAGTGCCAGATCAAACTTAGCTTTAACTAGCTCTCCTTCTAGCTTACTCATATTACTAGATAACTGTATAGCTTCTTTTCCATACTTGTACATATCAGGTGCACCAACGTCCATACTCATAAGTATACCTGCATTACTTAATATATCAACTCCAAGCTTAGCTGGGTTAGCTACAACTAGCTTCAACTTAAGTAACTGTACTAACTCCTTATACTTCTGCTCCCATACTTGAGCATTAGGATATTCATCACTTAACAACAGCTTCTGACTATGCCCTGTAACTACATCAGACATATCTCTTCTTACGTACTGCACTTCCTCATCAAAATTACCATAATTTGTAATGTTCTTAACTTTCTTATACTTCTTGGCAACCTCTGGATACCTCTCCTTCATCTGCTCTTCAGTTAGACCACTCTTCAGGAAAATCTTTACTTCTTTCCTATCATCATACTTAACTTTTCTATTAGCCCTAATTCTGTCATTCAATGCTGTTAGTGACCCACTACTTCCATCTAAAGTCATCTTATCTGTAATCATCTGTCTAGCTGTATTTGTTTCAATAAGTCCCTTATTATGTGTAAATGATCTAAACAAACTATGTGCTACATTCCTTTTACCCTTCGCTTTAACAAACTCATCTTTATTCAATACAACTCTGTACTTAGGTACTCCAGAATCCTCTGAATACACTATGTTATTCTTCTTCAGGTACTCTGAATTTCTCCATAGCTCTGTACCTAAGCTATCCTCCAGTTCTTTCACCTTAGCTCGATCTAATTGAATCCCATTGTTAATCCTATTACTATTAGTACCTAGCCCTTCCATATATGAACTACCACTCTCTCTGTACAGAATCCCGTAGTCATTACCCTTAGGTACTCTTAGTACGTTCCATGGTGTATCCTCATAGTCCATCTTATCTAAGTCAGCCTTGCTTACTAACTTAAACTCGTGCAGTCTATCGTATACGTCCATAACGTTATTACCATCGTAGTCCGTATACATAGTGTTTGCTCCAGCCCCATAGCTAGATCCTTGCTTGTTTCTATTAACAACTTCAGTCAACTCGTAGTTAGCAGCAGCTAGATCTTTAAGTTTAAGATATGTCTCACTTTTACCCTGAGCTACGTCCTTTGCCATCGTCTGTACTAACTTAAAGCCTGCCTCATTATCTCTCTGTAAAGCCATAAGTACAGCCAATGCCGCTACCTTAGTAGGACTCTTCGTATTACCTGCGTTATGGAAACCATCGTATTGCTTGTCCACGTAATAACTCTCAAGCTTCTTGGCCGCAGCTAGTAAGTTCTTATCCTTGCCTGACACGTCGTCTATGATCTCCTGTAAGCTCTCTTTCCCGTTCTCCACTCTATTAATAAGTCCAGGTATAGCAAATATAGCCCCGAATCCACTCTTAGCGAACACATCATCGAGTAACTCTTGCTCTTTTTTACTAAACTCCTTCTGAATCTTATTATCAAGCTCAGGTAGTTCAGTCTGTAGTAGCTCCACATTACGTCTAGCCGATTCATTAACCAACGTAGTTAGTTTAGCCACATCTAGTCTAGTCTGCTTGGTTAGATCACCTGTCAGGAACAACGAAGCTCTAATCTTGTCAAACAGCTCTATATTACTAAATCCTCTACTAATCAAGTTCGTAGTTTCCTTGTACAAAGCACTCTTTCTTCTAGTCTTTACGTGCCACTTTCTAACTTGTGGCCCTATAATACTTGCACTTCCACTTGCATACCCAATAAGCATATGACTCGCATACCTATTAGCTGCAACCGAAGCAGCACTAATCGGCTTAGTCATATCAGTATATCCACTAGGTTGGAAATCACTCCCATTGAACAATCTATTCTCAAGTCCCTTTACCATAGCCAATCTCTGACCACCTTCAGCTTGACCACTCTGTATATCTACCTCATTGTATGTATACTCTTTCTTAGTAAGTATATTACGTACCTTTACATCCAAGTTACCATTCTCTGTAAGCCTAACGTCAGTAATAAATCCTGGAAATCCCTGATTACCTGTAGCCTGATTGTATACCTTATTATGCCCACTACCAAGCTTCTCTTGTATATACTCCGCTACTTTCTCATTAGCATTCTTTTGCTTCCTTACATTTCTTAGTACTTGCCTACCAACCTGAGTAGCATCTGGTGCTACTTCTTTGATTGCCTCTTCAACTTGTTTTAGGTATCTTGCTACTCCACAACTCATTTACATTCCTTATAGTCATTCATTATTTCATTCATCTTACTAACAGACAGGTCAACATCTCTACCAACTACTCCTCTATCTCTACTTCTAGCTGAGATAGCTTCTATAGAAAGTGCTACGTTTGTCATATCTAGCTCACCTTTAATCTGACTAGTAATTTCTTTATATGACATTGTACCATCAAGTAGCTTACGAATTGCTTGACGTATACTATCAAACATACTCTCAATTCTACCCTTTTTAAGCTCTGCAGTCTGTCCAACCAAGTCCATGAACTCGTCTCTAACGTTAGGCTCCCCTTGGTATATAGCTACCAGTTCCTTAATACCTTGTGCTTCACTCTTCTTACCTTCATTGATAGCATACTTCAGTCTCTTACCAGCTTTACTACCAAGTGTTAGTGCAGTCCACTCTGTATTAGCGGCAGTTAGTCTTTTCATAAGTTTTTGCATCATCTTATACTCAATCGCAGGTTTACTACTGGCTGCTTGCTCATTTACGTAAGCATCTGATACTGCATGCTCTACTTCATGTGCTATAGTATCCATCAGCCCATCTACAGTGTATTGCTTACCTGTAAGCTGGTCTACTCTAGTATCCCCTATATAAACTGAGCCGTTCATAGCAAATGATCCGCCACTCTTTTCTAGTCCTGCCAGCCTACTCTTAGCAGCTTTCCTATCTGTGTCACTTATATTCGCACTATCAACTTCTTTGTATAGAGACTTCATAATAACAGGTGTAGCTATACTAATACGTACATCATCTGCTAATGCTTTATCTGCTCTAGCTCCAAGTATGTCACCCTCTTGTGCTAACACATTAAGTAAGCTACCTAGACCTTCTTCTGTTCTGTTGTCCATATAACTTTCCATAGCTTGCTCTGCAGGTGTTTTTGGTACTTCAGGTACAACTGGTTTAGGTCTAGCAGTTTTTCCTCCTTTAGGTTTAGTTACTTTCTTTTTCTCAATAACTACTTCACCCTCTACATTAAGTCTATCTCTATCTAGTACACCATACATATCAGCCTTAGCTTCAATCTCTACATTACCGTCTACCTCAGTGTACCCGAACAACTCCTTCTTATTCGCAATCCTTGGATCATTCTCAGCTCTTACACTTTTAATCTTTCCGTTAAACTCTTTGATTTTAGCATCTAAATCCGCAGCAAGTTTCACATCTGAAGTCTTATCTCTATCTCTCTCCATACCTTTAACTACTGCTTCCATACTAATAACTAAGTTCTCAATACCGTCATATGATATGGCCATACTTACCATATCTTCGTTATACCCATCTTTAGTATCAACTAAGTCCGATACTCCTCCATACTTAGCATCATGAACTAACTGTACCCCTGTACCTCCAGTTCTTCTATCACCAAGCTGA
>Ga0193960_1001269_pt1 | contig 10097 bp, 7 predicted proteins | sample FB_3_MG_FD_140338 | JGI IMG/M metagenome (GOLD analysis project Ga0193960, IMG submission 140338) | Microbial mat bacterial communities from the Broadkill River, Lewes, Delaware, United States - FB_3_MG | ecosystem: Environmental > Aquatic > Freshwater > River > Microbial mats | place: USA...
CCAGCATTTCCTAGTACTGAAAAACAATGGAATTTAGCTAAAGTTCTTGAAAAAGAACTTAAGGAAATAGGAATGGAAGATGTTGAATTAGATGAAAATTGCTATTTAATGGCAACGTTACCTAGTAATTTAGATTATGAAGTACCAACTATTGGTTTTGTTGCTCATATTGATACTAGTCCAGACTTTACTGGAGCTAATGTAAAGCCTCAAATTCATGAGAATTACGACGGAAAAGACATCTTATTAAACAAAGAAGAGAACATCGTTTTATCTCCTGATTATTTTGAAGATTTATTACAGTATAAAGGTCAAACTATCATTACTACCGACGGTACTACTTTATTAGGGGCCGATGATAAAGCTGGTGTTACTGAGATTGTTTCAGCAATGGAATATCTAATTCAAAACCCAGAAATTAAGCATGGTAAAATCCGTATTTGCTTTACTCCTGACGAAGAAGTTGGTAAAGGAGCTCATATGTTTGATGTAGAAAAATTTGGTGCAGAGTGGGCTTATACCATGGACGGAAGTCAAATTGGTGAGTTAGAGTATGAAAACTTTAATGCAGCTGGTGCTACAGTTACTATTCAAGGTAAAATTGTACACCCAGGATATGCAAAAGGTAAAATGATTAACTCTATGCTTATTGCTAGTGAGTTTATAAATGCTTTACCTGAAGACGAAGTACCAGAAAAAACTACAGGTTACGAAGGTTTCTTCCACTTACATCACATGCAAGGTGAAGTTGAAAAAACAACTTTACACTACATTATTAGAGATCACGACATGAATCAATTCAACAATCGTAAGCAAGCTATGTTAGATTTAGCTGAAGTGTTGAATGCTAAACGTGGACAAAAATTAGTTTCTGTTGAAATTAAAGATCAATATTTTAACATGAAAGAAAAGGTTACTCCTGTAATGCATATTGTTGATATTGCTGAAGAGGTAATGAAAGATATGGGAATTACTCCGTTAATTAAACCTATTCGTGGGGGTACAGATGGTTCTCAATTATCATACAAAGGATTACCTTGTCCTAATATTTTTGCTGGCGGACATAATTTCCATGGACGTTATGAATATGTTCCTGCTGAAAGTATTGTAAAAGCAAGTGAAGTAATTGTTGGAATTGCTCAAAAAGTAGCTGTAAAATTTAATTAATTTTACATACCGTATTTATAAAATCAAAAACTCTAGCTGCAGCTAGAGTTTTTTTATGATATTTTTACCCCTTTAAAAAATATCATTTTGTTTGAAATAAATCCCCTTAATTTTATTTCACCGCAAATATGTACCTTTTTAAAAAGTTTAGAAACAGGAAAATTCCCTTTTACCTATCTTAAAAACCCCTTATTTCACAAAAAAACACAAATTTGTATATTTCTTTTATTTAATTTTTTGCCTAATACCTCCTATCTATTTTTGCGGCAAATAATTATTAAATGAATAGACGAGACCTTTTAAAGTTGACAGATAAGTATCAGTCTCCTTTGTATGTTTACGACACTGAAAAAATCATTTCTCAATACAAGAAAATTACTTCTGCATTTTCTAAAGTGAAGAATGTAAAAATTAATTATGCAGTAAAAGCGTTATCTAACATTAATATATTAAAGGTATTTAATAAGCTTAATAGTGGATTAGATACAGTTTCTATTCAAGAAGTTAAATTAGGTTTATTAGCTGGATTTGAACCTCATGAAATTATTTATACTCCTAACGGGGTTTCTCTTCAAGAAATAGAAGATGTAGCTAAGTTAGGTGTTCAAATTAACATTGATAATTTATCTATTTTAGAATTATTCGGACAAAAACATCCAACAATACCTGTGTGTATTCGTATCAACCCCCATGTTATGGCTGGTGGAAATAGTAAAATATCTGTTGGACATATTGATTCTAAATTTGGTATTTCAATTCATCAAGTACCTCATATAAAAAGAGTTGTTGAAAATACAGGAATGCATATTAATGGAATACATATGCATACTGGTTCTGATATTTTAGATATTGATACTTTTTTACGTGCTTCTGAGATTTTATTTGACGTAGCTAAGCAATTCGAAGATATAGACTTCGTAGATTTTGGTAGTGGTTTTAAAGTTCCTTACAAAAAAGATGATATTTCTACTAATATAGAAGAGTTAGGAGAAAAATTATCTACAAGGTTTAATCAATTTTGTAAAGATTATGGTAAGGATGTTACCTTAATGTTTGAGCCTGGAAAGTTTCTGGTAAGTGAAGCTGGTTATTTCTTAGCGAAAGTAAATGTTATTAAACAGACTACTTCTACTGTATTTGCTGGTATTGACAGTGGTTTAAATCATTTAATTCGCCCGATGTTTTATAACTCATACCATCAAATAGAAAACATTTCTAATCCAAAAGGAAGAGAACGTTTTTATAGTGTGGTAGGTTATATTTGTGAAACTGATACTTTTGGTTCAAACCGAAGGATTAATGAAATTTCAGAAGGAGATATTTTATGTTTTCATAATGCCGGAGCTTATTGCTTTTCTATGGCATCTAACTACAACTCTAGATATAAACCTGCTGAAGTAATGATTTATAAAGGAAAAGATTACTTAATAAGAAAGAGGGAAACTATAGAAGATATTCTTAGAAATCAAGAAAACATTACGTTATAATAAAAATTAAAAGCTCTGACCTTTTTTGGATCAGAGCTTTTTTAAAATATAATCAACCCCTCAAAGACTATATTTTAAAACGTTGTAATTAAAGTCCCCTATCTTTATTTACACTACAAATATCATTGAAATATTTTATAATTATCATAGGAAAATCCCCTTTTCTATAAAAATAACCCCCTAAAATCACAAAACAGCCTTTAATTTTAAAAACTGCTTCATGGTTAAATTAAATTATTTATAAGTTTTTATTTAGAAAATATATCGTAAACCTAACTGCATTTGCCAACGAGATAATAAACTTGAATCATATCCAAACGTTTTATTAGAATTAGGTGTAAATGAATATGTAGGTGCTTTAGAATAGTCTGGTACATAACTAGCTGGGTCTGTATTAGCAGGGTCAACATCTGGAAACCTAATTCCTAAAGGCTGTAAATTATTTGGCTGTTGAACAACTCCCCAATCAGAATTTATTAAGTTTCCTACATTTAAAATATCAAGACTTAACTGTATTGTATTTTGTTTTTTATCTGATACATTAAAATTAAAGTCTTGCAATATTTTTAAATCCCACTTTCCTCTCCATGGGGCTAAAGCTCCATAGCGTTCTACATACTGCCCTCTTCTATCGTTTAAATAATCATCTTGTTGAATATAAGCCTCAAAAGCATCAGCTTGTGCAGCATCACTAAATTGCATTTGATTGATTTCAGAACTTGTAGGCACATATAATAAATCGTTTACTGCAGAACCGTCGTTATTAATATCACCACCGTAAGTGTAATTAAAACGTCCGCCTTGTGCATATTCAAAGAAAGTAGAAATTGTTGTAGCAAACTTCTCACCTCCATATGTAAACTTTTTAGATAGCACTCCTATAAACCTATGTGTATCACCATATTTAGAATATGATAACACATCGTTATTAGCATTTCCTACTACCGGATTAAAAGCAAAAGCATCACCTGTAATTTCTGCTTCAATAGAATTTACATCTTTAGCGTTTAAATAATTATATGCCACACTAGTATACAATCCGTTATCAAAAGTTTTTTGAAGTTTAAAAGAAGCATTCCAAACACGACCTTTATCGGAGTTTGTAAACACATAAGCATTGTTTCCTTTATCACTTCCATTATATATTTCTCTATTATCAAATGATGTATTTAAAGTAGTACTAGGTTCTCTTAACCCCCAATTTTGTACATGTGCTCCATTAATATCTTTTGTATAAGAAATATCTGTAGTAGCTATAATTCCATTTTCGAACTTCCAATCCAAACCTAAGTTTGTTCTCCATACTTGAGGGAACTTAAAATCTGGATCAACTAATTGGAAGAAACCATCGTCAGCTCCACTTACTTGATTTCCAATCCATACAAAAGGTAAACGTCCTGTAAACACCCCAGAACCACCACGAAGTTGCATTGTATTGTCTCCTTGAATATCCCAATTAAAGCCTACTCTTGGTGAAATCAACCATTGATTAGTTGGCATTTTAGTTGAAAGTAGTTGCTGTTCTTCTCCTGTATTAGGATTGTAATATAATACTGAATTATTTCTTGTTGCCCCATTATCAGTATCTATATACTTTTGAATTAAACTAGAGGTATCAAAGTATAATGGTTTATCAAATCGAATTCCGTATGTTAATTTAAAATTGTCATTTACCTCCCATTCATCTTGTACATAAAAGGCGAGCTGACCTACATTTAATTCAGAAAGCTTCCAACCACCGTCAACTCCTACTCCAGCTGCATTTAATGCATCATACCTGCTTTGTGCATACGCTAAATTTGTTGCTAAAATACCATTTGGATCAGCTGCATCGTTTAAAAAATTAGCTACACTAGGATATGGTCCTCCAAATCCAGGTATATTAAACGTTCCTCTATAAGGAAATGTTCCAAAGTTATCATAAGCAGCTAAATTAAATGAGTTTTTAAATTCAAATTTTTCAAATGAAAAACCAACTGTGTATGTATGATCTCCTTTAAAAAAGTTCATATTATTAGTCAATTGAAAAACTCGTTGATCTAATGTATTGTGAATAGAAAATGGCTCATGACCAGCTATTATATAATTACTACCGCTACCATCTTCAATTGAAATTACTGGTGCTGGTGCTGATAACGGGTTTCTAAAATCATCAAAATGAGTATATCCTATTTGTAGTTTATTGGTTGTTGTTTCCGATAAATTTGAATTTAACTCTAATTGAAATGAATTTAAGTTATTATTAATTTCATATCCAGAGTTTTCAAATTGTAATGTAGAAAAACTTGGACCTCTATTTCCTAAAGCTGTAGGATGCGCAGGGGTTTCTTTAGAAGCTCTTAAAAAATTATAAATTAAGGCTAACCTATTTTTATCATTTATATTCCAATCTAACTTAAAAATTCCTTTGGTAGATTCAGAACCATAGGTAAACCCTTCATAAGCACCTGTATCATATCCTAAAGCAGACAGAGCATTTTTAACCGCCATTAAATCTGACTCTGATACTCTTGATTCATTAATAGCTCCATTTCCAGTGTTTGGCACCCAACCTGCTGTACCTAAATCTTCACGATCATCTTTTTCAAAATTAGCAAAAAAGAATAATTTATCTTTTACTATAGGTCCTCCTAAACTAGCTCCATATTGACTTTGACTCAACTTAGGTTTTACAACATCTTGTCCTTTTATTTTACCACCTGTCATATCTTGGTTTCTAAAAAAACCATATACTGTACCAGTAAATTCATTTGTTCCACTTTTAGTAACCGCATCAACTGAAGCACCTGTAAAACCTGATAGTGTTACATCATAAGGTGCAGTAGATACTGATATTTGCTCAATAGCATCTAGTGATATTGGTTGAGATCCTGTTTGTCCTCCTGGTGTTGGAGAATCTAACCCAAATGGGTTGTTAAAAATAGAACCGTCTAAAGAGAAGTTATTAAACTGGTCATTTCTCCCTCCGAAGGAATTTCCACTAGCAGTTGGTTCTAAACGAGTAAAATCTGCTGCTGAACGTGAAATAGTTGGTAAGGTTTTTAGTTGAATAGCACTCACACTAGTTTGAGCTCCTGTTCTATCATTATTAAAAACTGTACTTCTGGTTGATGATATAACAACCTCTTCTAACTGTTCTCCATCTTCAGCCAGTATACCATCTATATTGGTGGTCTTACCCAGTGTTAAGTATATATTGGTTACTTCTTGAGATTCAAACCCTATATAACTAAATGTTACTTTATAAGGTCCTCCTACTCTTAAATTAGGAATGGTGTACCTACCATTTTCTTGAGCAACAGCTCCTGATATAGTACCCGTAGGTTCATGCAAAACTACAATGTTAGCACCAAACAATGGTTCTCCTTGACTGTCTGTTACAATTCCTTTTATTTTTGATGTAGTTATCTGGGAAAAGATGGATAAACTCAAAAAAACAAAAGAGAATACTAATAATTTTTTCATAATAGTACTGATTTTGTTTATGTTACATCTCAAATTTAAGAAATAAAAAAATCCGCTCGACTGAGCGGATTTATACTTTATTAACAGGTATTTAACAATTTAGTTACTATTCAGCAACTACTTCAAATACGATGTCAGCTACAACTGTTCTGTGTAAACGTACAGCAGCGTTGTATTTTCCTAATCTTTTTACGTTACCTCCAGTAACTTTGATAAATTTCTTATCGATTTCAGTACCTGCTTTTACTAAAGCTTCTGCAACATCAATGTTGTTAACTGAACCAAATAATTTATCTCCTGAACCTACTTTAGAAGCTATTTTGATTTCATACCCTTTAATAGTTTCAGCTACTTTGTTAGCGTCTTCTATTAATTTAGCTTCTTTATAAGCACGTTGCTTTAAGTTTTCTGCTAATACTTTTTTAGCTGAAGAAGTAGCTAAAATTGCATATCCTTGAGGTATTAGGTAGTTACGTCCGTAACCATTCTTAACAGTTACGATATCGTCTTTAAAACCTAAGTTTTCTACGTCTTGTTTTAATATCAATTCCATGTTTCTACTTCTTTATTATTTTAACATATCTCCAACGTATGGCATTAAAGCTAAGTGACGAGCTCTTTTGATAGCTTGAGCCACCTTACGTTGATATTTTAATGATGTTCCTGTTAAACGTCTTGGTAAAATTTTACCTTGCTCGTTTACTAAATACATTAAGAAGTCTGCATCTTTGTAATCGATGTATTTAATACCGTTTTTCTTGAAACGACAGTATTTAGCTTCTTTCTTAGTTTCGATATCAAGCGGAGTTAAGTAACGTACTTCCCCTTGCTTATTTCCTTTTGCTTGTTGTTCTATAGATGCCATTTCTTACTTTTTTGCAGATTTAACACGTTCTCTTCTCTTTTCAGCCCAAGCTGCAGCATGCTTGTCTAACTTTACAGTTAAATAACGCATAACGCTATCGTCACGTCTAAACTCTAATTCAAACGGAGCGATTGCTTCACCTGCTACTTTGTACTCAAATAAGTGGTAAAATCCACTTTTTTTCTTCTCGATTGGATAAGCTAACTTCTTTAAGCCCCAATCTTCTTTAGAAATCATTTCTGCACCTTTAGAAAGTAAGTAGTCCTCAAACTTCTTTACTGCTTCCTTTATCTGAGTTTCAGATAAAACGGGATTCAAAATGAAAACAGTTTCGTAATGATTCATAATTAAATTATTTAAAATTTATTTTTAAGCTTGCAAATATACTGCTTTTTACTGCATAAACAAACTCTTAACTCATAAAAAATTTCATGATTTTATGTATGTTTGTAACTAAACGACCTTATACTATGCAAATTCCTGAAATCCCTAACCTAATTCACTATGCTATTCCTTTCTTTATTTTAACAGTAATTATTGAAGTTATTTTAACTGTTAAAGTAAAATTAGAAGATTACGAATTTAAAGATGCTGCGACTTCAATTACTATGGGATTGGGTAATGTTTTTATAGGATTGCTTACTAAAGGAATTATTTTAGGGATATTTCTGTTTTTATATCAATATCGTTTATTCACCATTCCATTTGCCTGGTGGTCGTGGATTATCTTATTATTTGCTGAAGATTTTGCATACTATTGGAATCACAGAATAGCACACGAAAGTCGTTTGTTTTGGGCTAGCCATGTGGTACATCATTCTTCAACAAAATATAATTTAAGCACCGCTTTACGACAAACTTGGTCAGGAAGTTTTTATACATTCATATTTTGGACTCCATTGGCTATTATAGGGTATCATCCATTAATGATTTTAACTCAGATGAGTATTAGTTTACTATATCAATACTGGATTCATACCGAACTTATTAACAAAATGCCTAAATGGTTTGAAGCTATTTTTAATACACCAAGTCATCATCGAGTGCATCATGCTACTAATCCTCAATATTTAGACAGAAATCATGCTGGAATTTTTATTATTTGGGATAAACTCTTTGGTACTTTTGAACCTGAAGTTGAAAAACCTGTGTATGGTTTGGTGACAAATATCAATACGCATAATCCTATAAAAGTTGCTTTTATTGAATGGTATAATATGTTTACCGATGTATTTAAAAGCAAGACTTCTGTTGGAAAAAGGCTTTTGTATTTTATAAAACCTCCTGGATGGAAACATGACGGAACAGGAAAACTTTCTACCGATTTACGTAAAGAATGGGAAGAAAATAAAAAAGGAGAAATTTAAATTCCTCCCCTTCTTTATTTAATTAATATCAAATCGAACTCCTAATGAAATATTTCTTGTATCTGTATCTTTAAATAATGGATTTAAATCATACTTAGCATATAATCCATAACCTTTGTATGCTACAAAAGCACTTAATCCGTAATTGATTGTATTCATATTAAAGTTATCTTTTTGAACCTCTTCAATCATAACTCCTTGGGCATTTCTATATTCTAAATACTGACGAGTTCCTAATTTAAATCCGAAGAAACCACCTACTCCTAAACGAAAAGCTTTATGAGTTCTATCTACTACTTCGCCATCAGAATATTTTTTATTTTTAGAGAAATCAAACTCCAAATGCATAGGAAATATCATCTGTACATGACGTAATCTACTTTCTGAAAGTTGATCAGGGTGAATACTCAAATTTGTTTCATCTCCATTTACTACATGATATTGATTGTTTTCTGCTCTTAAGTTATTCCACAAAAAAGAAACCCCATATTTAAAATACGTTTTAGATGGTTCTTTAGTAAAACGTGTTTTAAATGTAAATCCTAATTCGTAAAAATGTGATTGCCAAAATTTGTACTCAGAATCATTTAACGAACTAAACTCATTGTTCGTTAATACGTTATTTACACCTAGCGCAAACACTATTTGTGAGGTTGTTCTTTTTTTTCTTCTTCTTTTTTCTTTTTCAACTTCATCTTTAGAAAGATCTAATTTAAACTCTGCTCCTGCAATTCTAAAAGTACCAACATTGGTATCTTCTTCACTACTTAATACTTTTCCATCAATTTTATCTTGTACTAATTGTTGTAGGTTTTGTTCTTGAACAGAAACTTCTCTTTCAATTTGTTCTGCATGATATTGAGCCGCTTCTTTTTTTAACTTCACAGCTTCATCAAGCGTTATTTTATTACTTTCTAATTGAGCGTTAATATCTTTAACTTTCAACTTTAACGAGTCTTTGTGTTGTTGTGTGATTTTATCGATAGTATTTGATATTTTTTTTACTTCTTTTTCAAATACTTTTTCTTGAGAATGGGCAATAGTTGTTACAAACAACACTAATAATAGTATTCTTTTCATCTTTGTAATTTTAAATTAAACTGATAATAATTTTGGTGATTTAATTATCGATAATTGGTAAGCGCTTTATTTATTTCTATCAACAATTGCTACTGCAATGTCTGATATTTTTAGTTTTAGTTTCTGCATGAAGTCTCCGTTATACTCTTCATCATCAATTGTTCTTTCCACCTCTGCTAAAATCGTATTAGGATTAATTTTAAAATCAGATCTTTTCAACTCATCCTCTATCGTTTTTAACACATCTTCACGTTTCACTTTATGTCTTGCATAATACTCTTTAATTTCTTCTGAATTATGGGTTACAGCGAACAATAAATCGCCACTATTTACTTTTATTTTTGAAGTAACATTCTTCTTTTTTTCTATTGAAGAATTCTCATCTATCAAAGCTATTACATCCTCTTTAGGTAAACTTTTTTCTTGAATTGGTTTAAACGCTAATTCTTCTTTGTGTTGATTGATGATAACTTCAGTTTTATTATTCTTATTTAGAGTTTGACTTTCTTTCTTCGGAAAAATTTCTTCTTTTTTTTCTTCAACCTGTACAATAGCTTCTTCAGTGTCGTTTATCAACTCCTCTATTTTAACATCATTCATTTTTAAGGTATCTATAGAAGTTTCAACAATTGTTTCTATTGATTTTTCAGTATCAGAATTTAGAAA
>Ga0193960_1001271_pt1 | contig 10083 bp, 8 predicted proteins | sample FB_3_MG_FD_140338 | JGI IMG/M metagenome (GOLD analysis project Ga0193960, IMG submission 140338) | Microbial mat bacterial communities from the Broadkill River, Lewes, Delaware, United States - FB_3_MG | ecosystem: Environmental > Aquatic > Freshwater > River > Microbial mats | place: USA...
CATAAAGCTGACGCGACAAACCGACTGCGAAATCACAGATGTCGATCATCTCCTGCACTTCGCCCAGACCTTCCTGATAGATCTTGCCGCATTCCAGCGTCACTAGGCGCCCAAGGTTTTCTTTCTCCCGGCGCAGCTCTTCGCCCAGCAGACGCACCAGCTCGCCACGACGGGGGGCGGGGACAAGCCGCCAGGATTTGAAGGCGTCTTTGGCCTTTGCGATCTGCGCCTCTGCATCGGTCAGGCTGTGCATGGGGATACAGGCGATCTCGCTGCCATCAACCGGGGTTTTGACACTGAGACTGCCGCCGGTCAGCGCGCCTTTGGTGAAACCGGCAGCGGCAAGAATCTGGGAATGAGGCATGGGCTATCCTTTCAGGGGATCTATCAAGCCATGAGCTCATTGCGGGGTTATTGTCTGGTAACTCACGGCACTTTTCTATAAATCACACGACAAACTGCAAAATGCACATGATACTAAATTCTAAAGCTATGAGGTAAGGTTATATGATAGCACCCCGTCGGTTCTTGCCCTCTATCTCCTCCCTGCTCGCACTGGAGGCTGTGGACCGCCTCGGGAGTGCTTCGGCAGCGGCAGAAGATCTCAACCTTACGCAAAGTGCTATCAGTCGCCAGTTAAAGCAGTTGGAACAGCAGATGGAGGTCGATCTGATCGCGCGGGACCAGATGCGGATGCAGTTAACGCCGGGCGGGGCAAACTATGCCAAAGAGGCCCGGGCCATCCTGTCGCGATTGGCGCAGGCTTCGATCAAACTGCGGGCAAATCCGGATGGGGGTAGCCTCAATCTGTCGATTCTGGCCTCCTTTGGGCTGCATTGGTTGGCGCCCCGGCTCAAAGGTTTTGTCGGTCAGCATCCGGGTATCACTGTCAATTTGCAGACCCACAACCTGCCTTTCAGTTTTGAGGCAGGCACTGCGCAGGCGGCCATTCACTATGGCACCCGTGACTGGCCAGGGGTGCAATACCTTCCTCTGATGCCCAAACATGTGCTCCCGGTTTGTGCGCCAGACCTTTTGCCCAGCCCCCTGCACCGGCCCCAGGATCTGCTGGACTATCCCCTGCTGCACCTGGAAACGCATCCCGACAGTTGGGAGCAGTGGTTTGGCCTGCATGATGTGGAAGCAGCGCGGTTACAGGGCATGCTGTTTGACCAGTCTTCAGCCATGACACAGGCGGCGGTGCACGGGCTGGGGATCGCCCTGTTGCCGACCTTCCTGGCGGAAGGGGAGATCGCTGCTGGTCGCTTGCAACTGGCCATCAGCGGAGCCCCGGTCACACTGGGGGAGTATTTCCTGGTCTGGCCTGCGGAACACGCCGATGACTATCCGCTTATGCAGTTTCGCAATTGGCTGCTGGATCAAATCAAAGCAGAGGAGTGCTGATATGCGTTTGCCGAGCCTCACACATCTGCGCTGCTTTGACAGTGCTGCACGTCACCAGAGCTTTACCGCAGCGGGTGAAGAAATTGGCCTGACCCAAAGTGCTGTCAGTAAAAAAGTGAAGGAGCTGGAGGCGGATCTTGGCTTTGCTCTGTTTCAGCGGGTGGGACGCGGTGTGGTGTTGACGGCAGCTGGTGCCAGCCTCGCGGCAGACCTGGCCCAGGATCTTGGGGCGCTGCGCAACTCAGTGCAAAAGGCTGTGGCGGCTGGGGCCGGACGTAGTGCACTGCGCATTGCGGTGCTGCCAACCTTTGCCAATCGCTGGCTTATCCCGCGCCTGCCGGACTTCTTTACGCGCCATCCAGAGATCGAGCTGAGCCTGTCTACCCGGCTGGAGCCCTTTGATTTTGCCCGCGACCCTTTTGATCTTGCGATCCACTATGGGCGCGACAATTGGCCCGGAGCCCGCATGGTGGAGCTGTTTGGCGAACAGATGGTGCCGATTGCGGCACCAGAGTTGTTTGCCAGCCATGACCTGGCGCGTGTGAACAGGCTGACAGATGTGCCCCTGGTGCATCTGGAAAGCCGCAGTGATGCCTGGGCGGACTGGTTTCTTGCCGCCGATATGCGTGGCCAGCCCCGCCAGGATGGGCGCTATTTTGATCAGTATTCCATGGTGATCGGCGCGGCTACTGCTGGGCTCGGGGCAGCGATTGTGCCCTTTGATATGGTGGCGGCGGAGCTGGATGCAGGTACTTTGGTACAGTTGCCGGGGCCGGTTCTGAGGTCGAGTAAACGCTACTATCTGACCCGCCCTCATGGGGCCGCGCCAGAGGCTGTGCGCAAATTTGAGACCTGGATCACGCGGCAATTGCGACAGAAACCTGGCTAGTTTACCTGCTCAACAGTGCATCTGTTTGCGCCCATTCATGCAGTGGTGGAATGAGTGCTGTCCGATTTGAGGAGTATTCTGCAAGCCTGCCCAGCGTAGGTTCGACGGTGAGCTTCGGGCGGTAAGTCTGGGCGCCAGTTCTTGCAGCTAGAGGACCCCATCCATGTCAGAGTTTCGTAAGGCCAGCCGTATTGATGCCATTGAAGTTTCGGAGATCCTGCAGATCGGAGCACGGGCTGCGGAGCTGAATCGCCAAGGGCGAGAGGTGATCGTATTGGGCGCAGGGGAGCCGGATTTCGACACGCCAGACGCGATCAAACAGGCGGCTGTTGATGCCATTTGGGCGGGAGAAACCAAATACACGGCCCTGGGCGGAACCCCGGCGTTGAAGCAGGCGATCCGCGCCAAGTTTGCCCGCGACCATGATCTGGACTACGGGCTGGATGAAATCATCGTCTCTACGGGTGCCAAACAGGTGCTCTACAATGCCTTCATGGCCAGTCTGGAACCGGGGGATGAGGTCATTGTGCCTACCCCCTATTGGACGTCTTATGTGGATATTATTGCTCTGGCGGGAGGTAAGCCGGTGCTGGTCCCCTGCGGTGCTGAGACCGGTTTTCGGATGACACCGGAGCAGTTGCAGCAGGCGCTCACACCGCGCACGCGCTGGGTTTTGTTCAACTCTCCCTCCAACCCATCTGGCGCTGCGTATTCGGCAAAGGACTATGCGCCCCTGCTGGAGCTGCTGTTGCAGCATCCTCATGTCTGGATCATGGCCGATGACATGTATGAGCACATCACCTACCCAGGGTTCGATTTTGCCACCCCGGCTGCGGTTGAGCCGCGATTGAAATCGCGCTGCCTGACCATCAACGGTGTGTCCAAAGCCTACGCTATGACTGGCTGGCGTATTGGCTATGCCGGTGGGCCAGCTGCTCTGATTGCCGCCATGGCGGTGATCCAAGGGCAGTCGACCTCTTGTGCCTCTTCGGTGTCGCAGGCGGCGGCGGAGGCGGCACTGAACGGGCCACAAGAGATTCTGCGCGAGCGGCGCGCCAGCTTTCAGGCCCGTCGTGATCTGGTGGTTGATGGGTTGAACGCTATCGAGGGTATCAGTTGCCCGCGTCCCGAGGGCGCCTTCTACACCTTTGCCAGTTGTGCGGGTGTTTTAGGATGTCGAACCCCGCAGGGCTCAGTTTTGCGAACAGATGCTGATTTTTGCGCCTATGTCTTGGAACACCACGATGTGGCCATGGTACCAGGGCGGGCCTTTGGCCTGTCGCCCTATTTCCGGATCTCCTATGCGACCAGCACGGCTGAGCTGCGCGAGGCCCTGGCGCGACTGACGCAGGCGGTAACGCAGCTGAGCTGAGGGTCACACAGAACTACAATTGTTTTTGCATCAGGATCAGGTCCAGCCATTGATCCCATTTGCGCCCAACTTGGGGCATCAGGCCGGTCTGGGTGAACCCTATGGCGCTGTGAAACCCAACGGCCTTGGGATTGGCGCTGCTGATGCCAGCCACCAAGACATGCACCTCCCTGGCGCGGGCGGCATCTTCCAACTTGGCCATTAGGGCCCGCCCCAAGCCATGGCCCTGCGCGTCGGGCAATAGCTGGATAGAGTGTTCCTGCGTGTGGCGATACCCCGGCCCTGTGCGGAAGTCACCGTAGGTGGCAAAGCCCAGAAGCCGCCCGTCCAGCTCCGCCACTAGAAACGGCCGTGGGTCCTCACGCAGGCGTAGGGCGATTTCCTCAGGTCGACGCTCCTGAGTAGTGAAGGTAAACAGTGTTTCGCGGATCATTGAATTGGCAATGCGCGCAATGCCGGTCGCGTCCCGTGGCTGGGCCTGGCGAATTTCTACGGGCATGGGCTGGCTCTCCTTTGGGCGCCGTTGGTGCCAGGGACAGGAACATGCATTTTGATTGACCACAAGTGCGGCCTGGAACTCGGCCGCTGCAGCTTTTGCGTGAAAGGCGATTGAACTTGGCGCTGGTGCGCTTCAAAGATGGGGCAACGCAGCCAGGGAGCTTTTAATATGCAGCGCAATGATTTGAAACCCGCGACAATTGCGGCCCAGGCCGCTGGAACAATTGACGCGGCCAGTGGCGGCGTTGTGCCGCCCTTGCAGCCCTCGACAACATTTGTGCGAGACCGTGACTATCAGCTGGTCAATGAAAGCAACGTCTATCTGCGGTCCCATAATGAGGCGGTGCGCCTGGGTGAGGAAATCCTATCCCGTCTCGAGGGCGCTGAGGATACCCAGTTGTTTCCCTCGGGCATGGCGGCCATCGCGGCGGTGTTTCGCACCGTGCCAAATGGCGGCGCAGTGATTGTGCAGTCCGGCATCTATTGGGGCACCACAAAATGGATCCGCGATTTTTGCACTCGCCGCGATATCGCTCTGCACGAAGTTGATGCCAGCGACATCGGGGCCCTGCAGGCGGTGTGTGCCGTGCATCAGGCGCAGCTCTTGTTCATTGAAACCCCGTCGAACCCCTGGTTGAAAACTGTTGATATCAAAGCTGCAAAGGCCTGTGCGCAGAGCGCGGGTGCCAGTCTGGTTGTGGATAGTACAGCGGCGACACCGCTGCTGACCCGTCCTTTGGAAATGGGGGCGGATATTGTCATGCATTCGGCGACCAAGGTGATCAACGGGCATTCGGATGTGTTGGGGGGCGTGCTGTGCACACGTCTGCGCACACCGCTTTGGGAGGCGATCTGTATGGATCGCAACGAGGCAGGCGCAGTAATGGGGCCATTTGAAGCCTGGCTGCTGGTGCGCAGCATGCGCACATTACCGCTACGGGTGGAAAAGATGTGCGCAAATGCAATGGCTGTGGCAGAATTTCTTGCCAGTCACCCTGAGGTCGAAGATGTGCTATATCCAGGCCTCCCCAGCCACGCAGGACATGGGCTGGCCAGTCAGCAGATGTCGGGAGGCTATGGGTTCTTAATGTCGTTTCTCGTCAAGGGTGGGCATGAGGCGGCCTTGGCTGTGGCGGGGCGCCTGAACCTGTTTCACCGCGCCACCTCGCTTGGTGGGGTCGAAAGCTTGGTAGAACATCGCCACACCATTGAACCCCATACCGGTATTCCCGAAAACCTGTTGCGGATCTCAATCGGGATTGAGGATGCCAATGATTTGATCTCAGATTTGAATCAGGCTCTGCTTGGCTAGCGATCGCGTTAATGGGAACGACACCCCCTGTTCCGTTGAAAACAGAGGCGGGGGTGTCGCTGATCTGCCGCTTGGCCAGTCGTTAGGGCAGCGCTGTTTCCAGGATTTTGCTATCCATGGAGAGGATCAGATTGGCATCATTGGCACTGTTTTCTTTAAGGGCCTCGGCAAAGCCAACGGCGCTTTCGGAGGTTGGGCGCAGTCCTGCAAACAGAGGTTCGGATGAGTGCAGCACCAGAATGCGGCTTTTGCCAAGTGTGCTGTCATCAACCCGGAAGGCCAGGCCACCGTTCAGTGCTGACTCCGCCAGAGTATAGGCAACGCGCACAGAGATCTGGCCTGTTCTGTCCTCTCGTAGATCCGTGATCGAATTCTCCTGACGCGAGATATTAGGCAGCAAATGAAATACGTTACCTGATACATCCAGTATGGAGACCGTCAGGTAGCCCGAGGTGATCGACGCTGGGATCGTGACATCGATGACCGGGTTTTCCCCGACAAAAAAGCGACCTGAAGGATTGGGTGTGTTGTCGTTACCTGTGCTAAAATTAACATCGAACTTGCCAGCAGGGGCCTTGGGCAAAGCGCCTTCGACGACGCAAAGGGAGGGGTTCAGGATCTCTAGATCCAGGGAAATTTTGCGGGTTTCAGCGAGACCGCGCAAAGCATCAAACAGACGGACACGTGCTTCGGATCCTGCAAGCCGTCCGGTCACCGTTACGGTATCCTCTGGACCAAACCCGCCACCAACTGACCCCGGAGCCACATGCAGCGGTCCGCAGTCCTCAAATCCGCCAACCAGACCACGGACTTCTGAAATGGCCAGAACCGGCAGCCGGTAAGTGATTATGGCCACGCCGTCCAAGCCCCCAGGCAACCCGTCCTCGAACTGAGCGTTGAGCGTAGCGGCCAGATCTGGATCGCTGGTGATCCCGCTCAGCTTTGCCTGGTTGTCGCTGACTGTTAGGCGCCACTGCTGCAGATCCGATAGGGGGGTAAGTGTTGTCAGAACATCCTCAGCCCAGGTATCGGCAATGGCTCCGCTTGAAAGGGTGATATCGGCCTGATCCACCAGGGCCGTCAGTGCATCGCGGCTCTCTTCTGACGGCATGTTTCCAATGGCCCGGCTTGGCCCGGATTTTGTTTTTTCAACAATCAGAGTAAAGGGCTGCGCCACTGGATAGCTTGGACCTAGGAGGGGATCCAGCAGGCCAGAGAAAAAGGCGCCAGCCCCGGCAAGGGCGAGTGCAAGAACAGCCACCAAGGCCAAGAGAGGGGCCTTGCTGCGGCTGGGCTCCTCCTTGATTGATCTGCCCTTGGTGGCTCCTGAGGTTTTGGGAGCTGCAGCCGCACTAGGGACAATGATGGTTGCCTCTTCATCCGAGGGCGCGACTGGACGCGCCTCAACGCTTGCGTTTGGATCACTCTCGATGCGGTCCAAGAAGTCCAATACCTCCGCCGCACTGCCGAGGCGGCTGTCCGGGTTGGGGTCACACATCCGTTCTATAAGCTGCTTGAAGGGCGCAGGAAGTCCCTCCGTATCCACTGGTTTTTGTTTGTTTTCAACAACCTCCATTGGGTTCGCGCCCAGCTGAGGCGAGGCTCCCCGGAAGTTGGCCAACAAAAGCGCCCCAAGCGAATAGATATCGGCGCGGGCATCGGTATTGCCGGACAACTGTTCAGGCGCGGCATAGGAGTACTTACCGGCGAATTCGTTGCCCACAATTGTTTCGGCACCGGGGTTGGTATCCTTGGCGATGCCAAAATCAATAATCACGGCTTGGGCAGGATCGCCATCGCGCAGAATGATATTATCTGGGCTTAGATCCCGGTGAACGATGTTGCGGGCATGCGCGGCCTTCAGCCCCTCAGCGACGCGCCGACAGATTACCAACAGATCGGCAGCGTCCATTGGTCCTTGTTTGAGCTTTTTGTCCAGTCCGGGGCCGTCGATGTAATCCATCAACAAATAGATATGGCCATCCGGTGTGCGGTGGTTTTCCGAATACCGCACAACCGCATCATGGCGAATTTCGCGGATGTTTTCTTCGCGGGCCATCAGGACGGTGAAATCCTCGTTCCCGGAAAACTCCTGCTTTAGCACCTTGATGGCAACAAGGTTTCCTGAAATCTCTGAACGCGCTTTGTAGACGTTTGAAGTCCCGCCCCGGCCCAAAAGCATTTCAATGCGATAGGTGTTATTCAGCAAGTCGCCTGGCTGAAAAAGGTCACTGGGATGAGATGCGATCATCGCAGCCTGTCCTTGTCAAAAATCGCGGTGATTGCACGGCTCCAGCCCACAGCAAAAACAGCTGTGCAACTCCAAGAGGGGTTTGCATCATCAGGCCGCGCGGGGGCCGGGGCTAACGGCATCAGGTTAGCCCAGAGCCTGGAATTCTACCCGGCGGTTTTCATCTGCACGGGGATTGGCGGAATTATAGGGGGCAGCCTCTCCCATTCCGATCGCCTTGAGCATGTTTTCATCAATACCGCAGTTGCTGATCAGATGGCGACGCACTTCCTGAGCGCGCAGCAAAGAGAGACGCTCGTTATAACGCGCAGATCCAGAGCTGTCCGTATGACCAATGATCTGGAAAACGGTGCCCTGCAGGGCCTGCATCGATGCGCACATATTGACCAATTTGGGCTGTTGATCTGGGCGCAGGGTGGCGCTGTCAAAGTCGAAGGAAATCTGCAGGTTGATCTGTGACTGACGATCAACGGGAGAATACTCGGTATTTGCAGTCGCAACCGTTGCAGTCTCCTGCGCATCCGAGGCCTGAGGTGCCGGGGCCGCAGCGCTGCTGGGGGCGATCACCAAACCACGGGTTTTTTGCTGTTGAAGAATTTTGGTAATTTCTTCGACAGACTGTCCTTCGCTACTGGCCTGAGCATGGAGCCCGGAGGTCGGCAGGAGCAGCGCAGAACACATAAAGGCGGCAATAATACTGACGCGGACCATAACTTGTCCCCTATACTGAAAAACATTACCCAAAAAAGACTATACCACATGAACGGTTCTGCCAATGGGCTGGATAGGAATAAGAACTTTGTCAGTTGATCTGACAAATCTGGACAAAGGGCTTTACTCGCCTGCCTGCTCGGCCTTGAATGGGGTGGTATTAAGTAGAGGGTGTTATGCGGGTTTTACCGGCGATTATTATTTGTATCGGGCTGCTGTTGGCCCCGGCTGTTTGGATTGGTCTCAAATGGATGCTGTCCGAAGAGGATTTCCAGGGGGCCTCGGTTGATTCCACCGCCCGAATCGAAATTGAGATGCTGCGCCAGCAAATCGAAGACCTGCAATTGCGCCTTACGGATCTGCAAACAGAGGTAACGCGCCTGCCGCTGGGAAATGGCGGCCAGATGGCGCCTGCGGCCTCTTCGGCTGAGGCCGAGCGGGAGATCTGGGATCAAACCGAAGGTGCAGACCTGGATTATGCACAGGTTGTGTTGATTGCGGATCGTGTGAACGTCAATCGCGGCCTGCAGGTGACGGGTGGCCGCTACCTCACCGAGCGGCTGGGACGTCCACGTGAGACCTTGAACGATACCTGCCAGCCGATGACCAACCCAGAGCTAAAAGAAAAGCTGGTGACGGAGCAGGTTGGGCCAATTCGTGTCAGTATGCTGCGCCCAGCAATCGAAAGTCTGAAAGTGGTGTTTGAGAATATCCGCCAAGCGGATCCTGATCTGTACAATCGTATCAACACGGCCGGCGCGCTCTGTGTGCGGCGGATCCGGGGCACAACCAATTCACTGTCCACCCATAGTTACGGCCTGGCAGTTGATCTGAATATCGATGGCCAGTTGGATAATTTCACCGATGGGAAGACCCAATTGGGGCTGACCATCATGGCAGATTTTTTCTTTGCAGAGGGTTGGGTTTGGGGCGCGGGTTTTCGCCGCGAAGACAGCATGCATTTTGAAATCAGCCGCCGCCAACTGGATAGCTGGATTGCAGAAGGCCGCCTCTAGGCGACCTTCAATATAGAAAATGTCTTAGATAGGGGGCTCAGGAGCGCAGTAGAACCTTGTTTGACCCCAAGGCCGCCGCCACCTGCTGATATTGGCTGGCCCGTGCGGCGGATTGCGTCGATGAACGCAGCAGTTTGGTCTCGGCTTCCTGGAGGATTGCGATAGCCTGCCTTTGGGCGCTTGCACGGCGTTCAGGGGTCACCGCGACCAGGGGGCGTGCGGAGCGCTGGCCGTCATTGCTGCTGATACGTGCCCGGGCTGCGGTTTTGTCGCTATTCGCGCGGGCCAGAAGGCGCAGTTCTTCCGCAGTCTCGCGCAGAATCTGTTTGAGTTCTGTGTGACCGTTCATATTGGCAGCATCCAATCCCAAAGTTTCAATTCGCTCCGCGAGACAATCGACAACATATCCACCGGTGGCGGTACAAAGGTTCTTCATTTGCGATAGCCGGGTGGCCAGTTGTGGTACGGATGCCACCTGGGTGGATGGCGAGCGACCTGTTGGTGACCCGCTGGGGTCGCCGCTGTAACTGCTTTGTGAGTCACCGGTTTCTTGCGCTGTGACAGGGTGGGTCAGAGCCAGAAAAACAACCCCGATACAGCTCAGAGCAAATCTCAATAGCTTTCTCATAA
>Ga0193960_1001273_pt1 | contig 10074 bp, 15 predicted proteins | sample FB_3_MG_FD_140338 | JGI IMG/M metagenome (GOLD analysis project Ga0193960, IMG submission 140338) | Microbial mat bacterial communities from the Broadkill River, Lewes, Delaware, United States - FB_3_MG | ecosystem: Environmental > Aquatic > Freshwater > River > Microbial mats | place: USA...
CAAATCGTTTGCTGCGCTATAAAAGTTTGAATATATATTTTGACGATTCAATAATGACTGCTGAATCATCTGGTTTTCACGTTGAAGCTTAGCTGTTAACTCATCGCCTATGGATGATTCTTGCGCTGCTGAATTGACTGGTGCGCCACCAGCGGTATTGGTAGCGCCACCTATAGAGCCATCACTGAGCGATAGCTTTCTAGCCTCCCTTTCTTCTTTGTATTTTTTAATTATAGCGTCAGCTTCTGCTATTTTTTCTTTTTGAGCTGTCTTTTCAGCCTCCCTCTTATCAAAAATAGACTGTAGCGTCTTTTTTCTATCCTCATCAATCTTAGCTGTAGCCCTACCAAACTGACCGCGAGCTTGGTCTACACTGACATCATCAAATGGGTTTAATGTTGCCTCAATAGCCTTGCCATACTCCTTAAGCTTATCCATACCAACCGCAATCTCAACAGTTATAACCTGTATAAGCGTGCGTATGTTTGGGATGATATTTAAAAACGCTTGACCTATAAATTCGGTGGTTGCTGTGGTTGACGCCTCAAGACCGCCACCTAGGTTTTCAAAGCTATTAAATATAAAATCAGTTGTTGCAATAACATCTTTACCAATTAGATCTAACTGAGCGCTAAATAACTCAGCTATTTTACCTGCTGCGCCACTCTCCACCGCATCACCTAGAAAATCTATTGCAGATGATAAATCAATAAGTCCATTCGCAAGTGCGCTACCCGCTCCTGTGGCATCATTGGTTAAACCGATAAGCCTAGTCATTGAGTTTCCAGCAACAGTTATACCTTCTGATATCGTTTTATTTGCCTTATCAAATGCACTCTCAAACTCAGGAAGTGCATTTTGCAGGGCAACAAATACTCTTTCGGTTGTTAACTTACCAGCCGCGCCAAGCTCCTTAAGCTCACCAACGGTAACACCAAACTCTTTAGCTAAAGCCCTTGACACAGGTAGTGAAGCCTCAAGTATTGCTTTTAACTCTTCACCCTGTAAAGCGCCAGCACCTAAGCCCTGACCAAGCTGCACAAGCACGCTTGAAACTTCCTGAGCGCTTGCGCCGTTGGCTTTGAATGCCTTGGTTAGTCCTTCCACAACATCAAGCGAGTCTTTAGCGCTAAAGCCGTAATCAGCTACAGAGTTGGATATTCTTTGATAAGCATCAGCAACACCCTGAAGCTCAACCCTAGAGCCTTTTGCTATTTGGAATATAGCTTCTTGCACGGCCAGAGCCTCAACCGTTGTTTTTGTTGCCTGCTTTATCTGGTTATTAATTGAAGTCCAAGAGTCCGCATACCTAACAAGAGCTGAGGCACCAAGCGCAGCAACTAAAGCTGTCGCTATTCTTGTCATATTAAGTAGTGACCTGCCAGCGTTATCAGCGCTACTACCAACACCCTTAACTGCTCGATTGGCCTTATTTGCGTCAGATATGGCGCTGCTACCATCCAGCCTTATACGTATAATTTTATCATCAGCCATGCTTTTTAGCCTCTTTAGCTTGCTTTTCGTAAAACATTTTTAAATGCTCCTCGTCTATTTCAAATATGATTTGAGCAAATAAATCAGGCTCGAAACCATGACTACCATTTAATTCTATATAATCAATTATAGCTCTGTGCTTAATATGTTGAGGGCTAGCCATTTGCCCGACTCTTTCGCGCTCCCTTTCCAGCCTATAAAAAGCACCAAGCAAAGCCCTTGCTTTATCCGTGAGATTCGGTTTTTCTTTTGATAAATCAGCTATCACTTGCTTTTCGTATGGTGATAGCATTTTTTTAGGGGTTCGCAATAACACATCAAGTGTCTTTTGCTTGCCTGTCGAATCCCACCTTAGCGCTTTTTTAGCTCTTCAATGGCCTCAAATGCCTCATCATGTAAATATGCATAAGCATCATTAGCGCCGCTTATTAATGTTGGAACTAAAAAGTTTCTATGCGACTCATCAAGGAATATTTTGCGACAGGTTTCGCGAGTGAATTTTAACTCATTGCCTTTTTCATCTTCTAAATAACCCCACCCCTTAACGCCATAATTACCAAGCCAGTGCGCCCACAGTAAATTGTTATCAACTTGTCTAGGCGGGTTAAATCCATATACAGCTTTTTGCACATCAGCCATTTGCTTTTGCTGCTCAAAAGTACCAACTCGCAATACATTAAAGAATAAATCAGCGTTATCGGGCATGGGATAGATAGGCGCGCCATTCTTTATTTTATCTTCATCCTCTTTAAAGCATGTGATTGAAGCGCTTATTTGCTCGTTTTTTTCTTCTTTGCGTTTGCGGAAAAACATATAACACCGTTGATAAAATGATAATGATTACATTCTAGCAAATTATTTGGTTATATGCTTATAGCTAAATGTTATTTCACAGTGGTGCGGTGATGGGTTACTTTAAGGATTAAATTTAATTAATGGAGATTGCAATGAGAGAGTTAAAATTTAGAGCCTTGGAGTTGGATGTTGGAAGATTTGTTTTAGGATATTACGTTGCTGAGCATGGTTATTACATGAATAACGGCGCGCCCGACTTAAATAAGCCTGTAGTGCGCCATTATATTATAGGAGATAGCGGGAAGCATGATGTTTGTGAAGATACCGTTTGCCAATTCACCGGCCTAAAAGATATAAACGGCGTTGAGATTTATGAGGGTGATATTGTAAAAGTTAATTACTTTAATGGGTCAAAGTCAAAGGATCATGTAGAATTTGTTGAGTTTAAAGATGGTAAATTTGATTTAACATGGACAATAAATAAGTTATTTAAATCATTTAGAAGTAGAAGCTGTTTTCACGGTCACCCTGATGCATTTGAAGTCGTAGGAAACATATACGAAAACCCAGAATTATTAAAAGCCGCTAATTAAAGCGGCTATATAATTTAGAAGTTTGTAAAAACTCGGATTGTCGTGCCGGTCACTGGGTTTTCTTCTGCATTAAAGTTAAGTGTAGATGGTGCAAATCCTGTTTCGCTAGGCTGCTCATGCTCAGCTAGGTATGCTCGCTCAACTTGAACTACCATCGAATTACCATCAGACCAAATAATTTCAAATGCTAGATTAACTCGCGCGCCAGCTAGAAATTGATCTTCCCAATATGATGAATTAGCGATGTAGTTTTTGGCTACGAAATTGCCTGTAACAGCAAATTCACGCGCACCTAAAGACTTACGCTTACAACCAGCAGCAGCAGAGCCTTGATATCCGTTTGCAATCTCAAGTGATGCAGATTTAAGCGAGCATTCAGCAGGAGAGCCATCAACCCAAAACTTTTTGAATTGATTTTCAGATCCTACCGCTTCACTATCATCTTCAACCGCATCTGTTTGTCCAACTATCAACGTGCGACTTTCTTCTGCTACTTCCCAAATCATGGTAGTGGTAGCTGTCAAAAGCTCTTCTTCTGGAATCTCAAGCGATAACGCATCAATTAAGCCATCAGTAAAATTAAAGTATGCAATTTCACCCGCTTTAGATTTATCCAATTGGCGGCGCTGGCCTAAAAAGTAAGTTGGAGTTAACCCGTTTGAATATTTTTTACTTGCTACCGTAATGCTTACACCTGCCGCTTCTGTAGTTGCAGGGCTTGGAGTAGTAGTAATTTCATCACCGACAACACTGTCAACGTGGTAAGTGATGTTGTTATCGTCATCAGTTGCGCCACTAACAAAGATAAAATCACCAGCAGCAAGCGTGTTACCCGGTACTGTAAAGCCTGTAGCTGTTACCGCAATATCAGTGTCAGTAATTGTATTATCATCAAGCTCAGAGTGATTGGCAGCAACAAGTAAATCTTTAGTTTGCTGAAATACTTCTGTGGATAATTCCGCGCCTTGCTCGGAGCTGGTTTGAATGTTGGCTTTACCGTTTTGGCTGTTGCTTAGCGTGCTTGATGTGGTAGAGCCCTTTGTTTGCTTAGGCAGTCCACCAACACGTCTAACTTTAAAAAATTCAGGGTTGGTATCGGCAACACCTTTAACTGCTTGAGCAGATAAGTGTACGCTAATATCCTCACCGACTAATTCGCGATCTGTTACTGTAGTCATAATATTTCCTCGAAATAACCATTAATGTTTACGTCAACTCTATAAAATTTAGAGTCTGATTGTTTGCCAATTATATCAATGTCGGCGGTTTGAGTCTTGTACTCGTCAAACTCTGTCTTTTCAAATAAAGCCTGTATCTCGCTAACAGTTGTTAGTATACCAGCCCTTTCCGTCCTGTCAGAATTTGGCACGTTAATCTGTACTGTGTGTATAAAATACTGCCTAGGGTTGCGCGTATTGCCTGCTGTTATGTTTTGGCGCAAACCTAATGCAGTGCTTTGAACTAGGTTTTTAGTGTCGATGGTAGTTTCAACGCCCCTATCTAAATTAACAATATCACCAACCGCATAGCCGGTCGGTACATTCTGCGCAAGCCTAAGCTGAAACGCCCTTGTTAATCCGTTTAAATAACTCATATATTAACCGCCGCTTGTATTGTAAGGCTTAGTGTTTTTGGTGGTGTAACTTTGGAATGGCCGGTTTCCATTATTCTATAAGCATAAGGCTGATTGTTTTGAATATAGATAGTTGGATATTTAACTGATTTAGCCGCGCCTATAACGCTAAATGCTGCGCTTATTGTTGCTGCACCTGATTTATCAGGCGTGTTTATAATGGCATTAGATGAGCGTCCCACGCTAGCTATAAAGCTTGCTCTTAACATACCTTTATCAACAGCCGCCTTGCGTACCAATTCATTTTCAACATAGATTGCAGTTTCGCGAGTGGATTTATTGACTTGTTCTTCAAGCCAGTCGCTACAATCTGCCGCCCGCTCATTCCTGCCCGTCATTAGATAACAATCCTTACAAAGTATGCTGCACCTGCTGGGTCGCCTTTCACTTCATTTATCTCATACTCAACGCCATCATAACTACAGTAGTAGCTTGCATCGAAATCACTAGGTACAGGCGCAGAGTTTAGTATTACTAGGTAAATATCAGCAGCAGTAACATTGCTAAATACCTGCTCAGCAGTGCGCAAATCAATTGGAATAGCACCTGTATCAATGGATATCTTTGTTTCGGTATCTGTTATCGGGTCGTAGCCAATATCTTTTTTTATCACAAATGGCTGCTGAAAGTCTAAAAACTCATCATTAATTAGCTCAGCAGCTAAATCTTGAAACTCACTTTTAAATGTAGCCATTAGCTATAACCCTTACCTACCATAAATCCGCCGCCTTGACTTGTGGTGTACGGTTTTAATAATAAAGTTATGCGTGATGTGTCATAAGTGTAAGTAGGCGTTGAGCCTGCGCGATATTCCACCTCTTTCTCAAGGGTTGCAAGTTTTTTGCGCTCCCTAACCACCTCACCGTTAGCTATAGCTGATGGACTAACAAATAACTGGCCGTTAAGCGCCTGCCATGCCGCCTGAAACGCACCTTTTGAAATGTCCGATATACTTACCTTATTAGTCGGCAAGTCCATAGCCTGTGCCTCATCAACCTTATCGCCTTTAAAGTTATAGGTCGGGTCAATGTAAAATAATGAGCTTTCAATCAATGCCGCTTCAATCTGCTCATCTGTGAAGCCTGAATAATCACGCGCTAAAGAATCAGCCTGAGATTTAAACTCTGCCAATGTTAAATATGAATCTGTGCCAACTGTAACAGCCATTTACTCGCCCTCGTAATCATCTGAAATAATCGGCCAATCTTCTTCTTTGCCAATTGACATTAGCGCCCAATCTTCTTTGTTGAATTTACTCATGCCAAACCCTAATAATTTGTTTATTACTTTTGATTATAGCTTATAGCTAAAGGTTATTAAACATTCAATCGTTTTGCGGTTATTATTGGTGCAAGTTAAATAAATGGAGTTGAGAAAATGACACCAGTGGAAATGTTTTTAACAGTTTTATATGTCGGCACATCCTTAGGCTTGTACGGCGTGATTAGTTTTATATCTTGGTTTGAAGATGAATATATAAATGGAGAAAGTAAATGAATGATTTAAGTGATATGACAGATTTAAGCTTTACGCAAACTAAGCGAGCAATGCAGAGTGCGCCGTTATCTCGCGTTAAATTTCAGTATCGCCCTATATGGGAAATAGCTGTTGAAAATAACGAAAAGCCTAGAGTAGTTATCGACCGTCTGCGTGATGGTAAGCGTAGTGATTCAACTGTATTTATGGGGTATTGATATGAGTGAGCATGAAAATATAATGCATGCAGTTGCTGACAGTCTTATACATTATTTTGAAGGTACTGACGCGGTAAATTACATCGAGAATACCTTTGAGTGCAATGATGATCCGTCAAAATCTTTCGTACTAACAATGCAGATTAAGGATGGATTAACACCATGCCAAAAACTAGCAGAGGCTGAGAGTGGGAATAAAGCGCTAGCATTTGCAATCATGGAAATTCAAAGAATCGCAGACTATCCACCAAGAGATATAGCAATACTAAAGGTGATCGATGGTGTTATTGATGAGATAAAAGAATATAGCAAATAACAGAAATCAATTACACGGTATAAAACCAAACCCCTCGCAATGAGGGGTTTTTATTACTCTGGATAAAAGTCCAATCCACCCTCGTAAATATCAATCTTAGCCGTTGCTGTTTGTGTTGCATCAAACGATTCAATTTCAAGCAGCACAACGTCATTAGGGTTTAATATATGATTTCCGCCAAATGGTGTTGGTGTAAATCCCTTCCCTTGATTCTGCACATTTGTAATGGCAAATATATCAGCGTGTAGCTTGTTTGCTTCAACTGCCAAATCAACAACAGGCGTTAAGAATGTTATTTCACTGCCAGGGTACAATCCTGTTAAAGGCTGCCCAGCAATATCTGAGTTGTAGTTATACCACTTGTCAGGAGTGCCAAGCGTAACATCACTAGCGCTTATCCTGTAAGCTCTGCCGATAACTCCACCACCTGTAGCGCCTAATATTCTTGATTTTAAATCAACATATTCAGAGCCAACAGCGATAACTGAATAAACTTTATCGCCCTTACTTGCGAAATCAATTGACCTTGAAGCCTCCCATTCAAGCCCGCGTTTTTTATTTACCTCATTATAGAATTGAATAATAAACGCATTTTCCCCATTACCCATACCGCTAATGTAATCAAACATCGGCCTTAGCAAATCATTTCTAGTGTACATAAATACTCCTAGCTGTTAATTGCCACCGCAAATTAATGCGGTGGGTTTATTTATGCTTCGTATAAAACTGGATTGTTAAGAGTAAACTCAACCTGCTCTAGAGGGTCACAAGTGGCGTTCACCAAAACAGTAACATTAGTCGCTGTCCCAAAATTTAATGGCAAGGTAGCGATTGTACTGTTGATATATTCAACTTGCTCACCAGAACCCCCTGTCATAGGTACGTTGAATCTGAACGTGGACTGGATAGGTCCACCAGTGGTTCCGCCGATAGATATGCTCATTGATGTCATTTTAGATGTTTCTAGCATCGTAAGATCTATCGCGAAGAAGTAAGACTTAGCTGGATCAACAACTATGTTACCACTTCTGAATAGACTTCTATTTTCAGACGCCCCAGCCTCTAATCCTGTTCTGATTGTATAAGACCCGTCTGGATTTATAGTACCACCTTGTCCGTCTGCTGGGTTTGCGTAATACAAGCGCCAATCTAAAGGAACATCACCCGTTGCACCGCTGAACAGCGTACCTCCAGCAGTACCATCAAATGCGGTAACTAGGCTGGCTCTGCCAACTGGTGAAGTTGATAAGAATGAATTATCTAAAGTAACAGCAACCTCTTTAGCTATTAGCCATGCACCATATGAGTTAGGGTGCAAGCCGTCACCAGTTACATCCAATTCAGTTGCAGGGTTGCCAACCTTAGCATTAAACTCTGAACTAGAAGTTGAAAATGCAACATCACTAGGTAGCCCAGCCGCTAAAGTTGCATATCTTGAGTTTAAATCATCTATTGTCGAGTTAAAATTATCAGATGATTGCCTGTGTGGAACTGGTAATAATAATACTTTTTTACCTGAAGCTATAATGCTAGATAGTATTGACGACATGTTACTTTCAATAGTGTTTAAATTAACACCTTGATTTATGTCGTTAGTTCCAACGAGAAGCATAACAATGTCAGCATTACTAGCCGTTGCATCTGTAATTCTATTTATCAAATCCTGAGTTGTATTGCCAGTTACCCCTTTACCTTCTAAAAACTCAAATTCTTGCGCTGATAGATTTGCAGCATTAACCCAATAGCCTTGTGTCGACTTTGAGTATGACGGGTCTGCTGGAGAGTCGCCGTTATCCGTGATTGAATCCCCAAACGCTAGAACTTTAAGCCTTTCACCTTGTAGTATGTAGTCGCTAGCGCCAGCCTCTATCAAACCATAGCCACTGATAGCCTTAAACGATGCACCGCCAGATGTGTAGTTATCTGCCGAAAAGATCACACCATCACCAACATTGCCAGCATTACCAATGTCAATCTGGATGCTGTTACCACTTACAGGTGTTACTCCTGAATATAAAATGTTGCGCACACCCTCGGTTATTGCATCCTCTTCTACTCTAGCGTACATCGAGTTAAGCCCTGCTGGTACGTTATTCATTGTAATATTAACTACGTTAGTCATAATCTAGCTCCATGTAAAATTGGCGTTGTACCAAGTGGTACCACTTTCAGTGTTAATTGCGTTTAAAATATCCATTAAAAGCATATTTCTATTATCTATATTTGTAACTGTGCCGCCTAGAGCTAAAACAATATCAGCTAGTAGTTTATTCCTGTTATTCATATTGGTAACACTCCCATTTAAAGCCGATACTATCGCGGCTAATAAATCATTTCTCATATAACCTCACAAAAAAGCCCCACATTTAGTGAGGCTTCCTATTTATCTAATTGTAAAGCCTGTTACGCTCTAGTTGCGCCAAGAGCTACAGCTTTTTTAACGTAGTAATCTTCACCTGAAACTTTCATGCCTGTTAAGTTTACTGTGCCAATTGATGTAGGTGTGAGCTTGTACTCTTTACCTTTACCATCTGTAGCAGTTAAAATAACATCTGTGCGAGTGAATGATTTAGATTTTGACTCTGCCATTTTTTAGCTCCTTATAAAGTTGTTACAACTACGCCAGCGGTATCTTTAAGACCTAAGTCTGTGATACGTGACCAGTTAGCAGGTGTTGCAAGTGCCGTGTCATTAGGTTTAACTACAGCGTTTGTAAACGTATAGCCCTTAAGCCCAAGCATGAATGAACCCTCAGATTTAAGAATCTGTTTAGCATTCTCTTCACTTAAGTCTGTTTCATTGTACGAACGGAAATCGCCTTGGTCTTGCACAGATAAAGCGCCTGCAACTAGGCCAAGTTGGATGTAGTTTTCAGTACCTGCGTTATCAAAATGCAGAGCATCTGAGTCAGTCATAATTAACGGGCGACCATGACCATCAGAAACAACACGGATATTACCAAAATCAAACAGGTCGTTAGAGTTAGCAACAGCATTACCCCAGATGTCAGTCTGTGATTTAGAGTGCATAACCCATGCAACGATAGCAGATTGACGGTCGCCAAACTTACCAGCACCTTGAATTAAGCTAGGTAATGAAGCAACACCAGCAGTGCCATCGTAATTAACGTCCGCATCATCCATTGCTGCAACAGCAGAGTATAAAACAGAGTTAAGCATGTACTGCATAGCACCTGCCGCAATATCTTCACCGAACAAACGGCCAGCTTCACGAGGGTCACGGTTAGTCCAGTCGAATGAAGTGTTGGTGTAAGTGATGTTAGGAGTACCCCAACCCACTTTAATATCAATTTTTAACAGCTCTTTAAGCGCGTGCTCAGTTGCTGCCGCTGTAGATGCTGGGTTACGGTTACCAACTAGCGAGCTAAGATTCTCAAAAGCTGCCTTTTGATGCTTGTCACCAGCTACCGCCATTGTGTCGAGTGTAATAGCGCCACGTGTAGCAGCGTTAAACAAACGAATTTCTTGTTGAAGTGTTACCGCAAATGCTCGGTATGCGTAATCGTTAAATACTTGAAAGTCGCCTAAA
>Ga0193960_1001274_pt1 | contig 10067 bp, 8 predicted proteins | sample FB_3_MG_FD_140338 | JGI IMG/M metagenome (GOLD analysis project Ga0193960, IMG submission 140338) | Microbial mat bacterial communities from the Broadkill River, Lewes, Delaware, United States - FB_3_MG | ecosystem: Environmental > Aquatic > Freshwater > River > Microbial mats | place: USA...
TACAGGCAAAACCTGCTACTGATTTTTCAGTAAAAAGAGGCCAAGTGGTCAAAACATTTCCTGAGCAAACTCCTAGTAGCAGAATGTTAGTAAATAATAGAGCACCTTTTAAAGCTTATCAGGGAGCTGGCGAGATCATTATTGATAATCTTTCTGCGACATCGGCAGACATGTATGTTAATGGTGAAAAACTCTCTATTGCTGAGCCTTTATTGCCTTATAAGCGTTATCGTTACAGCTTAAAAAGACGTACCCATACTGGCGACAATACTTTGATGGTTGATAATATAAAACCTGAAGGGGCAAAATTAACAATTACCATTCCTTATCCTGAACTCAGTTCTAATAATTTAAGTACTAATAAATTAAGTCGCACAAACGCTATTCATGATTTTACCGCAGTAGATGCATTAATTAACAATGATGTCGAAAATGGTTTTCCAGGCGCTGTGTTATTGGTACAGCACAAAGGACAAATAATTAAGCACACTGCTTATGGTTATGCACGTAAGTATGATGATGAAGGGAAATTACTAACATCCCCCATAGCAATGGAGAAAAATACCGTATTTGATATAGCCTCAAATACAAAAATGTTTGCTACTAATATCGCGTTAATGAAATTGATCAGTGAGGGGCGTTTATCAATAGATTTACCTTTAAGCTTCTATATACCTGAGTACCAAGGTGAAGGCCGAGAATTCATCACGGTAAAAGATATACTCACTCATCGTAGTGGTTATACGCCACAAGTTAAGTTTTATGATAAAAGCAATAAGCTGGGTGAGATGTTTTTTTCGCAAAATAAGCAGCAAACACAACAATTACTGATTGAAAAAGTGCCGCTTAGTAACCGCAGTAAAACGACTTCTGTGTATAGTGATGTTAATTATATTTTACTTGGTTTGCTTATTCAGAAAATAACAGGGGTAAGCTTAGATCAATATGTTGAGCAATTTATTTATCAGCCGTTAGGTTTAGACAGTATTTTATATAACCCACTACAAAAAGGTTGGCATAAGAATCAATTTGCTGCCACAGAAATTGCTGGCAACACACGGGGAGGTCGTGTTCATTTTGAGAATGTTAGACACCAAGTACTTCAAGGTGAAGTTCATGATGAAACGGCGTTTTATTCCTTAGGTGGTGTAGCAGGCCATGCAGGATTGTTTTCTAATGCAGAAAGCTTAGCTGTTTTAGCTCAGGTGCTCCTTAACCGAGGCGGTTATAATGAAACCCAGTTATTTACCGCGAAAGTGTTAGATCAATTTGTTAAACCTGATGATGGTAATGGTAGCTTTGGCTTAGGTTGGCGCAGAGCAAATAATGGTGATAGAGCTTGGCATTTTGGGCCATATGCTAGCGCCCAAGCATACGGTCACACTGGGTGGACAGGTACCGTAACAGTTATCGACCCTAAGCATGATTTAGCCATCATACTGTTAACCAATGCGCGCCACAGTAAAATTGTTGGTGATGACAAACAGTTTCACTTTTTGGGTAAAACGTTTGAAACAGCTAAGTACGGTAGTGTTGTCTCACTTATTTATGAAGCCATTTTAGCCAATAAGACAGTTAATTAACGTCTAACGTGCAATTCGTTTAACGTACAAGTCGTTGGTAAACTAAGTCAGCTATTGCCAAGCTTGAGGTTAAGCCAGGTGATTCAATACCAAACAGGTTAATTAAGTTTTCGATATTATGTTGTTCTGCTCCTTGTATCATAAAGTCTTGCACTTCATCAGTTGGACCTTGAAGCTTTGGCCTTATACCAGCGTAAGCGGGTTGCAACTTGTTTTCTTCAATATCAGGCAGGTAGCTTTTAATAACAGAATAAAACTTATGCCTTAATGTGTCAGGGCAATCATAGTTAAGTTCGTCCAAGTATTGAGTATCAGGTCCAAATTTTAATCCTCCCGCCAAGTCTAAGGTTGCATGAATACCCAAGCCATGAGCGCTAGGAACAGGGTAGACTAGTCTTTTTATCGGGCTGCGACCTTGGTAACTAAAATAACAGCCACGACAGAAATAAAGTGTGGGAATATGCTTTTTAGCTAATGAGGTTATATTGTTTGCCAACTCAACACTATGTAGCCCCGCACTGTTTATTACTATTTTGCTGTGCAGTTCAAAGGTGTCTTGTAGGCTGTTAATGGTACTAATAAAGCCATTTTCTACTGCGTTTATGGATAACACTTTGGTATTGCCAACAAACTGCCCACCATGGCTTTCAACTTCCCTTAACAAACTTAACATTAGTTGGTGGCTATCAACGATTCCGGTACTAGGCGAGAGGATTGCAGACTTTACTCCCAGACTTGGTTCGTTAGCTTTTAACCATTGTTGGCTTACCCATTTAAGATCATTAACATTGTTTTGCTTAGCTAATTCAATAGTTTTAGCTAAGTAATTTTCTTCTTTTTGATTGGTAGCAACCAGTAATTTACCTAGGTTATTAATGGGAATATGATATTTATTACAATATTCATAGAGAAGTGATTTACCTTTAACGCACAGTGTTGCTTTTAAGCTATTTGCGGGATAGTAAATACCAGCATGTATTACTTCACTATTACGGCTACTAGTTTCTTCACCAAAAGATTGGTTTTTATCGACGACTAGTACTTTTTTGTAGTGTTTACTAAGTTTTGCTGCAATGGCTAAACCAACAACGCCAGAGCCTATAATAAGTACATCAGTGCTATACATAAAACTCAATATTTTAATAAAAAAAGACTACTATAAAAGAATACCAGTGCAGCGAGTAGTTTTTTATTGGTATGAAGTGAAAAGGCTATTTATTAGGGGCTGGTGATTTAATTAAAAGGGAAATTTTATGCAACGTGTTTTAGAGTTTAAAAAGCAATCGTTTTGGTCAAATCAAATTGATATGAAGGCATTGAATGAGCAAATATCATCACTTAATCAAGAAGGTTGGTCGGTCAAGGCAATAACAGCTAATACCAGCTTTTTTGGTCGCATCAACTCATATACTATTTTATTAGAGCTGTTGGAATAACTGCTTTGTTAAAAATTAACCTATCAAAAAATGCAAAGCTCCTGAACGCTAATAAGTAATCGTTCATGAGCTTTACTATAGTAAATAAGCCTAGTGCTTGGCAGTTAGCTTTTGTTCATCAACCCAACGCTCAATTTTTGCAGCTAATATTGGCATTGGTAGAGAACCATCAATTAAAATTTGGGTGTGGAATTTTTTAATATCAAAAGCCGCACCTAGTGATTTTTTAGCACTTTCTCGCATTTGTTGGATCGCTCTTTGACCAGTTTTATAGGATAGTGCTTGGCCAGGTATACTCACGTAACGTTCAACTTCCGCTTCAATATCTGAATCGGCCATAGATGAATTCTTGGTCATAAAATCAATAGCTTGTTCTCTGGTCCAGCCTTTTGCATGCATACCTGTATCTACCACTAAACGCATGGCACGCAGTTGCTCATCAACTAAACGGCCATACCATTGGTAAGGATCGGTAAATAAGCCCATTTCTTTACCTAGACTTTCAGCATATAGCGCCCAGCCTTCTTCATAGACAGTAAAGTTACCAAACTTTCTAAATTTTGGTAATGATTCAACTTCTTGTTGAATAGACGCTTGAAAGTGATGCCCCGGAGAGGCTTCATGAATACTTAATGTTTCTACAATAAAGTTAGGTTGAGCTTTTAAGTTAAAGGTATTGATATAAAAGGTACCCGGTCTTGAACCATCAGGGGCAGGAGCTTCATAACTGGCTCCAGCAGATGAAGCCGCTCTAAATGCTTCAACTTCTTTCACCTGATAATCTGCTTTAGGAAATACTTCAAATAACTGTGAAACTCGGCTGTTAATTTTATCTTTTACCCCTTCATATGCGGCAATCACTTTTTCAGGGCTTGAGAAATAGAATTGTTCATCTTCTTTTAAGAAAGTGAAGAATTCTGCTAAGTTGCCTTTAAATCCAACCGTTTGCTTTACTTTTTTCATTTCAGCTAAAATGCGAGCCACTTCTTGTTGACCAAATTCATGGATCTCATCAGCTGTTAAAGGCAAGGTTGTATGGTATGTGATCATATGATCATACCAAGCTTTACCGTTAGGTAAGTGCGAGAGACCTACAGTGTCAGTACCTAATGATGCATACTCAGTTGCTAAATAGCTTAATGTCTTTTGATAGGTAGGAATGATGACGTTTTGTATCATCTGGGTGTAATCATGTGCTAAGCGTTCTTTATCATTGGCATTAATATGCGTGTTTGCTTGTAGTTGTTTTACCGGACCATAAAAAACACTGTCTTCAATATTTTTTACTAAATGCGTTTGAAATTGCGGCAATAGTTTTTTGATAATTGCTTTAGGTAGCACAACACCTTTTTTAGAACCTTCACGCATTGATAAAATTGTACTGTCCATATAGGCAGAAAAACCTTCAGCGCGTTTCATAAAGTCGCGATAATCTTTTTCAGTGTTAAAAGGTTGGGCACTTTCACCTGAACCTAGCATGGCAAAGTCATTATGAATGCCATACATTTGATTAAATGGAATATAATGCTCTGGAAACTCATAACCCGCGATAGCAACTTCGCGATCACGTTTGAACACTTGATAGCTGAGTAAATCTTGTCCAGAGAGTTGTTTTACATCTATAGCACTTATACGGTTTAGGTATCGTTGTTCAAAGGCTTTATTGGCTTCAATAGATTGCTTCGAAATAGGCGCGATAAATCTGTCGTTATAGTCGTTAACTCCAACTTGAGTAGCGGTTAATGGGTCCAGTACAAGCATCTCATTAAAAAATTGCTCTACTATTTCATTAACTTTTTTAGCTTCTAGCTGTTGGGCATTTTCTGCCTGTACTACAGGGGAAGTTTGACTTGATGACGTACTGCAACCCGTTAAGCTGGTTGTTAATGCAAGTGCTATGGAAAGTGCCATGACAGATTTATTCATTATGTGCCTCTTTGTTTATAGTTTTATTGAGTTGCAACAAGCAGCCAATAAAATTGTATTTTCTACAATATACAATTTATGTCATTATAAGACTGTGGTAGTAAAATGAAAAGTCGAAGTTTGCTGTAACTATACGTTTTAGTCAATCTCTATAGTAAGTTACTGACTATTTGCGTAATATGCGTATTTATTTTTAGCAGAGAATTTTTATGAGTAAGTTGTTTTGGTTAGTTATCATTATCGCCATCGTTATTTTGTATTTTGTTCGTCAAAATGCCAATAAAGAGGCGCTGAAAAAGAATTCCGCAGAAGCTAATAGTTTTTTAGCTGAAAATAGAACTGCTGAAGGTGTGGTTGAAACGAGTTCAGGGCTTCAATACAAGGTGCTTAATGAAGGTACAGGTACCGAACATCCTACTGCGCGTTCTAAAGTTGTTGTGCATTATCATGGCACTTTATTAGATGGCACTGTATTTGACAGTTCTGTTGAACGAGGGGAACCACTGAGTTTTGGTTTGAATCAAGTGATAAAAGGTTGGACTGAAGGCGTTCAATTGATGGTAGTTGGTGAAAAAACGCGTTTTTATATTCCAGCCAACTTAGGGTATGGCAATAGTGCAACGGGGAAAATATCAGCTGGTTCATTACTTATTTTTGACGTCGAATTACTCGAGATAAAATAATATTAAGCACGTAGTGCTATACATATTTGGCTGGATTTAGTTAGGAGGCGTTAATGGAAGGTGGTTGTTTATGTGGTGCGATTCGATATCGTGTTTTAGTTGAGCCTTTTGCTGCTGATTATTGTCATTGCAGTATTTGTCGTAAACAAACAGGCTCTGTAGTTGTTGCATGGATGGACTTTAAAAGTGAACAGGTACAATGGCTTAAAGGCCAGTTAACTTATTTTCCCTCTTCTGAATTTGTTAAACGTGGTTTCTGTCAGCAATGTGGCTCTACGGTCACATTTGGTGATTCACGTTATCAGCAATATACAACACTGACCATAGCCTCCTTAGATAATGCTAATTTAGTTAAGCCTAGCTATCACATACATACTGATGATCAAGTGAGCTGGTTAACTATACAAGATGATTGTAAAAGATTTTTACATGGCGCATCTGATTAAACCTAGATAAAAATAAAATGAAAACATCAACAGGGAGTAATGAGTGAAAGTTCTATTAATCAGTGCAAGCCAAAGACCAGATTCAAACAGCGCATCGATTAGCCAGCTAATACAAAAAATACCAGTGTTAAACACAGATGATGTTGAAACAGATATATTAGATTTGTCGTTATTGCCAGAGTTACTTGAGCATTATGGTATTTTACATAATGAAAATGCAGCTCTTTTGTCTAAAAAGCAACAAGTTCTTGATAAACTTTATCAATGCGACGCAGTAGTTTTTGTTGTACCGGAATGGGGCGGCATGATCCCTCCAGCGTTAGTCAATTTACTTTTGTTAACGGCCAATGGCTCAGCGGGTGGATTACCCCTTGGTCATAAGCCGGCCTTTGCTATAGGCATTTCTGCTTCTGGTGGCGGTAGCAATCCCATTAGTTTATTAAAAGCTTATGCTGCGAAAAATAGTCATTTAGTGTGGTTGCCATTACATGCTATTGTACAAAATGTTGATGAATTTTTATCGCAATCTTGGCAACCTGAAGCTGAAGGACGTTATGCTAATGTACAATCAAGAATTGATGTAGGGCTAGCTAGTTTACTTGTATACGCTAAGCAGTTGAAAGAAGTAAGAGAGCAACTCGTTGAGCTTTCGATAAAACATCCATTTGGGCAATAGACTAGCTCAGTTATAGTAAGGATAGCTAATGCGGTTTTTACAGCATGTCTTTTTGATATTATTCATATTATTGTGCATTTCAGACGCAACATTTGCTAGCAAAGTCTATAAATATAAGGATGAAAATGGCCAATGGGTTTTTAGTGACACACCGCCAATTAATGATGTAAAAACCCAAGAGCTTATTTATAAAGAAGAAAAAGTAGAAAGCCAATCAGCACCAAAAGTTTATGTAATTCCCCACGATGCAACTTATAGTGTTGTTATTAAAAATCCACTTTATATTCCTGTTGAAATTGAAATAAAAAGTGCGAGTAATGAGATTGCCTCACAATATTTGGTAATTCCTGCGCAAAAAAGTAAAACGCTAGTTGATAATTTGGCCAGCAAACCTGATTTTACCTACCGTTGGATTACAGGTGACCCAAAAGCTCAGGTAGATCACAGTGTTTATCAGTTTCCTAGTAATACTGGTAAAGCTTTAAAGATCACTCAATCATTTAATGGTAAATTCTCGCATTTTCAAACACCTAATAAATATGCTGTAGATATTGCTATGCCCGTTGGTACAGATATTACAGCTGCTAGAGCAGGAGTGGTTGTGGCGACAAAAGATAATTTTCATATGAGTGGCAAAACACGCTACTTTGTTGATAAAGCAAATTATGTCAAAGTGTTGCACACTGATGGTACATTTGCGACGTATGCTCATATCCTGCAAGACACAGTCGTCGTCTCTCCTGGTGATAAAGTTGAAGTGGGCGATAAACTTGCACGTTCTGGTTCATCAGGCTATTCAACTGGTCCTCATTTGCACTTCGTGATTCGAAAAAACTATGGTTTTAAACTCAAATCTGTTCCCTTTAAATTTTCAAACGGTAATGGGCAATATTTCACGCCAAAAGCTGGCATGCTTGTTGAGGCACAGCCGTAAATCTATAAGTGAGTTAACTAACATTCAAAGTTCACATTCAAAGTTCACATTTAAAGGTAAACAAGTTAAAAAAAGGCCATTGCTTAATTTCTTAAGCAATGGCCTTTTACATTAAAAATGTCGTGTTCTATAAATGAACTAAATTATCAGGGTTAGTTTTTACTCTAATCCTTCAATAATACCATTGTCTAATAGCTTGATATCGTTAGCCGCTGGCTTTTTAGGTAGGCCTGGCATACGCATAATATTACCTGTTAAAACAACTAAGAACCCCGCGCCTTCATTTATTTGAATAGAGCTAACGGTAACTTCGAAATCTCTAGGTCTACCATGTAACGTGGGATCATCAGATAATGAACTAGGTGCTTTAGCTATACAAATAGGTAAATGTGTTAGACCAAGCTGCTCAACATGTTTTAGATCTTTTTCAGCTTGTTTTGAGAAAGCAACATCTGTAGCACCGTACATAGCACGGCTAACTTTGCGAACCTTCTCTACTACAGTTAAATCTAAATCATAAAGTGGTTGATACGGCTTACTTTTTTCTACCGACTCCATCACCGTTTTAGCAAGTTCAATAGCACCTTTACCGCCATTTGCATGGTGAGTTGTTTCAGCGAAAGAAACGCCATGCTCTTCACATCTTGCCTTAATAAGAGCAATTTCTGCATCACTGTCTGTCGCGAAACGGTTTAATGCAACCACAGGGTGCTTGTTAAATAATTCAACACTTTCAATGTGCTTGTCTAAGTTTTCTAAGCCTTTAGCAACAGCGCTTAAATCTTCAGTTTCTAGATCTTTCTTATCTTTTCCGCCATGCATTTTTAATGCGCGTACTGTTGTTACCAGTACAACAGCATCAGGATCGATTTCTGCAATGCGGCATTTAATATCAAAGAATTTTTCAGCGCCTAAGTCAAAACCAAAGCCCGCTTCGGTAATTGCCCAATCTGCATGGTGCATTGCCATACGTGTTGCAATTACACTATTACAACCGTGTGCAATATTGGCAAATGGTCCACCGTGAACAAAAGCTGGGGTGCCTTCAAAGCTTTGAACTAAGTTAGGCTGAAGAGCGTCACGCAGTAATGCCATCATTGCACCAGTAATGTTTAAGTCTTGTGCATGCACTGGTTTACCTTCATAGGTATAGCCTATTAAGGTTCTATCTAGGCGTACTTTTAAGTCTTTAGCATCATCAGCTAAACATAGCATTGCCATTACTTCAGACGCAGCAGTAATATCAAAACCACCTTCACGCGGTATGCCTTGCATTTTACCACCTAAGCCAAGCACTATTTTACGTAAACTACGATCGTTCATGTCCATGACACGGCGCCATACAATTTGGCGAGGATCGATACTTAAGGCATTACCTTGATAGATATGATTATCTATTGCTGCTGATAATAAGTTATTAGCACTGGTTATTGCATGAAAGTCGCCAGTAAAATGCAAGTTTATTTTATCACCTGGCATAATTTGACTATAACCACCACCCGTAGCACCGCCTTTCATACCAAGACATGGACCAAGAGAAGGCTCTCTTAATGCTAAACAAACAGATTCATTTAATTGAGTGAATGCTTGACCTAAACCAATGGTTGTCGTGGTTTTTCCTTCACCAGAAGGAGTCGGTGTTGTCGCAGAAACTAAAATAAGTTTACCTTGCTTCTCATTTGGTTGTTTTAAGCTATTAAGATCTATTTTGGCAACATCACGGCCATAAGGAAGAACATGCTCAGGAGCAATACCAAGGTTATCGCTGATTTCAGTAATTGGTTTAGGAGTAAATTGCTGAGCAATTTCAACATCTGTAGCCATAAAAATTTTCCTTCTCGTGCGTTAGAGGGGTTGTTATAAATGTTTATAGTGTAGTAATAATCAAAAATAATACTCACTATTCATATCTTTTATGATATTTTGCCCATAGCCTATCTTGAAATGATTAACGAAAGTTTGATTTACAACAAAAGGTATACAATCTTTGCAGTGATTATTTCAATAGCGGTATAAGCACTACTTTTAAGTCATTATAATTGAGAGTAGACTTTGTTAAGTTAAACGAATATTCAACAGTATGCGAATTTTATATGGAAAAAGACACCCGCTCAGTACAATCAACAAAAAAAATCAATAAAGTTAATTATTCTTTTGTTGGTTCTAGTGAGGAAAAAAGGTGTTTATCAACTGACTTGGTCATTGTTGAACAGCCTTTACAAATTCGTTTATCTTGGATTTCAGGAGAGGAAAACATTGAAAAAGTGTTTTCAATAACGATGCGTACCCCTGGATATGAACGTGAATTAATTTTAGGTTTATTATTAAGTGAAGGGGTAATTCAACAAAGTAGTCAAATAGCGAGTATACAAACTGAACATAA
>Ga0193960_1001275_pt1 | contig 10063 bp, 1 predicted proteins | sample FB_3_MG_FD_140338 | JGI IMG/M metagenome (GOLD analysis project Ga0193960, IMG submission 140338) | Microbial mat bacterial communities from the Broadkill River, Lewes, Delaware, United States - FB_3_MG | ecosystem: Environmental > Aquatic > Freshwater > River > Microbial mats | place: USA...
CCTTGCAACGACGTTTTAATTAAAGCATACAGCAAAGTAGAAGCTCCTTATGCACAGACTTTTGAAACAGACTATTCTGATTGGTTATTCAACAAAGGAGAATTTGCATTTAAAGTTGGTACTGATGCCGATTTTGCTAAAGACGACTACTCTATTCCTGCTCACGAAGGAAAATATGTTGCAGTTAACACTTCTGACGTTAACGAAAGTTACTCTTCTTACTATTTTGCTTCTGATATTGTAGCATTCTCACCAATAAATCTTAATGGATATGAAGATGTTGATCTGGAATTCGAATATATGGCTGATGTTGCAAGTTTCGAACTTGTTGGTCGTTCTTCTACTAATGGCGAATGGGCAGTAATTAAAGAAATGACTACTTCTGCTGAATGGACTAGCGTTAAAATTTCTCTATATACAAGTTTTTTAAAAGAGGGTTACCAGTTTGGTTTCCGTTATACTAATTCTGAAGAAGCTTCAAATGGTGTTGCTTTCGACAATGTTAGAATTAATGCAATAGCAGTGCCTAAGCCTGCAATTGAAGCGCTTTCGTCTACTTCTATTTATGGTGGAGAAACAGTTAAGTTAAAAGATGTTTCTATTTGCTATCCTGCAGCAACAGGTAGAGAGTGGAAAATTACTCCAGACACTTACGAATTTGTTTCAGGTGATGCTAACTCAGAAGAAATTGAGATTAAATTTAACGAGTTAGGTGTTTACTCAGTTACTTTAGATGTAACAAACTCTGTAGGAAAAGAATCTGTTACTGAAACAGACTTTATTACTGTTTCTGAACCATTCCCTGCTCCTATTAGTTTAACTGCTAACCTTGACGCAGATACTAGAACTGTTGCTGTTGTTTGGGAAAAACCAGAAGATTCAAGAGCTGTTGTTTCGTACAATGTTTTCAGAAACGATGAGCAGATTGCTAATGTTTCGGAATTAACATATGCCGATCAACTTTCTGACGAAGCTGGTGAGTACGAGTATTTTGTTACTGCTGTATACGAAACTCCAGAAGGAGAATCGGTAGCTTCTAATAAAGTTGTTGTTAAGGTAGAGAAGAAAACTACAACAGCTATTGGCGATGGTATGGTGCTAAATGTATCGGCTTATCCAAACCCAAATAAGGGAACCTTCACTGTTAATGTTAGCAATGCAAATAATGTACAGTGGTACTTATTAGACATTAACGGACGTGTAGTTAATAGCGGATTATCAAATAATAATAACATAGTTGTTTCTACTGATAGAGCAGGAGTTTATATGGTTAAAGTTATTGCTGACCAAAAAACAAGCATCATAAAAGTTATTGTAAAATAATCTATAATATTTTTCTATTCATTAAGAGAGATACCAAAGGGTATCTCTCTTTTTTTTATGCAGTATCGACAATAATATAAAGTTAAATTTTTGTATAAATTGTTACTTTTGCATAAAGACTAACTGAATATAATCTAAGATGTATAAAATCCGCATATCAATAATTTTACTTTTTGTTTTATCTATTCTTAATCCTACACTAGCACATAATAGTAGTAAAAAAGATAGTCTTATAAATATTTTAAATAACTATTTACACGATACTACACGGATAAACATTCTACTAAAACTATCGCAAAAACAATATACTTACGATACAGACCAGCGCCTTTTATGGCTATCAGAAGCATTATCACTGGCAAAAACCAATAAACGCAAGGATAAAGAAGCGTTAGTTAACCAAAACATGGCCATAGTTTATATTCAAGATCTGGATTCGTTAAACGGATTTAAAAAGCTAAACTTGGCCAATGAATATTATAAAGAAAAAGGCACAAACTTTCAGAAAGCCAAACAACTTGCATATTATGGTTATTTCTATGGAATGCTAAATTGTTATCAACAATGCATTGAGTATAATAAAAAGGCTTTAGAAATTTCAGAAAATAAAAAACAGCAACTCGAAATATACTATTTATTAGGGTCGAGTTATATATATATTGGTGAATACGAATTCGCCTTAATGTACCTTTTAGAGGGAGCCAAAATTGCGGACGAAATAAATAATCAATCTATAAAAACCGAGATTAATATGAATCTAGGTGCTTTATATCTACAGTTAAAAAATTACAATAAAGCACTAAGTTGCTATACTCTTGCGGCAGAGGTAAAACGTAATTTAAACGACAAAGAGGCTCTAGTTGTAATATATTTTAACATCGGAAAAATACATCGTCTTCAACAAAATGATAACAATGCCTATAAAACTTTTATCAACGCACTTTCATTAGCTCGTGAGATAAAGGACAAACGTATTTTACCACTTATTCTCGGTAAATTAGGGGATATCGCCAGTATAAAAGGAAACTTTAACGAAGCCGAAAAGTACCTTAAAGAGGCTTTGACAATTGACCAATCGAAACGTAATTCAGAAATTTTCTATTACCTGGGTAATCTTTATTCTCGAAAAAGAGAATATAATAAAGCTATAAATTTCTACAACCAAGGAATTGAAATTGCTAATCAGAATAATCAACTGGTAACATTAAAACACATCACAGAAAAACTCAGTATTATTTACAACACTACACATCAGTACAAAAACGCATACAATTATCTTAGATTACATCTTATAGCAAAAGACTCTATACTTAACGAAGATATTATAACAAGAATATCAAATATTCAGATTCAACATGAGGTCGAAAAAAAGAACAGCGAGATATTAGTTCTTCAGAAAGACAATGAATTAAAAGAGCTTAACCTATCAAAGCGAAAAAGTGTAATCATGGTTTTAGTAATGGGACTTCTTTTATTCCTTGCTATTATTATAATATCAATTCAACGATATAGATATGTTAAAAAAATATCTGCTATTAAATTAAAAAAAACAATGAAGTCACATGAGGTCGAAAAGAAGACCCTTGAGCAACAAATTCAAAGTAAAAATCACGAACTTACAAATCATATAATGCATGTTACCGAAAAAAATGAGTTTGTGGCTTACATAACAACTAAATTACAAGGTTTTTCCCCATATCTAAAAAAGGACAAACAAATAAAATTAGAGGAACTAATCTCTGAACTAAAAGCAAATACTAAAGATAATATTTGGCAAGAGTTTGATATCAGATTTAACGAAATACAAAAAGATTTTAATGATAAACTCATTTCTAAATTTCCCAATTTAACAACCTCCGAACGCAGACTATGCTCCTTTTTACGAATGAATATGACATCAAAAGAGATTTCAATCATCATGCATCAATCGTCCCGAGGAATAGACACTGCCCGATACCGATTACGCAAAAAGCTTAACATTACAGATCCTAATGTTAATCTAAACTCTTTTTTGGCCGAATTGTAATTTAGTTTGGGCTTTTTACGACTCGGTTTTTCAATAAATCCTTGCAACTGATTACACAATCTACTGCCCTAATTATCGATACTTCATATTATATTGATAGCTAAAAACACGAAGAATAAACAACCCATTACACACCCCAAGTGTCTAGTGGATTCATTTAATTCTTAACCATCCCTACAAATAGATATTAGTCATCACTTGATTTCTTACACCATTTAGTAAACATAATCAAGATTATGGTCAAAAATCAATTCTCTTCTATTCTGCTGATATCACAACAATTACAGAAACTGCTGTGATATTGATGTAGTGATTTTATTGCATGAAGTAATGTTGACGCACCCTTGTTTTGCTAATAGTAGTTTTCTAATTATATGTTTATCCGTCCTAAAAAACAACCATTAGTCGAAAAGAGAATAATGGCTTTTTTGGGCATTTGTTATCTCAATAAGATATGGGAGCAAATTTATTTACTAACATATAATTCTTAAAAATGAAGAAAATTTATTCTTTTAAAATTTTAGCAATTGTAATTATACTCCTCGGTTGGGGTATAAAAGCTAATGCGCAGAGTACATACTGCGAAAGTTCCAGTTCACCATTTCCTGGTGATTGGGAATTAATTTCAAATGTTACCTATGGTGATGTTGATAACAATTCGGGACAAGAAAATTATTGTGATTTTACTGCACTTTCATCTGTAGTTAAAGTTGGTGAATCATTTGAATTATCTGTTACAATAGATAATTTCTCGAATGATGTAGTATGTGCTTGGGTAGATTGGAACCAAGATTTTGTTTTTGACGACGATGAAAAAATCATGTTATCCGGATCTGGACTTATGTCAGCAACAATTAATATCCCGACCAATGCAATTCCTGGTAATACCAGAATGCGTATTAGTTGTAGATACGCTATCTCTCCTACTCCATGTGAATCATGGATGTTTGGCGAAGTTGAGGATTATACATTAACTGTGGCAAGCGAAGGGATTTTCCCAATATTTAACGCAACTCCACTTGAGGCAGGTGTAAACGAAGAGATAAACTTCACTCAAGCTTCGTTAGGCGAAGGTATTACTTCGTACACTTGGGATTTTGGCGACGATGCAACACCATCAACATTTAATGGTGAAACACCTCCGGCGGTTGTTTATTCAACTTTAGGTTTAAAAACGGTATCATTAACAATATCAGATGGCACCGATACTAAAACTACAACAAAAGAAAATTTCATTAATATTGTTTCTGGTTCGGCCAATTTAGCTCAACCCGATTACTTTAGCGCTTCGGCCGATATTAATGTAATGACATTAAATTGGTACGCACCAAACGAAGATCCTCAATTAAATAGTCCTGAGAGTTTCGAGTCATCATTTTTTCCAGCTCCAGGTTGGGAGATAAAAGTTTCAGACGATTTATCTTCGGAACCTACTAATCTCCCTGAAGGTGTTTCTTCATGGACTATTACAAATTTTGCTAAATATCTTCACTCTGGTAATAATGGAGTTGTTATTTCGTATAGCAAAGACAAATCAAACTGGTTAATTACTCCATCGGTTACAGTTGAAGATGCTCAACAGCTATCGTTCTGGATGTATTTCTTTGGTGATGACGACTATAAATCTCAATTTGACATTATGGTTAAAGAGGGTGAGTCTGCATGGACAAACATTAAGAGCTTTGGTGCCGACGCTCCAAACAACGAGATGTCAGAGGCTGTGGTAATCGACTTGGCTGAATTTGCAGGTAAAACTGTAAAATTTGCTTTTGTTCAGACTTATACAGACGGTTACGATGTAGCTATTGATGATATCTCGATTGAGTCAAATACTGCAAAAAGAGAAGTGTCTAAAACAGAAAGCTATAGAGAGCCTAAATCTGCATTCTCTAGTTTAAAAGATAATATAATTAGAGATATTTACTCAATTGGGCGAACGAAATTCCCGTCTGTAAAGTACAAAACTTATACAAAACATAAATCTAACGAAGTACCAACAGGATACAAAGTGTATATCAATGGTGTTCAAGAGGGTAATATTCTTGGGGCTGATGTTCGTTCTTTTACAAAAGAGAATCTTCCTGCTGGAAAATATAAATGTTCTATATCTACAATTTTTGCAGAGGGCGAATCGTATCAGACAGAACCTATCGAGATAAACATTGTTGATCCAGATATTTCGATAACGTCAGATAAGGTTATTGCTGGCATTGACCAAGATATTCAATTTACAGGCGCAATAGTTGGTTCTTATAATTCTATAGAGTGGAATTTTGGCGACGGTGCAATCCCTGCAACCTCATCTGACTTGAATGTTACAGTTAAATATTCGTCACTTGGTAAGAAAACAGTTTCTTTAACTGTTAATGGCAACATCGTAGAAACCAGAACAGATTATATTACAATTAATCCTGGTATAGCCAATGTAACTCCATTAAAAGATGTTAAAGCCATTGCAAATTACGAGGATGTTACAATCTCTTGGCCTTCGTTGTTAAGCGAAGTTATTTTTGCCGAAGATTTCGAAGGAACTTGGCCTCCTACAGGATGGGAAGTAAAAACTAGTTCAACCCTTGATGGATCTCTTACAAATCCTGATGAGGATGCAGATACATGGTTCCATTGCGATCTTAATTCATATGAAGATAACCATCCTGAATTTATCCATTCGGGAGATTATTCAGCTGGAATTGGATATACTGCTCCTAATTTTAACTGGTTAGTTACACCTGAAATTAATATCACCGAACAGGGCAAGCTTAATTTTTGGATCTGGTATATGCAAGACGAAGACTATCATACACAATTCAGAGTGATGGTTAAAGCTGATGGCGTTTGGAAACAAGAACTTTACTATACAGAAGGAACACCAATAAACGAATACGAATCGATAGTAACAGTTGACTTGGCTGCTTATGCCGGAAAATCTGTTCAGGTTGCCTTTGTTTATGAGTATTCAGATTCGTATCAGTTAAATATTGACGATGTTCAGATTGTTGGACAAGGTACTCGCTCACTTGCCGATGATTTCTCTAAACTAAACATCTATAAAAACGATGCATTAGTTAAAGAAATCACTACACCTTCGGTAGCTGAATGGACTGATAATGATTTGGCTAATGGAACATATAAGTATTATGTTACTTTTGTGAATGCTGCAGGTCAAGAATCATATCCTTGTCAGGATATGCATGTTAAGGCTATCAATAAAGTTGACGCTCCATATGAGCAAGATTTTGAAGTCGACTATTCAGATTGGTTCTTCAACAATAGTCCCAACGCTTTTAAAGTTGGTCAGGATTCCGACTTTAATAATGCAAAATATAATTTCCCAACACACGAAGGAAATTATGTTGCTGTAAACACTTCGGATATTTCTGGTGGAATATTTGGTTACCCAGGTGCTACAGATTTAATTGAGTTTTCGCCTATTAATCTTGATAGTTATGGACGTGCTTATTTTACTCTTGATTACATGTCTCACATGGCATCTTTTGTAATTGTTGGCCGTCCAAATACAAATGCACAGTGGAAAGTTGTTAAGCAATTAGATTATTCAGAAGATTGGAAATCTAATCAAAAAATCACTCTACCAAGCGAATGTTTAGCTGAAGGTTATCAATTTGGTTTACATTATTCTAATTTAAGTAAGGTTTCAAAAGGTGTTGCTTTCGACAATGTTAGAATTTCTGGTCTCGAAGGTAAACATATCGCTGTAGACTATAAGAATTCAGAGTATACAAACAATGGTAATGTCTATCTAGGAAAGATTAAAGAAAACACTTCAAAAGATTACAATATTACCATAACAAATGTTGGTAATGAGGTAATCGATATTTCAGACATAACTCTTTCTGGTGATAATTTTACTCTTAAATCGAACCCTTCGGCAAAGAGTACCATGCAAGTTGGTGCTTCTGCTGATATCGTTATTACTTATACGCAAACCGAAGCTACTACTACTCCAGATACTGGAATTATTACTATAACATCAAACGATCAAGAGAATTCAACATTCGTGCTAAATATCTTTGCCGAGTGTGGAGTATCCGAATGGACATATATGGTTTATCTGTACGAAGACGGAACTGGTCTTGATGGAAATAAGGATATTAACGAGTGGGAGGTTCTTGGATCTATTCCTGGAAAAGTAAATTACATAGTTCTTTACGACTGCGATGACGATACTAAAGATGGTATCTATTATGTGACTAAAGACGAAGAGGGAATGAATACAAATATCGTTTCGGAGCGCATTAGTACACATATGAACGATGGTTTGGACATGGATAATGCTGAGACTCTAAAAGATTTCATTATTTGGGGAAAAAATAATTATCCTGCTAAGCACTATGGATGCAACGTTTGGGATCATGGTAGCGGTATTTTTAAGCGTGAGACTCCACAATGGAAATCGGCGTGTGGTAATATGAAAGTTTGGGAATTAGCATCTGCACTTAATGAATTTAAGAACGTTGACGGTCAAGGTTTCGATATCTTTGGTTTTGATGTTTGTCTTCTTGGACAAGTTGAGACTGTGTACGATATCAAGGACTACACTAAAGTAGTAATTGCATCGGAAAGAACAGAGCCTGGCGATGGATGGGATTATAACACTCACTTTAAGATGTTAAACGACAACAATGGCGAGGTAGACATTTACGAATTCGCCTCAAACATTGTTGATGAGTTTGATGCATCATATGATGGCGGTTCTCAGGGTTATAAAAATACAACTCAATCGGCTATCCGAACAGATAAATTTGCTTCTGAATTTATTCCTGCTTTAAATGCATTTTCAGATGCTATTACTCCCGAATTATACCTCATAAAAGATATGGTTAAGATGGCTCGCAATGAAGCTTGGTACTCCGACGATTTAATTGAGCACCGCGATTTAGGTAATTTCCTTGATATTTTAAAGACAAAAGATATTTCGGAGGAACTAAAAACTAAAATCGACGAGCTTAGAAACAGCTACGATGCATGTATCGTTAACAGTAAAGAAAATGGTCATTCAGGAGTAGCTACAGGTCTTAAAATATGGATGCCAGAGAAAATTGTTATTAGTCCAATGGCTAAATTTTACCTTATGCCAAACCAATACCTTAAAATTTCTGAGACTAAATGGGATGAATTCCTAGCAATGTATGGAAATCCTATCGAGTTTGGAATTCCAGCTCCATCTATTAAAGCTATAACTAGTACTAATATTTCTACCGGAAATAGTGTTACTCTTCAAGACATAACGTCAAGTAATCCTGTTGCTACAGAGCGTACATGGACAATAACTCCAAATACCTACCAATTTATTTCGGGCGATGAAAAAGCAGAAACAATCGAAATTCTATTTAACCAAGAAGGTGTTTATTCTGTTAAATTAGAAGTTACAAATGCCGAAGGAACAGGTTCTGTAACTAAAGAGGATATGATTACTGTTAAAGATGAATTTGATAAGCCTACAAACTTAAAAGCAGACTTAGATAACGAGTCAAGAGTTGTTACTCTTACGTGGAATAAACCAGAGAACACAGTAAATTTTGGCGAAACTGACAAATTAATCGAAGGATTTGAAGACAGTTGGTTACCAACTGGATGGGATCATAAATCTAGCACATCGTTAACAGCTGAGCACACTGATCCTACTGATGAGAATATACAGAACGGAAACGCATGGTTTAGATGCGATGAAAATACATTTACAGATTTCAAACCAGGATATATTCACTCTGGAAATTATTCAGCGGCAATTCTTTTTGGTGCCCCAGATTATACATGGTTAATTACTCCCGAAGTTACTGTTACCTCTGCCGATAAACTTAAATTCTGGATTTGGTATAACAATGGTGAGTCAAATGGTGTTTATTACCACACCAACTTTCATGTTATGATTAAAGCAGACAATAGTTGGAACGAAGTATTATCATATACTGACGGGACACCATCAAATAATTCGGAATCAGAGGTAGTTATTGATCTTGCCGATTATGCTGATAAAGCTATTCAAATTGCCTTTGTTTATGAATATACTGATGGATGGCAATTAATGATTGATGATGTATACGTTGGTACTGGTGATAATCCAGCAGCTTCAACTCGAAAAGTTGCCTCTATTGCCAACACAAGAGAGTTAAATGCTGTTCCTTATGTATCGAAAGGAAATAACAGAGAGCTTGTATCTTACAATATTTACAGAAACGACCAGAAAATTGATAATGTTTCGACATTACAATTCCAAGATCAACTTTCTGACGAAGCTGGTGAGTACGAATATTATGTTACTGCTGTTTACGAAACTCCAGAAGGCAAATCGTCAGCTTCCAATAAAGTTACTGTTAAAGTAGATCAAAAACCTCTATTTAATGCTCCTGCTAATCTTAATGCTAATCTTGATGCAAATACTAGAACTGTTGCTGTTGTTTGGGAAAAACCAGAAGGTTCAAGAGCTGTTGTTTCGTACAATGTTTTCAGGAACGATGAGCAGATTGCTAATGTTTCGGAATTAACATACGCCGATCAACTTTCTGACGAAGCTGGTGAGTACGAATATTTTGTTACTGCTGTATACGAAACTCCAGAAGGAGAATCGGTAGCTTCTAATAAAGTTGTTATTAAGGTAGAGAAGAAAACTACAACAGCTATTGGCGATGGTATGGTGCTAAATGTATCGGCTTATCCAAACCCAAATAAGGGAACCTTCACTGTTAATGTTAG
>Ga0193960_1001279_pt1 | contig 10048 bp, 8 predicted proteins | sample FB_3_MG_FD_140338 | JGI IMG/M metagenome (GOLD analysis project Ga0193960, IMG submission 140338) | Microbial mat bacterial communities from the Broadkill River, Lewes, Delaware, United States - FB_3_MG | ecosystem: Environmental > Aquatic > Freshwater > River > Microbial mats | place: USA...
ACGAGCGAGAAGTTGATTACGATTTAAGTACCCTAACCGCTAGAATAGAACCCATATTATTGGTTGTGGTTGCGGTGATGGTATTAATACTAGCGTTAGGCATATTTACACCAATGTGGGATATGGCATCAGCTATGCAAGGTAAATAATACCACATATGGTATAAAATATTATAGGTTGGAATTCATTCTGACAGAGGCTTTATGAAATGACAACAAACAGTGAAAAAAAGGAGATGTCGCTTGCCGAATTTATTGTGATTGTTGTTATTGTGGGCGTATTAATGGCCGTTTTTATTAGTTTTTATATTAAAAACGAATCACAATTTAGGCAAGCGGGTTTCGCTACTATAGCGCAAACCTTTAATACCAAAGTGAATGCAGTACATGCACAATGGATGATGGATAAACAACCCCGGACAGTTTATGTGGCGTCTTTGTTCAGCAAAAAAAAACAAGCAGTGCCTGTGAATAAAGCTGGTTGGATAGACGTAAAGCAAGCTGAATTGTCTTGTGAAGCTATTTGGCAATTAATAATGGAAGTGCCCATTAGAGATATAAAACTGGTGGTGAGTGCGGTAGAGGTGCATACATTTTATAGTGAATCAAATAGCAAAAATAGTGAATGTCGTTACGTATTACAAGACGGAAGTTATTTTCAGTATAACCCTGTGAAAGGTAAAGTGAGCAAGGTAATGACAATAAATTAGTGTTTTGATATTCCATTTGAATTTAAAGTACAATTAATAGCGTTAAATAAGTGACTTAGTAAATAAATCACTGCTACAATCAAATATAAGTAAGTCGTTGAGAGGTTAATATGGTGAATGTAAGTAATAAAATGCGCGTGAAAAAATCTTCAGGTTTCACCTTGATTGAACTTGTCATTGTTGTCGTTATATTAGGCTTTTTAGCAGTAACGGCTATCCCTAAATTTATTGACTTAACAGAACAAGCCAAGCAAGCAAATATTGAAGGTATGGCGGGAGGTTTTGCAACCGCTATTTCATTAGCTAGAGCGCAGTGGGAAGCCGAAGGACGGCCGACTGTAGGCACAACAAATAGCGTTAATTATGATGGTACTCAATTGATATTGACAACAGAGACGACAACGATTCGCCCAGGGTATGTTACAGGTTCAGTTGCGGTTTCAAATGATGGAGCAGGGTTAGGAACAGGCTTTGATGCTGCTAACTGTGTTGATGTGTGGAAGAGTATACTACAACAACCACCGAATATAACTAACTCAATCACTACGTTAAATACAGACAGCTCAATGCGTTATTATGCTAGTGAGTCAGGCGATAATGAAGATTCAACCTGTCATTATTATTTAAAAGAAAGTTTAGAACGTAATACAAGTGGCGTTTATTTAGCACCAACCCCCGTAGGTACTATAACCACAGGCAAAAGTTTTACCTACCAACCAGCTACTAGCACGGTAACCGTTTACGTAAAAGATAATTAATTTTAAAAATACCAAAATAGAAGTAGGGCTTTAATATGAAAAATGCAGCGAGACAAACAATGAATAAACAAACAGGTTTCACATTAATTGAATTAGTGGTGGTTATTGTTATTTTAGGTATTTTAGCGGTAACCGCAGCGCCTAAGTTTATAAACCTTCAAGATGACGCGAGAACGGCAACACTTCAAGCAGTAAAAGCATCAATGCAGTCAGCGTCTAGTTTAATTTATAGCAAATCATTAATTGCTGGTAATGAGAAAAATGCAAGTGCTACGACAGAGTTTGTCTATGTTAATACTAAAAAAACACAAATAAACTATGGTTACCCTTTAGCTGAGTATACTGCTGCAATCATAGCTGATAACCCTGGAACGTGGGATGACTTACTTGATGTAGCTACTGATTTTGATTCAGACGTCATTAATGGGAACTATATTGTTTATCCGAAAGGAAGCACAGCTCCAACAGTAACTACCATAGGAGATAGCTCAGCCAGCTGTTATATTACTTATACTGAGGCTGCGAGTGCTACAACACCGCCAACTTATGTCATCACTCCTTGTTTATAACTATAAAATAAATACATTAATATTGTGAACTTTAAAAGGAGAGCTAAGCTCTCCTTTTTTGCCTAAAAATATCATTTAATGGTTATGAATAAACATCAAATTGGCTTTACCTTAGTAGAATTAGTCACTGTTATTATTCTTATCGGAATACTTGCTGTTGCTGTGTTGCCTAAATTTGATGGAACGGCGAGTTATGAAGCTCATACACATCGTGCACAACTAATATCCGCGTTGCGCTTAACTCAGCAACGGGCAATGCAGCAAACTGACTCTACAGCTTTAGCTGCAATGGGCCAGGGCTATTGTCATCAACTAATTTTTGATAATGATCTCAATGTTTCACGTTATGGTACCCCTGATAGGCTTGACTGCACAAAAATAACTTTTCCAAATAATTGGCAGCCTGATGCCACAGGGTTTATTGTTGAAGATAAGTATACTGTTAATTTTGGTATAGCTGGAAAATCAAACCCTAGTGCAGTAACGTTTAATAGTATGGGACGACCCGTTGCTAACACAAATACGTCTTTAGAAAATGATTGTGATAACGGTTGCACCATCAATGTTCAACACGGAACCGATACCCCACTGCAAATAGAGATCGAATCAGAGGGTTATATTCATGCGAAATAGACCTACTGCCCTATCAAAAAAGTATACTAAACTTGCCTCTGGCTTTACGTTAATAGAGTTAATTGTCGGTATCGTTGTGTTATCAATATCCTTATCGATTGTTTCAATATTGATAGCCCCAACCGAGCAAAAAAGTGCAGACCAAATACTACAAGTTAAAGCGGCAGAACTTGGTCAAAGCTTATTAAATGATATTAGCTCACGCGCGTTTGATGAAAAATCAGATATGGTTGGTGGTTTACTACGTTGTGGTGAACCTAAGTCTGATGGCTCTGCCAATCCTTGCACAGATGAGGTGAATTTTGGGCCAGATACCGTATTAAGTATAACCGAAACGAGAGCGACTTATAATGATGTTGATGATTTTCATGAATATGCACAACGTTATAATGCTCAAGGTGAAGGTTTGCACGCCAGTTATACAAATTTTACAATTTATATAGACGTAACGTACGACGGCGCCTCTTTAGGTTTAGCTCACCGAGCAGCGAAAAAAATAACCGTTACCGTTACGACGCCTTTAGGCACTGAGATCAAATTCGCAACCCATAAGGCAAATTTTTAATGCTTAATTCTCAATCAAGGCAAAGCGATGTTAAACAAAAGTGTCCAAACCAACAGGCTTTAATTAATAAAAACAATGGCTTTACACTATTAGAGTTAATTATCGTTATTATTATCCTTGGTGTTATGTCTTTAGGGATAACGAGTTTTATATCATTGAGTACGCAAACTTATTTAAATGTTAGCGAGCGTGATGATTTGTTATCAAGCGCGCGATTTGCTATTGAAAGACTCAATAGAGAAATCAGAAATGCAGTGCCCAATAGTATCAGAATCACACCAATTACTCCATTTACTACACAGCAATGCATTGAATTTATCCCAATTAAAGCCAGTACTATTTATACTGATGTTCCTGTAGTGCCTGACAACAAACGAGCGAATGTTGATGTTGTTAACTTTGTTAATTCTCAAGATGCTCCATTTAGTAGTTGCTCTGGTACTTGTCTCGATTACATTGTGGTTTATCCACTGACACCATCAGATGTTTATGATTTTGATATAAACTCAGGTGATGGTAAAGTGACACAATTGAAACCGTTTTCTGGTTTAATAGGGGATATTTGGACTGTACCGATTGAGCCTACTGGCGGAATGGTATTTGAGCAACATTCGCCCACTGACAGGCTTTATGTGTTTGACTCAACCGTGTCTTATTGTGTTAGTAATTTTCAGTTAAAACGCTTTCAAGGGAGTAATTTTGAGCCATTTCAATCATTAACCCCCGTGGGCAGTGAGTCATTAATGGCTGAGAATGTAACATTTGACAAAGATGATCCGCCTTTTGTTTATTCGCCAGCGTCTTTGCAAAGAAATGCTGTTGTGCAAATTAAACTAAATTTTAATCGCGATGGTGAAGAAATTGTGTTTAATAATGATGTACACATTGAAAATATTCCGTAGTTAACAGCCAATATTGTTAATGTTACTAGCCTTGTAACCACTGGGTTTGCTTGCTTTTTATTTGCATGTTTATTAACTTAACGTTAACGTTGTTTTATGAGTGTCATAATGATTAACACCAAATGATAAATCGCTTATTCCAACTCTCTAAAGTACCTTCTACAGTTGAAAAACAAAGAGGTAGCGCCCTTATGATGACGTTATTTATTATTATTGTGTTAATGTTGCTTGGTAATGCCTTGATGCGTGTTTTATCAACCAGTAGTGAGGCTATTGCACAAGAGGTAATTGGCACTCGCGCTTATATGGCTGCTAATTCTGCGATGCAAGCGGAATTGCAAAAGTTATTTCCGTTAAATCCCGTCACTGGATCAGCAACTTATTGCACTACACCCGTAACGGCAAGCTATGATTTTTCAGGCCAAGCAGGGTTGTATCACTGTGAAGCTTTTACCAAATGTGAGGAGTATGCTACCAATACTACAACAGGTGAAAAATTCTACCGCTTAACCAGCACGGGGACATGTGATAGCTCTACTATGGACAGTACCAGAAAAATTCAAGTAGAAACGAGGAGCTTACCATGATTCATCGTTTGATATGGCTTCTTTTTCTATTGCTTGCCGTAATCCCCCATACATACGCGGTGGACTGTTTAACTATTTTTCCATCAGGATGGCGTCAGAATACGCCAGCAAATGAACAATTAATTAACTTTCCGACTAACACCTCAGGTAATACGCTAACTAATGGTGCCATTTTACCTCGCGGTGATAATTTATACTCAAATTCGAATCTTGGAAGTCAAGGTGAAATTTTTGTTGGTGCAGTAACCGGTACAGAAAAAACCGCTCGATTATTTTTTAGATCTTCGGTTAGTTGGCAAAATGTCAAGATCAATGAAAATGGTAATCCAGAAGACCTAATCATAGTTGTTGATGGCAGTTTACAAATATCAGGTGATGACACCGTTATCAATGCCATTATTTACGTAAAAGGAGCAACAGCAATAAGTGGTAATGGCATAATAAATGGCGCGGTGACTACTTTAGGAAGTGCTACTAGTTTTAGTGTTAACTACAATGCCAGTAACATCATCAATGCTGATTTTAATGGTATGTGTGAATCGTCGGTTGCTCCCATAGCAGAATACCGCTTTGACGAAACCGAATATGCAGATATACCGAGTGAAATAGTCGATAGTATTGGCGGCTTCAACGGACAAGCTAAATCTAGCCAACCAATAGAAGAAGGTGTGGTCTGTAATGCTATTGATCTTTCTGCAACAGGAACTTCTGATTATGCGACTTTACCTAAAAATATTTTAACAGGCAAAAACGACTTTAGTATTTCTTTATGGGTCAGAACAGCTAAAACCTCAAACCAGAGTTTACTTTCGGGGGCTGGCGCTAGCAATAATGAATTACTTATGTGGTTTACGGGTGATACCAATTTTGCTCCTTTTTTAAAAGATATTACTAATGGTAGTATTAGTACACAGTCAATTGCTGATGATAACTGGCATCATTTAGTTTGGACTCGCGAAGGCAGTCAAAGTTGCTTATTTGTTGATAAACTTTTCAAGGGCTGTATTGCACAATCTGCTTTACCATTAGATATTCAAAGCCTTATTCTCGGACAAGAGCAAGACAGTATTGGTGGAAGTTTTGTTTCATCACAAGCGTTTGAAGGCTTAATTGATGAGCTTTTAGTGTTTGATAAGGCCATATCACTCGACGATGTTAGCTCTATTTATGATAACCAAACAGCAGGGTTAGGCTACGATGGTACTGCGCGTACTTGTCCTATTTCTGTTTTTCCTGAACCTGTTTTAGATTTACATTTTGATGAAACAAGTTGGAATGCAACTAATGCTGTTATTGATGTTAGTGGTAATGAGTATCATGGTAATGCGATAAATACTATACCAACGCTATCAACCCAAGGGGCAATTTGCCGTGCGGCTGATTTATCAAATTCTGGCATAAATGACTATATTACCCTAAACAGTGAAGCATTAAATAACCGCAGTAACTTTTCTATTTCTTTGTGGTATAAAACACCGAAAACGGGCACCCAAAGTATTATTTCAGGCTCAAGTGCTACAAGTTTTAATGAATTGATTTTCTGGTTTAATAATGGCAACCAATTTGGTCCTCATATAAAAAGTAATACAAAGTCGGTAATTACTAGCAGTATTTCTGATGATAACTGGCACCATTTAGTATGGACGCGATCAAGTACTAAAAATGTATTTTATCGAGATGGTGTTTTGCAAGCGGGGAGTGCCACTCTACCAAGCGGACTACTGAATATTACTAGCCTTATTTTAGGACAAGAACAAGATTCGCTCGGGGGGACGTTTGAAGCAACACAAGCAGTTGAAGGTCTAGTCGATGAACTATTGGTTTTCGGCAAGGCACTAACGCCTGCGCAGGTGAGCACTGTATACAGCAACCAAAGTTCAGGTTTAAACTTTGATGCTTCACCAAGAGTTTGCCCTTTATTGCCTGAACCTATACTAAATTTTCAATTTGATGAACCATTATGGCTGGGTGATACAAATGAAGTTATCGATGAAACGGGTAATTTTAATAGCCAATCAATTAATGGCGCTAATACGGCAAACTTAACGCCAGCTATTGCCAATAATCCTGGAACCTGTGGTTACGGAACATTTGATGGCGCTAATGATTATGTTGCCTTACCTAATTCTTTTGAAAATCAACAAGGCAGCTTTACCATAACGGCTTGGATAAAGCCAATCAATACCAATCCTGGTTCACGTATATTTGCGGATGACGAAGATAATGGCCAACAGGGTTACGCGCTAAGTTTAGGCGATCCTGGTAGTGGTAAGCTTCGTTTTTATTCTCGTGGTGTTAATCCTATTTCAGTCGACACCTTAAATAGTGTTATACCTACCAATACGTGGACATTTGTTGCGGCTGTACACAATAGTGAAACGAAAACACGACAAATTTATGTTAATGGTGTGGCGCAAACGGTTACAGGTGGTGGAACAAGTAATACCTATACAGGTACTTGGGGGGTAGATACTGGTATAGCGACCATCGGTGGTGAGTCAGACCTAGGTGAAACAGGCAATAGATTCACTGGGGCAATAGATGAAGTGCGTATGTATCAAGGTGCTTTAACTAATGCTGAAATTAATGATATTCAAAGTGAGACACATCAATGTGCGATTATTGACCATTTTGAAATTAGTCATGATGGTCAAGGGCTTACTTGTCAGCCTGAAGCTATTACGATAAAAGCATGTGCTGATGCAAGTTGCGCTAATTTGTATACAGGTCCAGCTGATGTCGCACTTTCAATAAATGGTAATCTCGATAAAATTGTCACGGTAATGGGTGGAAGTATGTCCACTAGTTTTTCATATGTTGATAGCACAAATCCTGCCACACTGAGCTTAGATAAACCTTATCAATGTAAAAATGGTGTTTCAACTAGCTGTGATGTGGTGTTTGCTGAGGCAGGTTTTATTTTAGATATTAATGGCGGTAATGATGTTCCATCATGCGATGATAGTAAGTCTTTATCTATAAAAGCAGTCAAGTTAAGTGATGATGGTGTGAGTTGTGCGCCTGCATTTGTTGGTAACCAATCACTTAAATTTGTTTTTGATTATCAAAATCCCGATACGGGCACCGTAGTGCCAATACTCGATGGTGTGAATATGGTACCCTCAGGAACGAAAAACGTAACCTTTAATGGTAATGGTGAGGCCTCATTACCGATACAATATGATGATGCAGGGCAATTACAATTTTCTGTTTCTGAGGTTATTCCCTCAGGAGTATCGACAGGTGTATTACAAAAAGTATTTTATCCAACGCAATTAGCGGTTTCTACGCCTTTAACCTCAACCGATAGTGGTGGTACGGTTACACAAAAAGCAGGGTTAGATTTTCCGATAAGTATTGTTGCTCAATGTCAAGGTGGTACTCCAACTAACAATTATGAACCGCAATCAAATAACACATTACAGTTATCTGTTCAGCAAAAAGAACCGATTGCTAATAAGGGAGTATTGGCACTTAGCAGTACTAATATTAGTGCAACAAACCAAGCACCTTTGGCAACAGCACAATTTAGCAGTGCTAACGAGGTCGCGTTAAATTTTAATGGAAGTTACAGTGAAGTCGGTATTATTAACCTAGCTGCCAAAGATAGTAATTATATGGGAAATGAGATTAGTTCTGCGGGTTTCAGTACTGTGGGGCGCTTTATTCCTGATCATTTTGACGTTGAAATCGCTGAAAATTCATTTAAAAATACCTGTACCCCAGGGGGCGATATTACCAAGTATTTTACTTATATTGGCCAACCGTTTAGTTATTTAAACCCACCAGAATTATTGATAACGGCAAAAAACACCGCAGGTGTCACCACTAAAAACTATACTGAAGGCAATTATCAGAAATTAACGTTTGATGATGTAATTCGCACATTTCCTACAGCGGACACGAGTACAGAGGGACTTGATCTGAGCGATAATAGTATTGATGACGCGCCAAAAATGGCAATAATAGCGAATGTTTTTAGTGATTCAGCAATGCTAACGACACTAAATAGCGGCGAAATGACATACACCTTCAAAACGACAGATAATTTTACCTTTACTAAAAATGCTAACTCGCAAGTTGGCCCATTTCAAATGAATTACGATATTGTTATTGATAGCATTAAAGATTCAGATGACGTAGACGCTAGTATTGCGTTATCAGCTAATAATAAGGTATCGCCAACGGGGGTAAATCTTCGTTTTGGTCGTTGGGTTGTTGAGAATACCTTTGGCCCAGAAACAAGAGATTTACCCGTGCCGATGGCAGTTCAATATTGGAATGGCACGGCATTTGAAACAAATACCTATGATAACTGTACGGCATATACTGCGACTAAGTTAAGTGTTAACGATACTAATCTAAACCCAGGGACAACCTCAGCATCTGGTAGCGGTGATTTTGTTAATGGCATAGCATCTGAAGTGACTTTGTCAGCACCAGATACACCGCATCAAGGTGCAGTACCCGTTAGTTATTTGATTCCTGCTATGCCTTGGCTTCAATACGACTGGGATTGGGATGGTGTAAGCACCAGAGAGTTTAATGAAAACCCATTTGCTACGGCTACTTTTGGTCAATTTCGTGGTAATGACCGAATAATTTACCAACGAGAAGTCAATAATTAGCTCGAACAAGCATTTATAGAAATAAATGCTTGAATTATTCATTAAAAACAACTGACATAATAGAATTGACCTGAATTGTCAGGTATGATTGTTCGATCTGTTATTTGAAATAATAATACGCACTAATTAACTCGCATTTTTACAGGACATTTCGAGCTTATGTTTAAAAAATTACGCGGTATGTTTTCTAACGATTTATCAATCGATTTAGGTACAGCCAACACTCTAATTTATGTTAAAGACCAAGGTATTGTGTTGGATGAACCTTCAGTAGTCGCCATTCGTCAAGATCGCTCAGGTGGCTCAAAAAGTGTCGCTGCTGTTGGTACGGCGGCAAAATTAATGTTGGGGCGTACGCCTGGAAATATTGAAGCAATTCGTCCAATGAAGGATGGTGTTATTGCTAACTTTTTTGTGACTGAAAAAATGTTACAACACTTCATTAAACAAGTGCATAGCAATAATTTTTTACGTCCTAGTCCAAGGGTATTAGTGTGTGTTCCTTGTGGTTCAACTCAAGTAGAGCGTCGTGCAATTCGTGAGTCAGCCATGGGTGCTGGCGCAAGAGAAGTGTATTTAATTGACGAACCTATGGCTGCGGCTATTGGCGCAGGCATGCCAGTGTCGGAAGCAACTGGCTCTATGGTGGTTGACATCGGTGGTGGTACAACAGAAGTGGGTATCATTTCATTAAATG
>Ga0193960_1001282_pt1 | contig 10032 bp, 9 predicted proteins | sample FB_3_MG_FD_140338 | JGI IMG/M metagenome (GOLD analysis project Ga0193960, IMG submission 140338) | Microbial mat bacterial communities from the Broadkill River, Lewes, Delaware, United States - FB_3_MG | ecosystem: Environmental > Aquatic > Freshwater > River > Microbial mats | place: USA...
ATGGTACGTATGGAAGAGTACAAAACCCCCATTAATAATATTGAAACTGGAGTACGCTATATAAGATACCTAAAAAGGGTCTTTAAGAAGAATTTACAAGACACTACTGATATTATTCCATTTATACTTGCCTCATATAATGTGGGACCAGGTCACGTTCTTGACGCTAGAAGACTAGCAAGGAAATATGGAAAGAATCCTGATAGATGGTATGACAATACAGACTTCTTTTTGCTAAACAAAGCAAATCCACTATATTACAAAGATAACTTATCAAGAAATGGTTATTGTAATGGAGAAGAACCATATAACTATGTAGAAAAGATACTTGAAAGATATGACCACTATACAAATATTATATCTGAATAATATTAATAAAGATTAAAACAATGCCATATAGAAGACTTCCAAATACAGATATTTCTCGACTTAAAGCTATAAATAAAGCTATTGAAATCTCAAGAAAAGTAAGTGACTCCGAACTAGCCTTTTCATTTGCAATTCTTCAGAAGCTGAAGTTCTTCCAACCTAAATTTGAACTTGCATTAAATAATTTAAAAGATGCAAAACAAAAACAGATAAACGGTAACAAGAACTATATGGAGAAACTTAGAAAAGCACATCTCTATACCTCTCACTTTATTCAAACAGTTAATCTATGTATTACTAGAGGAGAATTAAAAGAATCTGATAGAGAATTCTATGGCATAAATACTAACGATAAAACAATACCTGACCTTAGTCACGAGAGCGACATACTAGAATGGGGACAAAAAATTATTAATGGAGAAAAAGAGAGGATTCACAATGGAGGAAATCCCATATATACACCTTCTATTGCAAATGTAAACACAAATTACTCTATTTTCAAGACTGAGTATTATATGCAAAAGCAATTACAGAAAAACACACAACGCTTTAGTGAAGAAGTTGCAAACAAAAGAAAAGAAGCTGATAATCTTATTCAGCGACTTTGGAATGAAATAGAAGAACATTACGAATACGAGAGCTCTGATGAAAGGAAAAGAGAACTCTGTTCTGAATATGGAATAAAATACATTCTTAGACGAAAAGAACGACAATTATTATTACAAAAAAAGCTTCTCTAAAAAGAGAAGCTTTTTCTTTGTTGTCCCACTAGGGCTCGAACCTAGAATGACAGAATCAAAATCTGCTGTGTTACCATTACACCATGGGACAATCATTTTTGTGTGTCATGTTTTGACGACGACAAAAGTAGATAATATTTTTATTTCTCCAAAAAAAAAGCAAATAAATTCAAGTATTTTGGCTATTTTCGTAAAAAACAAAAGAGATACAAATATGATAACAAAAGGAAAATACAGCTATAAATTTATAAATAACAGTCTTGGATGGATTGCATTCGCCATAGCTTCAATAACTTACCTACTAACAATGGAACCAACAGTTAGTCTTTGGGACTGTGGTGAGTTTATTGCTACTGCAAATGGTCTTGAAGTGGGTCACCCACCAGGAGCTCCATTTTTTATGATTATAGCTAGATTCTTCGCAATATTTGCTCCTTCTCCAGATAAAGTAGCATTGATGGTAAACACAATGTCATCTCTTGCTTCTGGATTTACAATACTATTCCTTTTCTGGACAATAACACACTTTGCTAAAAAAGCACTAATCAAGAAAGAAGAAGATTCTTCTCTTGGTAAGATAATAGCAATAATGGGTGCAGGTATGACTGGTGCTCTAGCATATACATTCTCAGATACATTCTGGTTCTCTGCTGTAGAAGCTGAAGTTTACTCACTTTCATCGCTATTTACTGCTCTTGTTTTTTGGTGTATTTTAAAATGGGAAGACTGTTCTCACGAGAAACATTCAAACAAATGGCTTATTCTTATTGCTTACCTAATGGGACTATCTATAGGGGTTCACCTTCTTAACCTATTAGCTATTCCTGCAATTGTATTTGTTTACTATTTCAAGAAATATAAAACAACTCGTAATGGTATTATTTCAGCTTCAATAATTTCTATTCTAATACTAGGAATTGTCTTATATGGTGTTATACCAGGAGTTGTAAAAATCGCATCTTGGTTTGAACTAGCATTCGTAAATGGAATGGGATTACCATTTAATAGTGGGGTTCTTTTTTACGCCATACTATTAATTACAGCAATTATAATTGGGGTTAGATACTCTATTAAACACAATAAGATAATCCTTAATACTATCATTTTAGGATTTACTATGATAATGATTGGATATTCATCATTTGCAATGATAGTTATTCGTTCAAGTGCAAATCCAACTATTGATGAAAATAATCCTGATAACGTATTCTCTTTACTATCATATCTAAATAGAGAACAGTATGGAAACAGACCTTTACTTAGTGGAAATTACTATAATGCACCATTAGAGGAGATTAAAGAAGGTGCACCTGTCTATGCAAAAGTTGGCGACAAGTATAAAGTTGTTGACCACAAAATGATATACAAATACGACTCACGATTTACGACTATATTTCCTCGTATGTATAGCAGTGATCCAAGACACACACAAGCCTATAAATCATGGGGAGGAACTAATGGAAGAAAAGTCACTTATGGAGATCAAGTACTAACTGTTCCTACGTTTACAGACAATGTAAAATTTTTCTTTAGCTACCAATTAGGACACATGTACTTTAGATATTTCATGTGGAACTTTGCTGGTCGTCAGAACGACATTCAAGGATTTGGAGAATTGAGTAACGGAAATTGGATCACAGGAATACCTTTACTAGATAATGCCATGTTAGGAAATCAAAATGAATTACCATCTGACATGAAGAACAATAAAGGAAAGAATAAATACTACTTATTTCCTTTCTTACTTGGATTAATTGGTCTTCTATGGCAATACAGAAGAGGTAATAAAGACTTCTGGGTAACATTATTACTATTCTTCTTTACAGGAATAGCTATTGTTCTATACCTAAACCAAACACCATATCAAGTAAGAGAAAGAGATTATGCCTATGCCGGTTCCTTCTATGCCTTCTCTATATGGATTGGACTGGGAGCATTAGCTATTTATGAAAAACTTTCATTAAAACTTTCTAGTAATAGCTCAGCAATAATTGCAAGTACAGCATGTTTATTATTAGTTCCTACAATCATGGCATGTGAAAACTGGGACGATCACGATAGATCAGGAAGATATGCTACTATAGCACATGCTAAGAACTACCTAAGCTCATGTGAAAAAGATGCTATTCTTTTTACTTATGGTGACAATGATACATTCCCTCTTTGGTATGCTCAGAATGTTGAAGGTATTAGAAAAGATATTAGAATAGTAAACCTTAGTCTTCTTGCTGGTGACTGGTATATAACACAAATGAAACGTGATTGCTTTAAATCTAAAGCACTACCTATCTCTTTCAAAGAAGAGCAATATACGCAAGGAACTCGTGATATGTTTTATGTAGAAGAACACGTAAAAAGTGCATATGATATAAAAGAAATCTTAGATTTTATCAAAACAGATGAAGTGGAAAATAAGCTTCACTCTCAAATGGGTAAAGCAATAGATTTTGCACCAACTAAACACGTATTCTTCCCTGTTGATTCTACATATCTTATTGAAAGTGGTCAAGTAAAAGCAAAAGATGCGGACAAAATGCTTAAGAGGCTTGATATCACTCTTACTAAGCGTCAATATACAAAGGCTGATATGATTGTTTTTGACATTATCAGAGAAAACAACTGGAGACGCCCTGTCTATTTCTCAATTGGTATGGGACCAAATGAATATATGGGACTACAGAAATATTTCAGATTAGATGGAGCCACATATAAAATTGTACCTTTCGCTTCAAACAGCAAAGATAGATATGAAACTGGAATAATTGATACTGATATTCTGTATGACAACTACATGAATAAATTTGTATGGGGAGACATTAAAAATCCAGATGTACATATGGATGAATTTCATATTAATACTGTTGGAGTAATTAAATATAGATCAACAGCTCAGCGTCTTGCAAAAAAATTAAATGACGAAGGAAAGCACGATAAAGCTAAAGCAGTTCTTGACAGATGTCTTAATGAATTACCTATTGATAAGATTGGTTTAGATCCAAACTTCATCTATATAGCTGAAGAGTATTACAATGCAAAATCTCCAGAAAGAGCAGATTTACTTGTTAGACTACTAGCAAACAAAGCATATGAACACATCAGATACTATCACTCTCTATCACAAGAGAATTATAAGCTATTTGAAAAAGAAGAAGATAGACAAATATATATTTACAAAGCTTTAATGTCTGTCGTTCATATTAATAAAAGAGAAGAGCTTCTAAAAGAATTACAAACTAAGATTGAAAGTTTATATAAACAATAAATTGTATGATAACAACAGACCAGCTAAGAGATTTAGCGGAACGCGGGGAAGCGTTGAGGAGGTATCTTTGACATTGATGCTAAGATAGGACAAGTCAAAGAAGAAGAGATGCGTACACAAGATCCTGACTTTTGGAATAATGCCAAAGAGGCTGAACTTCAAATGAAAAAGGTTAGAGGACTTAAGTCGTGGATAGAAGATTATGATGCAATAAATTCAGCAATAGAAGATTTACAAGTACTATTCGAATTCGCAAAAGAAGGAGAAGCAGACGAAGATGAAGTAAATGAAGAATACAATAATGTTCTTGAACTTGTCGAGAATCTTGAATTAAAAAATATGCTTCGCAAAGAAGAAGACAAGTTCGGTGCTGTACTAAAGATAAACTCAGGAGCAGGTGGAACAGAAAGTATGGATTGGGCAGAGATGCTTTACCGTATGTACCAACGATGGGGAGAACAAAATGGTTATAAGGTAAGAATGATTGATTACCAAGAAGGAGAAGAAGCAGGAATAAAATCTGCCACCCTTGAATTCGAAGGTGATTTTGCTTACGGTTATCTTAAATCAGAGAATGGTGTCCATAGACTTGTTCGTCTATCTCCATTCAATGCAAACAGTAAAAGGATGACTTCTTTTGCTTCTGTATATGTTTACCCAGCTATAGACGATACTATTGAAATAACTATCAACCCTGCAGATATTACATGGGACACATTCCGTTCTGGCGGAGCAGGTGGACAAAATGTAAACAAAGTAGAAACAGGTGTTAGAGTTCGTCATAAGCCAACTGGAATCATTATAGAAAATACTGAGACTCGTTCTCAACTGGGGAATAGAGAAAATGCTCTTCGTCTTCTTAAATCTCAACTTTACGAGATCGAATTACGTAAGAAACAAGAAGCTATTGATGCTATTGAAGGCTCAAAGATGAAGATTGAGTGGGGATCACAGATTCGTTCATACGTAATGCAGCCATATAAACTGGTAAAAGACGTACGTACAGCTCATGAGACCTCTAATGTTCAAGCTGTACTTGATGGAGATATAAATGGATTCATCAAATCATATTTGATGATGTTTGCTGGTAAAAATGAAGGAAAATAATATGAATTTAGACTTTTCTAATACAAATATACTTGTGATTGGAGATATCATGCTTGACAAATATTTCTTTGGACAAGTAAAAAGGATATCTCCAGAAGCTCCAGTTCCTGTTGTTAATGTAACAAAAGAAGAATCTACTCTTGGAGGAGCTTCTAATGTAGCAAACAATATAGTTTCTTTAGGTGGAAATGTATGTCTTTGCGGTGCAATAGGTGAAGACCTACATGGTAGAGAATTGATTAAGATTGCTGAAGAAAAAAATATTATAACCAACCTAATAAAAACAGCACATCCTACAATCACAAAATCAAGAATCATTGGTGAACGTCAACAGATTGTACGTCTTGATTTTGAAGAGAAACTGAGCATTTCTTCAAATACAGAAAAAGAATATCTTAAGGACATGATTCCCTTAATAGACAAAGCTGATTTAGTTGTTATATCAGACTACGCTAAAGGCTTCATCACTCCTACCCTATGTTCAATTATTATTTCTCACTGCAAAGAAACAAACAAGAAAGTTGTTATTGATCCTAAAGGGAAAGATTGGAATAAGTATAAGGGGGCATGGATTATTACTCCAAATGTTAAAGAACTATCAGAGATTAGTGAAGAGGAAGTAGATAATTCTGATTTTGATATTACTAAATCTGCAAAAACAGTACTTCATAGATATGAACTAGAACAACTTCTTGTAACAAGAAGTGAAAAAGGAATGTCTCTATGTTCACACAAAGAAGCCACACACATACCTACTCATTCAGAGGAAGTTTTTGATGTTAGTGGTGCAGGAGATACTGTTGTTGCAACTCTTAGTCTTGCCATTGCTCTTGGAATAGATGTAAAAGAGGCAATTCATATAGCCAATGTAGCGTCAGGTGTTGTAATAAAAAAGATGGGAACAGCTTCATTAACAGTAAATGAATTACTAGAAGCTCTTAAATAGCGGGAATGAAATTACTACTTATTAGACACGGTGAAACAACTGATAATGCATTAAATATTCTTCAAGGTCATAGACCAGGGAAACTATCAGAAAAAGGAATAAACCAATCGCATTCAAGAGGAGAGAAACTTAAAAACACTCATATTGACCTTGTGCTGTCAAGCGATTTAGCAAGAAGTATAGAAACAGCATCTATAGTAAACTCATATATTGGTGCTCCCCAAAAAGAAGAGCCTCTATTAAAAGAAAAAGATTGGGGAAGCCTAACTGGCAAAGATATCTCACATTACTATGAAGGAGACTTTCCTGATGATATAGAAAACGATGAGATGTTATTTTCTCGAGCAGAAAAACTACTAAAAAAGCTTCGTAAAGAACATAATAATAAAACTATTCTCTTACTAGGACATGGAGCCATAAATGTTGCCATAAAAGCAGCTATAACATCTGTTCCAGCAAAGACTATGATGGATCTAATTCCTATACAAGAAAATTTAGACATGTGGGAATGGGAAGAATAAAGAATAATTAATTAATTTCGTGCTATATAAATTTACTAATTATGGCACTAATTCTTCCTTCAATAGAACGTCCTGACACAGGACTTAAAGAACAGATTCAAAATAAACTTGATAATAAATCGAAACCAGTAGGTTCATTAGGTTATCTTGAAGAAATAGCAACGAAGATTGCTCTTATACAACAAAATCTGACTCCACACTTATCTAAGCCGACAATGCTTACTATTGCTGCAGATCATCATGTGGTAGACGAAGGTGTTAGTTGTGCTCCATCAATCATCACTTGGCAACAAGTTGAGAATTTCTCAAAAGGAGGTGGAGCTATCGGTCTCTTCTGCAATACTCATGATATCGACTTATGGCTTGTTGATGCTGGAGTAAACCATGTATTCCCTCCAACTCTTAGAATAATAGATGCTAAAGTAAGAATGGGAACTCGTAACTTTAGACATGAGCCAGCAATGACCGAGAAAGAATGCGAAACAGCATTCACAAGAGGTCGCGAGATTGTTAATAAATTCCATTCAGAAGGTTGTAATGTAATTGGTTTTGGAGAGATGGGTATTGGTAATTCAACACCTGCCTCAGCATTGCTTTCTATATACACTGGAACTTCTGTGGATGAATGTGTTGGTCCTGGAGGAGGATTAAAACCTAAAGGAATACAAATTAAAGCGCAATTAATAAAGGATGCAATAAAACTACATGGTATTCCAAATGATCCATATGAAATACTTCGTTTATATGGAGGATTAGAGATTGCCATGATTGCTGGGGGAATGTATCAAGCCGCTCTAAATAAAATGGTTATTCTTGTTGATGGATATATCACCTCATCTGCTGCACTTGCTGCTTATCAAATGGATAAGAACATTGCTGAATACTTTATCTTCTCTCATGTTTCAGGAGAAGGTTCACATAAAATAATGCTTGAACACATGGGCGTAAGACCAGTTCTAAATCTTGATTTACGCCTTGGTGAAGGTACAGGTGCAGCCTTAGCGTATCCAATAGTAAAAACAGCCGTAAGATTAATAAGCGAAATGACTAGTTTTGAAGAAGCGAATGTTTTTAATTCTTCTGAACTAACTAGATTATAAATAAATGAACAGAGAGTTTAAAATATTATTAGCTTGTTTCTCTTACTTTACTAGAATTCCTGTTTGGAAAATAGCAAATATATCTGGAGTAGATATGAAACAAACCTCTAAGTACTTCCCTCTTGTGGGGTGTTGCATTGGTGGTATCTCCGCAGGAGTTCTCTATCTTTCATATCTTGTATTTCCAATAGAAATAGCTATACTACTAAGCATGGCTACATCCATAATACTAACAGGAGCTTTTCATGAAGACGGCTTTGCTGATGTATGTGACGGTTTTGGAGCAGGTTATACTAAAGATAGAATTCTTGACATAATGAAAGACTCAACAACAGGAGTCTTTGGATCTGTAGGCCTTATGATAATGTTAGCTCTTAAGTTCTTTGCTCTTCAAGCTATTCCTATTGCAATAATTATTCCTGTAGTAATAATTGGTCATAGCATAAGTCGATGGACCTCTATCTCCTTTTTATTTACTCACCAATATGCAAGAAAAGAAGATAACTCAAAGTCAACTGTCTATGTAAAAAGACCTCCATTGATTGAATTCCTTATGATTACTTTCTTCGGAATAATACCATTCTTCCTTTTATCAAAAGGATTAATTCTTTACGCACTAATACTAATAATACCAATATATATTGTAAAAAGTCTTCTAGGACTATACTTCAAAAAAAAGATAGGTGGATACACAGGAGACTGCATGGGAGCCACCCAGCAAATAGCAGAACTTCTCTTCTATCTTGGAATGATAATTATTACAAATCATATACTATGATCTACCTTATAAGACATACAAAACCAGATGTAAAACAAGGGATGTGCTATGGCTGGACAGATCTCGATGTTAATTCCACATTTGAAAAAGAGCTAGCAATTATAAAAGAGAAAACAGAAGATTTCTCATCTTATAAATTCTTCTCTTCACCTCTACTAAGATGTAAGAGACTAGCAAAAGCTCTAGCTAATGGAAACGATATCATTTTTGACGACAGACTAAAGGAACTAAACTTTGGAGACTGGGAAGGAACACAGTGGGATGATATTCACTTTGATAAAGTACAAACATGGAGTGAGGATTTTATTAACAATCAAGTACCTGGTGGGGAATCCTTTCAAGATTTACTTGATAGAGTCACTAAATTCTGGGAAGGCATAAACTTAAACGATAATATTGTAATTGTTGCTCATGATGGAGTTCTTAGAGCAATAACCTATCTACTGCTTAAAATGGAAAAGAGTAATATATTTAGAATTCAACTTGAATATGGAGCTGTAATCAAAATTACTCCTTGGATTGCTCCTCACTGTAAAATCTCATTCTTATAAATAATGGCAAAAATCATATATATATCTGGCGGACAAAAGAGTGGAAAGACAACTTTTGCACAAGATATGGCTCTTCAACTAAGTGATAATCCTGTATACCTTGCAACTTCAAGAGTATGGGATGAAGATCATAAAAAACGTATCGAAAGACACCAAGCAGATAGAGGTTCTGAATGGACCAATATAGAAGAGGAAAAATACCTCTCTAAACATAAACTTAATGGCAGAACAGTTCTTGTTGACTGTATCACTCTTTGGATGACTAACTTCTTCTTTGATAACGAACAAGACGTTGATAAATCTATTAATGAAGCACAAAAAGAATTAACAAACCTTTTCAAACAAGATGCTACATTTATTGTAGTATCAAACGAAATTGGCATGGGTGGAAGTCCTGCAGATAAGATGGCATTTAGATTCACAGATATGCTTGGACTTATGAATCAATTTATTGCAAAACAAGCAGATGAAGTATATTTAACTGTTTCTGGAATACCAGTAAAAATTAAATAAGATGAGAATATATACTAAAGGTGGAGACAAGGGGAAGACAGGTATACACGGTGGAGATCGCGTAGATAAAGATGATATTCGAATAGAAACAAATGGAACTCTTGATGAACTAAACTCTGCCATAGGTATGCTAAGAGCAATGCTA
>Ga0193960_1001283_pt1 | contig 10031 bp, 13 predicted proteins | sample FB_3_MG_FD_140338 | JGI IMG/M metagenome (GOLD analysis project Ga0193960, IMG submission 140338) | Microbial mat bacterial communities from the Broadkill River, Lewes, Delaware, United States - FB_3_MG | ecosystem: Environmental > Aquatic > Freshwater > River > Microbial mats | place: USA...
CTTTTGCGCCAATCACCGTCTTCCAACGCTCCAACATCAGTGATTTGTCCCGTCAGGAAGCCACGGCCTAGTGGGCTGTACGGCACAAACCCAATCCCGAGGTTACGGCACATTGGCAAGATCTCTGCTTCGATGTCGCGATCCCAAAGGGAGTATTCGGTTTGCAGCGCGGTTATGGGGTGAACACTAACCGCGCGTTTCAGAATGTCGGGTCCGACCTCAGAGAGGCCAAGGTGACGGACTTTCCCTTCAGACACCATATTGGCCATAGCGCCGACGGTTTCTTCGATTGGAACCGATGGATCCATTCGGTGCAGGTAGTACAGATCGATCGCCTCCACATTTAGACGCCGCAAGCTGTCTTCAATGGACTTACGCGCGTAGCCAGGGCTGCTGTTCACGCCTAAAAAGGCGGGCCCGTCCCGCATGTTGCCGAATTTCGAGGCCAGGACGACCTTATCACGGCGGCCCTGAATCGCCTTTCCAATCAGCTCTTCGTTGTGACCTGATCCATACATGTCAGCGGTATCAAGGAAACTAACGCCCGTTTCGATTGCATGCTGGATCGTCGCGATGGAGGTTGTGTCAGACCTTTCGCCGTAAAACTCGGACATCCCCATGCACCCTAGCCCGAGTGCGGAAACTTCTAGTTTATCTTTGCCAATGGTACGTGTTTTCATTGTAATTATCCTATTTGACGAAAATACATCCCGCTGTTGCCAGGGCGGGGTGTAGGAGCTTAATTCGAGAGGGCGTAGCTGCCCTTGGGTTCAAAGAAGGCTTTGAACCGCGCATCAAACACGTCGGGAACGGATTGAGAGACCGCAGGCTGGTCAAGTAGCCATTCAGCCCAGACGCGTATTGGGTGTCCTTCATGAAACCGTTGCTCAAAAGCTGTTTTCAGAGCTGGCACCTTAGACACCCTTGTAAAGACCGGAGCGATTGCAGCCTCTAGCATACCGATGTTGAATTCCTCGCCGTAGCGTGCGGCTATCAGGTCGGTCATTGAGGATAGACCATCCAGCATTGCGGTGCATTCGGTGTTGAACTCTTCCTTGGTTTTCGCTGCTAAGCTCCGAAATTGGGACATGATCAAACCATCAGAAAACGAAATCCACGCCCGTTCCTTGGCCCTTGCCAAAGGTGCATCAGGCAGTAGTGGCTCAGATAGAGTTTCGTCTAAGTATTCATTGATAACGGTGGATTCGAAAACGGTATCGTTGCCGACAAACAGCGCGGGAACGCGCCCAGTCGGAACGCGATCTGTAAACCAGTCAGGTTTGTCGGCCAAATCAATGTAAGTGACCTCGCAGGCTGCGCCCTTGGCATTCAGAATAACACGCGCACGCTGTACAAACGGGCAGATTTCAAAGCTGATCAATTGTGGTTGGGTGCTCATACTCATCAGATCAACCGATGACCGCCGTCAACAACCAGCGCGTGACCATTCACGAACTCATTGTCGATCAGAAATTCTACAGCCTTGGCGACATCATCTGCTGAACCAACGCGGCCTACAGGCAGGCTTTCTGCGATGGAACCCAAGGTGTCGCTGGCAGCGTCACCCATCAAGTTGCCCCAAATCGGCGTTTCGATGATACCCGGCACGATTGAATTCACCCGCACAGGGGCAAGCTCCAATCCCCAGACACGTGCGCTTGCTTCGCTCGCGGCCCCGACGGCCGCAAACATAGTCGATCCTGGCAGTGGTTTCTGTGTAACGGTACCCGAGAACACAGTGATCGAACCGGTTTTCGAGATCATTTTGGAGCCGTAGTGAACGCACAGCATTTGGCCCCATTGTTTGGTCTCCAAAATTTCGCGCGCCGCTTTCATGTCCATCTCGGCGATTGGTGCAAACATACTTGAGGCTGCTGGGGTGATGAGGTGGTCAAACTCGCCGACCTTCTCGAAAAACGCCGCGATGCTGTCTTCGCTGGCCAAATCCATGACGTGACCCGTGATGTCACCGTCCAGAGTAGCCAGCGCTGCATCCAATTTTTCTTGCGTGCGGGCTGATACAATAACGCTTGCACCACTTTTCAGAAGCCGCTGAACCGTCGCGTTTGCGATGCCACCGGTTATGCCGGTTACGACGACCCGTTTGTTGTTTAGATTGGGCATTTGATGAATCCTTTTATTCTTGTTGAGTTTGATAGCTAGGTCGCGCTAAGCGTTTCCGAAATGGAATGCTTGGAATTCTCACTATGCCAAATCGGAATTTGTCAAAAATTCATTTGCTCGCGACGTTTCAGGCGATCTTGCGGGAAGGAAGCGTTGTGGAGGCGGGGCATATTTTAGGGCTCACGCAATCTGCAGTCAGCAAGCACCTCTCTCAACTCAGGGAGTGGCTTGACGATCCATTGTTTGTCAGGACGAGCGAAGGCATGCAGCCGACCCCTCGGGCGTTGGAACTAATTCCACGAGTGGACAGGTTGTTGTCAGATGTCGCGCTGTTAACCGATAACGAAACACCTGATCCAAGGCAGTTCAAAGGGGTCTTTACCCTAAGCGCCACAGACGAAATCTTGATGCGATACTTGCCAGCTTTGGCGGCGGAGTTTGACCTCCAGACGCCGAACCTCACCTTGAAAACAATGCCGTTGCAGCCTGACTATTCGCTGCACCAACTTGAAACTGGCCAAGTCAATCTGTTGATCGCAGTAAATTGGCACGCTCCAGACCAGCTCAAACAACGCCGCCTGTTTAAAGACGAATTCGTCTGCGTCATGCGGCGTGACCACCCCTTGGCAAATCAAGAGCTCACTCTGGGCAATTACGCGAGCGCTTCACATGTGTTGGTCGCGCCACTTGGGATGAGAGGTGGAACGATTGACGATGTGCTCAAAAAGAACGGAATGTCGCGTAAAGTGGTGCTATCCGTTCCTTCTTTTTCCATGGTTTCGCCTGAACTACTGCGCAGCGACCGCATAACAACCGTTCCATCAACCGCATTGTCCACCATGCAGAATACAGACTCATTTCGAGTTAAGCAGCTACCTTTCAGCACTCAGCCGATAGACTATCATATGATCTGGCATCCACGTTTCGACAACGACCATCGCTTGTCATGGGTCAAGGCAGCTATAGGACGAATAGCGGCTCGAATTTCAACATCAACGGACCCTTACCAAAACGCTGAGCGAAATACCGCAAAGGTTTCTCAACACCCGAAAGGGTGATTACCAGCTTGTTCTCCAAATCTGCCCAAATGTGCGGGAACCGAGGGGAAAAGCCATTTCACGCCATAAGGTCAATTTTGTCCGTTAGACACTGAATGCCAGCACCTGACTGATTTGGGTCAAACCCCGCCCAGACTGGTCTGCCCAAATGTTGAACGCCTCCTGCGTCGCAATCATGGCACGTTTGGATGTTGGTGTTTTGTCAACGACGCCTTCTGCGACAAGGCGGGCCACAACATCAGGCGACAGCAGAAAACTGTCTTTCCCCATCATGCGCAGCATTCGTTGTCCGGTTAACGCGCCCAGCCGCGAACCCTGTTTGGACAGCAGCTGTAAAAGGTCAACATATTGATCGCTCTTCCAGTCCGCAAAGAATGCGCCGACACTCGGGGCTGTCTTTTCGAGATCCAGAATGAAACGCGCATTGTTGATCACGGCGTCAACCTTTGCGCCGTTGCGCACGATACGTTTGTCCGAAAGCAAGCGATCAATGTCTTCATCATGGTAGAAAGCGACGCGAACGGGGGCGAACCCGTCAAAGGCCTCTTCTATCCCGGACCACTTTGCTTCAATGACCTTCCAGTTAAAGCCAGCCTGAAAGAGGCATTTGGCCATGGCGGATAGCCATCGATCACTTGGGATTGCAGCCAGTTCTTCAGACGTTCGTGGTGCGCTCAGCAGTGTTTCGAGCGCCTCCGCACCGCCCTTTCGTTCAGCCGCGATGTCGTAGATTTCGTCAAACCTGCGCATCGGCGACCTCCCAATAAATTCCAAGTCCCTCAAGTGTGGTACGCACCATCAACCAAAGCTCGCCTTCTTCATGCAGGACTTTTGCAAAGACACTCAGGCCGATCAGCAAATTCTGTAAAGCCAATGCTTTACCATGGGTGTCGGTGTCTTGTGGCAATTCTTGCCGTGCAACGGCAATGTTCAACAACTCTTCAAACCGAGCTGCGCTGTTTTTGACTGCCGTGCCGAGCATCGGGCCCAATTCTTCATGATGTCCTGCAAGTTCACTGACGCAATTAACCGCCAGACAACCACGCTTTTCGGGGTCGAACGCGCGGATCGCCACAATCTCGCGAAACGTTTTTGATATGAGTGCAAGCACGGGCATGTCTGGCGGATCACCGTAAAGGGCGCGATCTGGTGTTTGGCCGAAATAGGCCGCAAGCACCTCTTTGAAGAGGTCTTCGCGTGAACCAAACGAGTTGTAAAAGCTGGACCGTGTGATCCCGAGCTGCTCTGACATGGCCTTAACGGAATTGGCCTCATATCCGTTTTGCCAAATTGCATGCATCACAGTCTCAACTGCAGCCTCGCGATCGAAAGTCGATGGTCGTCCCATTTTCTGGTCCTTTAAAAAGTTTTGTACATATATGGACAAAACTGAAATGACGTGTTTTATACATACATGTACAAATCAATCTAAGTCAAGGAGACCACTCATGACAGCCTTCTTCGTTTCGCGGATTCGCGTAAAAAACAAAGACAAAATGCAGGAGTATGCCCAGTCCACGGGACCGACCATCGGAGCGCACAACGGAAAACTGGTGCTAAAAGGCGCGGCAGACAGCACGTTGCTCGGCGATGATGCAGGCGAGCACATCACAAGCATTGTCGAGTTTCCGTCTTTGGACGCATTGAATGCCTGGTTCAATTCCAATGAATATCAGGCCTTTACTGACCTGAGAGAGCAAGCTGGCGAGATGCAGTTCGTCGCCTACGAAGTCCCCGCAGCCTAACCCCCCAACACTACAATCTATCAATCAAACACCCGAGCAGCACCGCTGCCTCGGACAGGAGAAATCATGTCTAAATCTATAAAAACCATATCTGTCTTGGCCGCAGCACTGCTGTCCTTTTCACCGGCCTTTGCGCAGGAGGACGGGCCACGGTTGCCAGCGCCTGTTATTGCCGAAGAGATGTCGATCGCGCGTCACAGCGTGGAAGTTCTCGGCTCTACGATGTCCTACTTGGAACAGGGACAGGGCGACACCGTTCTGTTCATCCACGGCAATCCTACGGCGGCATACCTGTGGCGCAACATCATGCCACATGTATCGGACACGCATAGAACAATCGCTGTGGACCTGATCGGCATGGGACACTCGGCCAAGCCTGAAATCGGCTATACCTTTGCTGATCACGCGCGCTACCTGGACGCTTTTGTCCAGGAAATGGGCCTCTCGGAAATCACTTTGGTTGGACATGATTGGGGTGCGGCGCTGGCGTGGGATTTCGCCCGCAGACATCCTGAATTGGTTGTGAAACTTGCGTTTATGGAAGGCGTCTTGCCGCCAGCGTTCCCACAAGCCAGCTACGAGGCTATGGGGGAGGAAATGGGCGGCATGTTCCGCGCCATGCGTGATCCGGAACAGGGTCACCAGATGATTATGGAAGGAAACATGTTCGTTGAAAATATCCTTCCGATGATGATCAATCGTCCGTTGGGCGAAGCTGCAAAGGCAGAATACGGAGCACCATACGCTGAGATGGACGACCGTTTGCCAACTTGGATCTGGCCACGTGAAGTGCCGATCGGTGGTGAGCCTGCATCAAATGTGACGCTGATGGAAGACATCCAAACATTCATGAGCAATACAGAAATGCCTGTGTTGCTGGCCTATGCAGACCCCGGCGTGTTGGTGCCACCGCAGGCGGTGCCTTTCTACACCAATCTGATCTCTAACATCGAAACAGCGTTCATTGGCCAAGGGCTCCACTTCATTCAAGAGGATCAACCCGACAGCATCGGCCGCGCCATCGAAGACTGGCTGCGCCGTCACTGAGTAAACAATGGGGGCGCGCTAGGTGCGCCTCCGTCCGCGCCCTCAATAATTTATGTGCATGTTTGGCTTCCGGTCCCGTAGAAAACCCGTATCTTGAAGGCTAAGTACTGAGCCTCGCAGTTCGTGAATCTTCACTGGGAGGCATGCATCACCCTAGCGTACAACGACGGTGCCCGAACGGACGAACAAACGAAAGATAGCGTATGGTTTATTGGATTTTTGTGGTTTTGCTGACTTTCTTTGTGCAGTGCATGCTTGCGCCCATTGTGCGCTACCTTCTGAACGCCAAAGGCAGTGTGAAAATCGCTCTCGGCCCTCGGGACAATCAGCCGGATATGCCTGTACTCGGTGGTCGGTTTGATCGTGCGTTGCGAAACTTAATGGAGGCACTGCCAATTTTTCTAACCTTAGCGCTGCTGGCAGAGCAAAAGGGGGTTGCTGGCGGGATCACCGAGCTGGGCGCGGCGATCTTTGCGGTCGCCCGGATCGTCTATGTGCCCGCTTACGTGAGTGGCATTCCTGGGCTTCGGTCCGTTGTATGGATGGTTGGAAGCGCTGGACTAATTGCAATGGTTGTTGGGATCTGGCCTCATATTTAAGAGCCGCTATTCAAGCTCTTTAGCCTGTCCCAAACCGCTTGTGCGACTGTGCCAATTGTAACATCCCGACGGCGCATTACAAAATGTTCGGCTTGCACAGGTGGGTACCCTTCGACATTCAGCCGGACAAGATCGCCTTGGTCCAGTTCCCCTTGTATCATGTGTTGGGGCATGCCGCCCCATCCCATGTTTGCAAGCAGGATTTCTTTCTTCGTCGCAAAGTCGGAAACTGTCCATCGCTGGCCGCCGGGTAACAGGCCTCGACTTTGCTTGTTCGCCGAACTGCTGTCCGAAACGACGACTTGAATGTGAGATTGCATTTCAGCATCAGAATTTACAATCCCACCACGCGCTGCAGGGAAGTCAGGATGTGCAACAGGTAAGATCGTGACCGGCGCAAGAGGCAGGGCCTCGACGCGATCCAAAGGCACCCCATCCAGCGTTGAGATTGCAATTTGAACCTCATCGGCCAACAGCTTTTCTAGTGAGCCCCCCATATTATCACGTGTGACTCTGATGTGTGTCGCGGGATACCTAGACGTCATTTCGCCGATCAAACCCAGGATCGGCGAAAATGGAAAGGTTGCCGTAACTGTAAGGGCAACCTCTGCCTCCTGTTCTGAGTTCAGTGTTTTGGCGATGGATTTCAGGTCTTGCACCCGCTGTAAAACGCGAAGGGAATGACGGTAAAATACCTCACCTTTTTCCGTCAACTCGGGACGATAGTTTTCGCGGGATAGCACAGAAAATCCAAGCTCGTCCTCGAGTTTTCTTAGCATATGGCTGATGGCGGATTGCGCTTTGTTCAGGTAGTCTGCCGCGCCTCTGAATGTGCCTTGTTCGACAATCGCGTTCAATACGACGAGCTGTTCAAGTGTCATAGTGCATTCCATTTTGATCTATTTTCGCGATCATTAAGCTGAATAAACAATATTATCAACTGATCCATTGCAGCGATATCTTTCTCGAGAACAGATTAGGAGAAAGAAAATGACACCCGATAGCACACGTATCATTCACCGTGGTGACCTACCTCTAGGTGGCTTCGCAGGTATCGTCGAAACACGGATGGTTATGAACCCGCGCCTTTGGAAAGACGCTGCAAATCGTCCAGACGTAAGCCACGGGCTTGGTGACTTTGTTTATTTGGCTTCAGGTCATTTTAAAGCAAATGACGGAGCGCCTCTGCACCCCCACAAAGATATTGATATCGTGAGTTTTATACCCAACGGCGCTGTTGGGCATGAGGGCACAATGGGGCATGGCACGTCCATCAATGGGCCAGGCGTGCAGGTGCAGCGCGCGGGAACAGGTATCGAACACGCGGAGTTCAGCCTGAACGGTCAAAAAGCAGATCTGGTGCAGATTTGGTTCCTACCTCCGGAAAAAGGGCTTGAGCCAGGGTATCAGGATTTCACTCTGGAAAAAGGCAAGATGACCACAGTGCTAGGTGGCAGTGGCGAGACGTTCAGGAATGAAATGACCTGCCAGATCGGTCTGCTTGAGCCTGGCGACAGTGCTTCCACCCGCCATCGGTTTGTCGCCTTTGTGAGTGACGGTGAAGCGATAGCGAATGGGCAGCCCGTCGCCGCAGGTGACGTTGTCGAAGGTGATGCGCTTGAGCTTAGCACAGCAACCGGGTGCAATCTGATCCTGATCCAATACACAGAAACATTTTAATAGGTCGAGGTGAAACATGAAAATCATCGCATTTGGCGCAAGCAACAGCACAAAATCCATTAACAAGGCACTGGCGGCTTATGCATCCAGCCTTATCTCCGGCGCAGAGGTCGAAGTAATGGATCTGAATGACTTCGAACTTCCGCTGTTTAGCGAAGACAAAGAATCTCAGATTGGCCAGCCTCAAGCCGCTAAGGATTTCCTCGAAAAGATACGTTCTGCAGATGGGGTCGTCGTATCATTCGCAGAGCACAACGGATCCTACACTGCTGCCTATAAAAACTTGTTTGATTGGGCCAGCCGCATCGAGCAACAGGTTTATCAAAATAAACCCACAGTGTTTCTTGCGACGTCACCCGGAGCGGGCGGAGCATCGTCGGTACTGACCGGAGCAAAGGGCTCAGCTCCATTTTTTGGTGTCGATTTGCAAGACGCAGTATCTGTCCCGAGCTTTTACGATGTGTTTGACGCAAAAATTGGCGAGGTTACCGAGCCGAGTATTGTTGATCGGCTGCAAATCGCGATGAACACGCTGGCAGAGAATGTTGGAGTTGCAAAATGAGAAACTCAGATCGGCTTCCCCAACTCGTAATGTCCTTTGTGATGGCGGGCTTTATGTCTACGGCGCTGTCTGGCCTATTCACTTTCCTGGCTTTTGGACTCTCCCAGACTTGGGTCATAAATTGGGTACAGAGCGTCTTGATTGCTTGGCCTGTTGCCATGAGCCTGGACCTTCTGCTCGGAGCGACGCTGCGGCGCATTTCTGCGGCCATCTCTGAGAGAATTGAACGGAAAAAAACCTTTAGGAGCTTCTTGTTTCTCTAGGCAATTGGGTTCAGGTGTTTCAGCATGAAAAGTTCTTGTCGGCTGAATTGCACTCTTTCCGACGGTCAGAAAAAATATCTTCCCGAATATGGAAACGAGCCCGCGCCTGGTGCGCGGGCGACAAATTCTTGTAGTCTGCACTGGGGCTCAACGGGCCGTTGGCCCGCTCACCCCGATCCAGGCATCATTCTTTTTGTTTGGTCCGCCCAACATCCCTGACCGTGGCGGTCAACCATAGTCCATCCCCAAAATCAGCCACCAATTTCCCCTGTCTCGCGGGCGAGCCATTCCTCGCGCGGCAAATTGGCGTCTGATTTTGGCGCAGACATTTTCTTCGCAAATGTGGCCGATTGACAGCCCCGTTCAGGGCCGTGGGTCGGGCTTTGCCCTCTCCCACTCTGTTCCGCCGAATACATGCGTATCCGGTCAGATCAGGTGGCCGAGGCGCAGCCCATCGGCGGAAGGGGGCGCGAAGCCTCACCCGCGTCACTTTGATCGAGGAGGCCACAAATGGCACCGAAGTTTGATGTTTATGCCCATGTCACCGAAACCATTATTGCAGAGATCGAGGCAGGCACGCCGCCATGGCGCAAGCCGTGGACAGGGAGCGCGTCCGGCATTGCCCTGCCGACCCGACACAACGGGGAGGAGTATCGCGGGATCAATATCCTGATGCTCTGGGTCATGGCGGCCAAGCAAGGCCATGTGTCCAGCCGCTGGATGACCTACAAGCAAGCGCAGGAGCTGGGCGGCCAAGTCCGCAAAGGCGAAACGTCGTCGACTGTGGTCAAATACGGGACGTTCACCCGAGAGAACGAATTGGGAATCGAGGAAGAGCTGCCCTATGCGCGCGCCTATCGCGTCTTCAACGCGGATCAGATCGAAGGTTTGCCGGAGGAGTACTACATCCGTCCCGAGGCCCCGCGCGATCTTGGCACGGCCGAAGATCCTGA
>Ga0193960_1001287_pt1 | contig 10010 bp, 9 predicted proteins | sample FB_3_MG_FD_140338 | JGI IMG/M metagenome (GOLD analysis project Ga0193960, IMG submission 140338) | Microbial mat bacterial communities from the Broadkill River, Lewes, Delaware, United States - FB_3_MG | ecosystem: Environmental > Aquatic > Freshwater > River > Microbial mats | place: USA...
AAGTACCTACAATGGCACCTTCAGGTAAGTCGGCTAGTGCTTTATAAGTGTTTGAAACAAAAGCATCGCGTGGATCTTCACGAGGACAAATAACTTCTAAGCCAAGCCCTTCAGGGAAATCTACGGGTACGTCTTTCATTGAATGCACGGCGATGTCAGCGCGATTCTCTAACATGGCAACTTCAAGCTCTTTCACAAATAAGCCTTTACCACCGACTTTTGCTAATGGGGTATCTAAAATGATATCGCCTTTAGTTGTCATTGGTACTAGTTCAACGGTGATATCAGCATGAAAGTGCTCAAGTTGTGCTTTTACATATTCAGCTTGCCATAAGGCTAATGCACTTTTACGAGTCGCAATGCGTACAGTTTTATTGTTCATTTACGTATCCAATTTCTAAATAATGGTTATTCGGCGCTAAGTTTTATCTGAGCATCAGCTTGCTGGCTAACTGCTTGTGATAAAAACTGCCAAAATTCATCACCAGCACGTTTATCATGCCAAGTATCATTTTCATAAATAAAGTGGTGGCCATTAAATTTAGTGGCGACCCATATCTCATGCAATGGTGCTTGTTTATTAATAATTATTTTGCTGGCGTTTTTAAAGGTCAGCGTGAGTAAACCGCCAACTCCTTCATAATCTATATCGACACCACAGTCTTCAATCGCTTCTTCAATGGCAAGCAGTAGTTCATCTGCGATTAAGTTGTATTGGCTATCGTTCATTCTCTATCCTTTGTCATGTGCTCTACGATTAGTTGAGCAGATAATATCTTCTAAGTAATTCACTTGGCTAGGTAGATGTGAGTATAATAGCAATCAGACAAAATAAATATAGACTCTAAGTGGTTAAGTTAAGTTAAAAAGCTTGATTTGAACGACTTTCATAGCAAAAACTGTAATTATGCAACTAACTCGACACGGTTCTACCTCAATTGCTCAAAAAATACTGTGCTTAATCACTGCGGTGGTTCTGTCGGCTTGTGGTGTTAAAGGTGACTTGTATCAAACACAAGAGCCCGCTAAGCCTGAAGTTGAACAAACGGAAAAAGCACAGCCTGATAAAGAAAAGGGCAGCCAAAGTAACTCACCAAATGAGACAACAAAATAAATGTTAGTAAACTTTTCCAAAATGCACGGTTTAGGTAATGATTTTTTAGTTTTAGATAATGTTACCCAAAATGTTTATTTATCAAATGAACAAATAGCGCAATTAGCAAACCGAAATTTTGGTGTAGGTTTTGATCAATTATTGGTTGTTGAACCACCCTATGATCCCGATTTGGACTTTCACTATCGCATATATAATGCTGACGGCAGTGAAGTAGGCCAGTGTGGTAACGGTGCGCGTTGTTTTGCACGCTTTGTACGTATGAAAGGTTTATGTACAAAAAATAAAATTAAGGTCTCAACTAGCACAGGAAAAATGACCTTATTTATTGAGCGAGACGGTAATGTGTCGGTTAATATGCCCGTACCTCAGTTCGAACCAAGTAAAATTCCTTTTACTGCACAAAAAACAGAAGGCACTTATATTCTACGTAGTGAATCTGAAACCGTGCTATGTGGCGTTGTTTCAATGGGCAATCCTCATTGCGTGGTAACTGTTGATGATGTAGAAACGGCTGATGTTGATGTGTTGGGGAAAGAGTTATCTGAGCATGAACGTTTCCCGAAACAAGCCAATGTTGGCTTTATGGAAGTGGTTGCTGATAATCAAATAAAACTGCGTGTTTATGAACGTGGTGCTGCCGAAACGTTAGCATGTGGAAGTGGTGCTTGCGCCGCTGTTGTTATTGGGCAAATGCAAAAAAAATTAGCGAGACAAGTCACCGTAGAGTTACCCGGTGGAAAATTAAGAATCTTTTGGAAGGGGCCTGGACACCCAGTAAAAATGTCAGGACCTGCCGTACACGTATTTGATGGCCAGTTATCAATTTAATGAATAAAAAAGACCCCAATAAAATGAATGAAATTCAAGAAAGCATCAACCGTGATGAAATTCCTTTGGAAGACGAAGTTATCGTGACATTTCTCCAAGATAATCCAGAGTTTTTTCAGCGAAATGAAGCGTTAGTAGCTAACCTACGACTTGCCGATAAGCAACGAGGCACTGTGTCGTTGGTTGAGCGTCAACAACAGCAACTTCGCTTAAAAGTGCAATCACTTGAAGATGAAATTACCCAGTTAATTTCTGTTGCTAATCACAATGAAGAGTTATTCACCCTGTATAGCGATTTATACCTTAGGTTAATTGACTGTCAATCGGCGCAAGAGTTGCTAGATTGTTTGCATCAAGCAACAACAGAGTTACTCTCCTTATCGGCATTTAAAGTTTGGTTAAAGCCTGAATTACTTAATGAAGCGGTGAGCTCCCATAAAAGTATTTCAGAAAATGACTGTGCTGGAGTGATGCAAAATCGATTATCAAATGAAGACTATTACTTCGGTCGATTACAAGGCACAGAGCAAGAATTGATCTTTGCTCAGCAATGTTCAGGTTCTGTTGTGCTAGTTAAGTTGGTGCATGATGACGTTGAACTGGGCTTCCTTGCAATCAGCAGTCAAGATGCGCACCATTTTGATCCTCGTATGGATACTTTATTATTAAGCCAATTCAAACGCTTAACTGCAAAATTAATTAGCCAACAGTTAAAAGTTAAGTAAAAGGACGTACTTCAGTGAAGTTTCATCGACGCTTGAAGCCGTTTAAGGCCATTAGCTTTGATTTAGATGATACCTTATATAGCAATGGCCCAATTATGGCTGCCATTGATATAAAAATGGTGCAATATTTTGCTCAGCTAATGCCAACGCAAGCTCAGGTTTTTGATGTGAAGTTTTGGTGGCCATTTCGACAACAAGCTATTCAACAGCATGGTGATTTAGCTCATGATGTGGTGGCGGTGCGTTTTGAATGCTATCGATTAGGCTTACTGTCATTAAACTACAGCGAAGTTGTTGCCTGTACAGAAGCACAAGCAGCATTGGATTACTTTATTAGTTTACGCAGTGACTTTACTGTGCCTGAGGTAAGTCACCACTTGTTAGCGAAGTTAAGTGAGCAGTTACCTATAGTCGCGATAACTAATGGTAATGTAGACGCTAATGCGATAGGTATTGCACCTTATTTTTCTGCTATATACCATGCTGGCTTTCAAGTTAATCACACATCAACCCTTCATCAGGGTAGCCTTTTTAAACAAAAACCTCGCCATGATATGTTTCATGTTGCCTGCGAACAATTAACTATAAGGCCTGAAGAATTATTGCATGTGGGTGATTGTGGTTATGCAGATATTTTTGGGGCGATTAATGCGGGCTGTCAAGCCGCTTGGTTACCTAAATATGGTGTAGGTAAAGCCATAAAAGTTCTACCTCATATTGAATTGAACGAAGTTAATGAGCTATTACGTTTGCTCTAGTTGCAAATTTTACGCTGATTTACAGAACACAATCTACTGTATATAATAACAGCCTTGTATTATGGGCAATTAACTAGTGAATACTACTTTTTGCACGTAGTTAGTATTATTTTTGAGTGATGCTCTCTTTAATAAGGGTTAGTCATCGCTTTTTCATTACCCTATTTAAGCTACCGATTAAGGCTTACCTCTTATGGATGTCTCTGAACTACTTGATTCTTTGAATGATAAACAACGTGAAGCGGTTGCTGCACCTAAACAAAATATGTTGGTACTTGCGGGTGCTGGCTCAGGTAAAACCCGTGTTTTGGTACAACGTATTGCATGGCTAATGAAAGTTGAACAGGTTTCCCCCCATAGTATTTTAGCGGTAACCTTTACTAATAAAGCGGCAGCTGAAATGCGTGCACGTGTAGAGCAAACGGTTGATGGTAATACACATGGCATGTGGATTGGTACTTTCCATGGTTTAGCTCACAGGCTACTGCGCATGCATTTTCAAGAGGCTAATTTACCGCAAAGCTTTCAGGTGCTTGATAGTGATGATCAAGTGCGTTTGGTGAAAAGAATTGTGCGTTCACTAGAGCTCGATGAGAAAAAATGGCCACCAAAACAATTTGTTTGGTACATCAATGGCAAAAAAGATGAAGGGCTTAGACCACAGCATATTGATGCACAATTTGACCCAAGTGAAGCGGTTTTTGTCAAAGTATATAAAGCTTATCAAGAAACTTGTGATCGCGCAGGCCTGGTAGATTTTGCTGAATTGTTATTACGTGCCCATGAGTTGTGGCTAAATAATCCTGAATTGCTATCACATTACCAGCAGCGCTTTAGTCAAATATTGGTCGATGAATTTCAAGATACCAATGCCATTCAATATGCTTGGTTAACCATGCTAGGTCAAGCGCGCAGTAAAGTGATGATTGTTGGTGACGATGACCAATCAATTTATGGCTGGCGTGGAGCAAAAATTGAAAATATAGAGCGTTTTTTAACAGAATATCAAGATGCTCAAACCATTCGCTTAGAGCAAAATTATCGTTCAACGGGCAATATCCTCAATGCTGCTAACCAACTTATTAGCAACAATAATAATCGTATGGGTAAAGAGCTTTGGACCAATGATGATGCTGGCGAAAAAATTGCCATTTACACAGCTTTCAATGAAATAGATGAAGCAAGGTTTATCAGCGGCAGGATTAAACAGTGGCGTGAAGATGGCAAAAGTTTAGATGAAGTGGCGATTTTATATCGTTCTAATGCCCAATCGCGTTTACTCGAGGAAGCCTTACTGCAAGGTCAGTTGCCATATAGAATTTATGGCGGACAACGATTCTTCGAGCGTCAAGAAATTAAAGATGCGCTAGCGTACATGCGCTTAATTAACAATCGAGACGATGATGCTGCATTCGAAAGGATTATTAATACGCCCACGCGCGGCATAGGCAATCAAACCATCGCGTTAGTGAGAGATGCCGCTCGCGGCTCAGAAATTACTTTATGGCAAGCGTGTCAGCATATGCTTCAAGAGAATTTACTAAAAGGACGCAGCGCAAAAACCATAAAAGCCTTTATTGAATTAATTGAGCAACTTGAAGATGACTCGAACAATTTAGACTTAGATCAACAAGCGAACTTTATTATTCAGCACAGTGGATTAAAAGCAATGTACCAAGCTGAAAAAGGTGAAAGAGCAGCACAACGTATTGAAAACTTAAATGAATTAGTCACGGCTTGCCAAACTTTTGAAAGTGATCCTGAGTTAGAAGAAGAGCAAACGCCCCTGACAGCATTTTTAACCCATGCAGCATTAGAGTCGGGCGAATCACAAGCTGATGATTATGAGCCAGCAGTGCAACTCATGACCATGCATTCAGCTAAAGGATTAGAGTTTCCTTTAGTCTTTATTGCTGGTCTTGAAGAAGGCATGTTCCCTTCGCAGCAGTCAGTTGAAGAAATCGGTCGTTTAGAAGAAGAACGACGACTATGTTATGTGGGCATGACAAGAGCGATGCATAAGCTATACTTATGCCATGCAGAAAGTCGACGCTTGTATGGGCAAGAGAAGTTTCATAAAGCGAGTCGATTCCTTAGAGAGCTACCTGAAGGTTGCATTGAAGAAATACGTATGCAGAATCAAGTTTCTCGACCTGCAAATAAAGGCCGGTTTTCTTCTACAATTACAATGGAAACCTTTGAAAATACTGGATTTAGCTTGGGTCAAGGCGTTGTTCATGCTAAGTTTGGCGAAGGGGTGGTACTTAATTATGAAGGCGCGGGTCCACAAAGTAGAATTCAAGTGAATTTTGCTGATGTTGGCACTAAGTGGTTAGTAGTTGAATATGCGAACCTAACAGCGATTTAGCAGTTTTTATTAGATAAAGGTGAAGGTATGACAAAACGATTATTGGTGGTTGAAGACAGTAAACCTATTGCAACGGTTATTAAGCAAATAGCACAATCGTTAAAGTATGAAGTTGTTATAACCACCAGTTTGGCCGAGGTCGAAAACCTTTTATCAACCGATAATGACTTTTTTGCCGCCACAATTGATTTTGCTTTACCTGACGCTCTTGATGGTGAAGCTATTGCCTGTGTGTTATCTCATGGTATTCCTGGCGTGGTTATAACGGGTAAGATGGATGATGAAACACGACAGAAAATTTTAGCGCAACCTGTCATTGACTATATTCCTAAAGAGAATAGCCAAGCCTTTCTTTATTTGAAACGTATTTTAAGCTGGCAAATTACCAATAAAGACAACGCGATTCTTGTGGTAGATGACTCTTCATCTGCTCGTAATCATGTTGTTGAGTTATTAAAGCGCAGAAACTTTACTGTGTTTACGGCAAATAATGGTGTGCAAGCATTAGAAAAGCTTAAGCAGCAAAAGAATATTAAAATGGTCATTACTGATCTCGAAATGCCTGAAATGGATGGTATTGAACTGACCAATGAGATTCGAAAAATTTATTCTCGAGAGCAGCTTGCGGTTATCGGTATTTCAGGGGCATCTAATGGTATTCACTCTGCTCGATTTATCAAAAATGGCGCAGATGATTTCTTACGCAAACCTTTCTGCCCAGAAGAATTCTACTGTCGAATTACGCAAAATATAGAGAGTTTGAATAATATCGCCAAGATTCAGCATGCAGCGAATACCGATTATTTAACCGATTTAGCAAACAGAAGAGCTTTTTTCAGAAGCGCTGAACAGAGAATTCAAGGTTACATTAAAAAGCAGGTACCTTATTGTTTAGCTATGATTGATATTGACCACTTTAAGCGTATTAATGATCAATATGGTCATGACTGTGGTGATCAAGTATTAAAAATACTAGCACTTTATATGCGTAAGCACTTTGGCTCAGGTTTAACGGCAAGGTTAGGTGGTGAAGAATTTGCCATTTTGATGCATGGTATTGATACGGATAACCTTTACAATAAATTAGATGACTTCAGACGGGAGATTGCCGTTGCGACTATCCCTGTAGGTGAGCATCATTTATCAACAAGTATTAGTTTGGGGGTTGTATTTAGTAGTCATGAGCCATTATCTAAACAGATGAGTGAAGCGGATAGCGCCTTGTATTCAGCGAAAGAAAATGGCCGAAATCAAGTGGTTGTATTTGGCGCGGAAGAACACTAATTACAACTATCACGGATAAACCCTGACAAATTAGTAAAGCGAAGTAGGCTAAGCCTTCTTCGCTTTTTTATGCTTTAGAGAGTCCAAACTGTATATTACTAAAGCTGCCCAAATAAAAATAAAAGTAACCAACTCAGCTAATTTCATGGTTTCTTGGTAATAAAAAGTGGCTAGTAAAAACATGATACTTGGCCCTAAGTATTGGAAAAAACCTAAGGTAGACAGGGTTAATCGTTTAGCTGCGGCAGTGAAACATAAAAGCGGTGCAGTGGTGACTATTCCTGCCATGATCAAGGTGATATTGAGGCTAGTTTCATTGGCTAGCATGTTAGCCGTTTCACTTTCGACAAAGAAAAACCAATAAACAAGCGCAAGGGGCAGCATGAGCAATGATTCAATAAATAAACCGATGAACGAATCTACATGGAGTTTCTTTCTTAGTAATCCGTAAATACCAAATGACCCAGCAAGAGCTAATGAAATAACCGGCAATTCGCCTAAAGTTATCACCTGAATTAATACGCCAAGTGTAGCTAAGCCGACAGCAATGGCTTGATTTTTTCTCAATCTTTCATGAAAGAAAATCATGCCAAGAGCAACATTAAATAGTGGATTAATATAATAACCAAGACTTGCATCTAGCAGGTGATCATTATTTACTGCCCAAATAAAAATAAACCAATTAACGGCAAGGAAACTTGCTGATAAGGTCAGATTTGCAATGACTTTAGGTTGCTTTAATACAGCCAATAAGGCTGATGATTTCTTCATGGCTAAAATCATCAGCAATAAGAAAACACTCGACCAAATGACGCGATGCATTAAAATTTCACCGGCAGCAATATCAGTGAGTAATTTGAAGTAAATAGGGGCAAATCCCCAAAGAAAGTAAGCACCTAACGCATTAAAAATACCAGATTTTGATTCTGTATTGTTGGGCTTGCTTTGCGCTGAATTCATGTAGAGGTTCGTGTTTAAGTGAATTGATAATCATTATAACATGAGAAAACGTTAGCTAAGTATTGTGGATAAATGTAATTTAGCGATTACTGTAAAGTCTACTCATCGAAAATGTAACGTTATCTTAGCTAATTGCTTTCATTATTATACACATAACAAGCTAATTGTTATCGTTGGCCCGTATAAAGCGTAATTAGATAGTTTTTAAAGTGGTAAAAAGATGGGATATTACTTAAATAAGTCATGTAAAAAATAAAGCTAAAAGGAAAATATTATGCAGTTGTCAGGAAGTTTTGAAATTACACTTGAGCTGCAGCAAGATGAACAGTTCCCTGCGGGTAGGATGTTGATTAATAAACAATACACAGGCGGTCTTGAGGGAATAGGCATTGGACAAATGCTGAGTAAAAGAACAGAGGCGGGTGCATCCGTTTATGCGGCTATTGAAGAGTTTGAAGGTAAAGTAAATGGCAAGCAGGGTAGCTTCACACTTTTTCATACTGGGCAAATGTCGGCTTCTTCGCAAGAGCTAAATATAATAGTGATAGAGGGCTCTGGGGCTGGAGAGTTAGAAGGCATCACGGGTAAATTAACCATTACACTAAGTAACGATGTTCATAGTTATGTCTTTGAATATAGCTTCTAAATTAATTAGCACTTAAGATAGTGACGAAAGTGCTAATTAAAGAAGCGGCATCTGTCAAAGTTATTACACGACAAATTTTGAAGTAGCCTGTCCGATCTGTAGTGCATTGCCATCAAGCTGTTGGGCAACTTCACCTATTTCATCAACTGCTGCTGTAGTTAATGAGAAGCTACTATACATGTCTTCAATGTTATTCACTACAGTTTCTGCAACGCTTGATTGCTCTTCAGTTGCCGTTGCAATTTGACTATTCATTGAGCTGATATGGCCAATTTGTGTTTTAATGGTATTGAGTGAAGAGTCAACATTTCGCGAAATTTCTTCATTATTACTGGCTTTTTCACTGGCTAACTCCATGGAATTTACCGATTGAGTTGCAGCAGAAATTAGTTTATCGAGTAACTCTCTAATTTCGGTGGTTGATAAGGCAGTTCTAGAAGCTAAATTACGTACTTCATCTGCTACTACTGCAAACCCTCGGCCTTGTTCACCTGCGCGTGCAGCTTCAATGGCTGCATTAAGTGCCAATAAATTTGTCTGCTCTGCAATTCCATTAATTACATCTAGAATTTGATTCATATTTTGTGAATCAGCAGCTAACTGATTAATCACATTGGAAGCATTTCTAATTTCTTCAGATAACTCACCCGATACATTTAAAGATCGCTGAACATTGTTCATGCCCTCATTAACTTCGGTTTCTCCTGCACCAGCTGCATTAGCTGCTTCAGCAGCTGATTTTGCTATATCAGCCACGCTGTGTTGCATTTCAACCATGGATTGTTTGGTGACTTCAGCTATCTCTGATTGATTCTTAATATTGCTATCGACTTGTTGCACTTTGGTTGTTAATTGTTCAGCACTGAGGGTCAGAGGATCCACAACATCTACAACCTCTTTTACAATCCCTCTTAATAATTGAGTAAACTTATTGAAATGGATTACAACGGAGCCAAGCTCATCCTGGCTGACGACCTCTATTTGATTGGTCAAATCGCCTTCACCATCAGCTAATACTTTAAGTGATGAATCTAATGAAACAACTGACCTATTTATCGATTTTGCAATAATAATACTCATCAATGTCATCAAAGCTAATAAAGTGATACCCACAGAGATACTCATTGTCTGAGATTCACTTGAGTTAGTTACCGTTTCGTCTACTAGACTATTAAAGTATTTAGCAGCATTTTCTTTTTTTAACGTTAACTTTGCTGAAACGTCTTTGAATAGCTGCGCTTTTTTATCTATTTTTCCTTGAGCGGCTTGAAAATCAATTGTTTCATTAATGAAGCCTTCAGAGATCTCTTTCGCTAGCACATTG
>Ga0193960_1001289_pt1 | contig 10003 bp, 8 predicted proteins | sample FB_3_MG_FD_140338 | JGI IMG/M metagenome (GOLD analysis project Ga0193960, IMG submission 140338) | Microbial mat bacterial communities from the Broadkill River, Lewes, Delaware, United States - FB_3_MG | ecosystem: Environmental > Aquatic > Freshwater > River > Microbial mats | place: USA...
TTTACTAATGTTTTATCCACAATTTCTCCTTTTTTTTGTTCAACTCGATTGTAGGACTTATTAATAGCATTAGTGTAGCAATTTGATAGATTAAAACCATTAGTGCTTAATAAAAATTATTTTGTAACTTAATGATACATTATAATTTTTTTTTATAATTATTAACTTTATCATACCTTAAAAAATGCTTTAGTAAGGCTTAACTATAAGGAATTGCAAGAAGAAAAATTTTTAAATTATTTATAATAATAGTATTGTAATTTTGAAACAAATTGTAACATATAATCTCATTTTATTAAAATTTAGTTAAGATTGGTATGTTTTTTTAAAATTGCATATTATAAATGCATGGATTCACGTACAATTATGTAATATATTTTATCTAGAGAAGGAGATTTTTATGAGCATAACCGAACAAAAAGGATTTATAGGTGTTATTACACCATTTAATAGATTAGATGACAAGAGTTTAAACGAGCTTTGTGAGTCACTTGATATAACTTATTTTAAAAAAGGTGAAACGATACTCAAAAGTGGAGAGAAACCAGAATATCTATATTTTATGTTAAAAGGTGTTGTACAAGAAACAGATCAAGAAGAGATAGTATCAGTATATGTTCAACATCAATATTTTGATCCAAAATCATTAATAGAAAATAATATTAAGCATAATTTTGTTGTTATTGAAGAAGTAATTTGTTATACACTACCAAGGGAAATCTTTTTAAAAATAATGTATAAGAATGAAACTCTCGAAAGTTTTTTTTTCCAATCAATCTCAAAAAAACTTAATAGTTCAATGGAACATGAACAAAGTAAAGAGCTTGTAAACTTTATGATTGCAAGAGTAAAAGATGCTTATTTGCAAAAACCATTAATTTTAGATGAGAATACAACAATCTTTGATGCAGTGAATACTTTAAAAGACCATAGAGGATCTTCTTTATTAGTACAAGGTAAAGATGAGTTAGGGATTGTAACAGATACTGATTTTAGAGAAAAAATCGTTTTAAATCGTATGAGTTTTGATGAACCAATCTCTAAATTAGCAACATTTGGTATCAAAACAGTTGATGCTAATGACTTTTTATTTAATGCTCAAATAAAAATGAATAAATATGGTATAAAAAGGTTAATAGCTGTTGAAGGGGAAGAGATTGTAGGAATATTAGATCTTATTTCACTTACAAGTTTTTTTGCTTCTCATACCTATTCAGTTATGATGGAGGTTGATAACACTACTACAGTTGAAGAGTTAAAAGCTGCTAGTGAAAAGTTTGTTAATGTTATACGAACATTTTTTGCAAAGGGTGTAAAAGTAAGATATATCTCAAAAATCATTTCACAATTAAATGATAAGCTTTTTGCAAAACTATATGAACTCTTGGCTCCTGAAGAGTTAAAAAAGCAATCTGCTCTTATTATTATGGGAAGCGAAGGGAGAGGAGAACAGATCCTCAGAACTGATCAAGATAATGCTTTAATCATATCTGATGATTGTACAGTCTCTCAAGATGAGATTGAACTGTTTGCCAATAAATTTACAGAACATCTTGTGGATATGGGATATCCAAGGTGTGATGGAAATATCATGATTTCAAATCCTTTTTGGAGAAAAAGTGCAAAAGAGTTTGAAAAAACACTTTGTAATTGGATTGAATCTACAAGAGAAGAAGATCTCATAAATTTAGCGATTTTTTATGATGCTTTATGTGTTGCGGGTGATAAATATCTCCTTATAAAATTAAAAGAACATTTATCGAAGACAGCAAGTGCATCAAAAGTGTTTTTTACATTTTTCGCTAAACCTGTACTAAATTTTGCTACTCCTCTTGGTATGTTTGCTAACTTTGTTCTTGATAAAAAACATAAAGATGAACTTGATATTAAAAAAGGTGGTGTTTTTCCAATTGTTCATGGGGTTAGAGCACTTTCTTTAGAGAAGTCTATCAATAAAACAAATACCGTTGACAGAATAAAAGATTTAAATGATGCCGGTGTGATAGATAGAGAGTTTGCAGGTGAACTTATTGAAGCTTTTACTTTTTTATTATCATTAAGATTAAAGTCTGGACTTGAAAAGATAGATTCTGTTCAAGAACCAGATAATTATATTAACCCAAATAAGTTAAATATTTTAGAAAAAGAACTCTTAAAAGATAGTTTTAAAATTGTTGATAAATTCAAAAAATTTATTTCATATCACTTTGATCTTGATAGGTTAAGATAAAATGATTAACAGTATAAAACAATATTTTAATAAGAAAAAATTAACCGACCCAAAATATGAATATCTTTTTGATAAATATGAAGGGGATGAATTAGTTTGTTTTGATTGTGAAACAACAGGACTTAATCCGAAAATTGACGATATTATCTCAATAGGAGCAGTAAAGATTAAAGGTAATAGTATTGACATTCAAAATAAATTTGAGAGATTTGTAAAACCTAAAAATGCAGCTATGATAGCAGAGGCTATTAAGATACATCATATCAGAGAGGTTGATTTAATCAATGCAGAAGATATAGATGATGTCATTGAAGAGTTTTTAGAGTTTGTAGGAAATCGTCCATTAGTTGGTTATTATCTATCATTTGATATTGCTATGGTAAACAAATATATAAAACCTAAAATTGGAATCAAATTACCAAATATTGCCAATGAAGTTTCCTCAATCTATTATGATAAGGTATCAAAATATCATAATATTGATATTGATTTAAAATTTAAAACCATTATGGATAATCTTGATTTACCATTTATGAAAGCACATGATGCCACTAATGATGCAATCATGACAGCTATGATTTATATTAAACTAAAAAATATAAACATAATAAATATTAAAAATATTAAAAATTAAAAAGCAATTTCTATATTCTACACTGATTATTTTAAATTATTTTTATTTACTTTTCTACACACATGATACAAATGGTAACGTATAAAAAAGGCTAATTTTACACATATGTTACCAAATGTAAATATTTTCACATTTTTACTCGCGAAATCCAATAATGCTACGAAAATGCTACATTTTCGGCCTATAATTTTTTTATACCAAGGTATGAATATTAATAAAGGAGTTTTCTCATGACAAAAGAAGAATATTGGAGTACCAATATCAAACTTATTATTAAAACGTTAATAATATGGTTTGTTGTTTCGTATTTATGTGGAATTATATTAGTTGATGTATTAAATACAATACAACTCGGAGGATATAAATTAGGTTTTTGGTTTGCACAACAAGGGGCAATATATGTATTTGTGATTTTAATTTTTTGGTACTCTGCCAAAATTAATAAACTAGATGAAGAATATAACAAAGTTAGAAAGGACTAATAAATGGAATTACAAGAACTAACGATAACCTTTGTTGGATTAACATTTTTACTCTATATGGGAATTGCTTATGTAACAAGAGCAAAATCTTCTGCAGAATTTTACGTTGCTGGTGGTGGAATAGGACCAGTTGGTAATGGTATGGCTACAGCAGCTGACTGGATGAGTGCTGCGTCATTTATCTCTATGGCTGGACTTATCTCTTTTTACGGTTATGGTGGATCTGTATTCTTATTAGGATGGACTGGTGGTTTTGTACTACTTGCTACTATGTTAGCGCCATACTTAAGAAAACATGGTACTCATACTGTTCCTCAATTTATCGGGGATAGATATCTTTCTCAAAAAGCTAGATTAATTGGTGTTGCTTGTTTAATTATCGCTTCTATTACATATATTATTGGACAAATGAAGGGTGTTGGGGTTGCTTTCTCAAGATTCTTAGAAGTTGATTATAACACTGGTTTATCAATCGGTATTGCTATTGTAACTTTCTACGCTGTTGTTGGTGGTATGAAAGGTATTACATATACACAAATGGCACAATATGTAGTAATGATTTTTGCATATACAATTCCTGCAATCTTTATCTCTTTAGAGTTAACAGGTAACCCAATCCCTCAATTAGGACTTGGTGGTACTTTTACTGGAACAGAGACTTTTCTTTTAGATAAGTTAGATCAACTACAAGTGGAACTCGGTTTTGCCGCATATACCACCCAGGAACGTCTAAGTGGATTTAATATGTTCGTATATACTGTATCTCTTATGATAGGAACAGCTGGTTTACCACACGTTATTATGAGATTCTTTACAGTTAAAACAGTTAAAGGTGCTAGAGCATCTGCTGGATGGGCTTTAGTGTTTATTTCAATTCTTTATACTACTGCACCTGCATTGGCTGCAATGGCAAAATTGAACTTAATGAATACAATTGAGAATCCAATGAATGTTGCTGTTCCAAACTATAAAGATATTTCTGATAATCTTAAATATGATGAAAGACCAACATGGTTTAAAAAGTGGGAAGATACTGGACTACTTAAATTTGAAGATAAAAATGGTGATGGTATGATTCAATACTCATCTGATAAAACTATCAATGAAATGGTAAAAATAGATAGAGATATCATGGTTCTTGCGAATCCTGAAATTGCTCAACTTCCTAACTGGGTTATTGCTCTTGTTGCAGCCGGTGGACTTGCAGCAGCATTATCAACAGCAGCTGGATTATTACTAGCTATTTCAGCATCTATTTCGAAAGATTTATTTAAAGAAATTTTAAGACCTGATATGACTGATAAACAAGAATTACAAACAGGTAGAATTGCTATGCTTGGAGCAGTAGCAGTTGGTGGATACTTCGGGTTCTTCCCTCCAGATTTTGCTGCAGGTACAGTTGCACTAGCGTTTGGTCTAGCAGCATCTTCTATCTTCCCAGCACTTATGATGGGAATTTTCTCTAAGAAGATTGGATCAACAGCTGCAATTGCAGGTATGTTATCTGGTATGGGTATTACATTGTTATATGTATTCCAACATAAAGGTATCATGTTCATTAAATCTACAGCATTCTTAGGTGATATGGATCCTAACTGGTTCTTAGGAATTGAGCCTAATGCATTTGGTGCAATTGGTGCAATCGTTAACTTTACAGTTGCAATCATTGTTTCAAATATGGTTAAAACAAATGACGAAGACGCAGCTAAAATGGCGGCTATCGTTGAAAATATGAGAAGCCCAGAAAGACCAGGTGAGTCTTTAGCAGACACTTCTCACTAGTAAAAAGGTTACTTCTTCGGAAGTAGTCTCTTTTGGACTCACAAAAGGCTATTTCTTCGGAAATAGCCTTTTTTTTAAACCTAATTTAGGTACTATCACATACAATATTAATCATAAAAAGAAGGATTTTAATGTTTGAAACATTTAAAAATAAACATGTACTAGTTGCATTAGTTGTTGCACCTATTTTAGCTGTATTAGCTTGGTTTGCTACAGGAATGTTAGTGGATGAACAAGGACACACTATGAAAGATGGTGGTCTCTATACTTTGAACGTAAAATCAAACTGTAGATGGGAAAGTGGAAAATGTTCTTTAAAAAATGAGGATATTGAGATAGATATAACAGGTAAGTACACAAGTTATACACTTGAACTTCAAATGAAGTCATCAGTTCCTCTAAGTGAAATTAAAATAGCTTATGATAAAAATGATAAACCACAACCTATGCTATATGATAAAAAAACAGAACTTTGGACAGGAGTACTTGACTTAAAACATAAAGCTGAATTTATCAATGCTGTTTTTATTATAAATAGTACTGTTTTCTATGCACAGTTTCCAACTACATTTTTAAATCCTAAAGATAGAGTATTTGAATTTGAAAAAGAATATGAAAAAGAGAAACAATTAAAAGAATTAAAACGGTTAGAAGAATTAAAATAACTACTTTCAATCAACGAAAGTAGTTATACTAATAAGAAGTATTCGCAGACTATTATTCAGTTATATAAAAAAAGCTACTTCCACTTCCACTAAAATAACTTTCTTTGGGTAAACTATAGTTTTCAGGGGTAAGTTCAGCATAGCTTTCTAAAGCTGGTTGATATAGATCATTTGCTTCATCTATTGGCATACTATTATATATATCTTTACTTTTCATCTTGAAGAGCTTTAAGGATTCCTCTTTAGATATCTCTTTATAAAAACTTTCTCTAAAATTTTTAAAAATTAATCCTGTATCACATTTAACAGGAGGAGTAAATGTTTGTATACTTACTATCTCTTCTTCAAATGGTTTTACTATCTCCCCTATTCCTGTTACATTTGCACTGTTATATTCATATATAAAAAAAGGCACGTCTGCACCTATAGTAATTGCTATTTTGGACAATTGATCTTTTGATAAACCTAAATTACATATCTCATTTACCATAATCATAAATGTAGCACAATTAGAACTACCTCCACCAAGTCCAGCAAATTCAGGAATCTTTTTATCTACAACTACTTTATGTTCTTTAAAATATTTTTTTACTTTTGGAGAAATATCCTGTAACTTGATATATGCTTTATATATAGTATTTTGTTGCGTAGTACAACCAAAATCACCTTCTAAGGTAAACTCTTCAAAAGTTGTACCGTAACTATCTTTTTCAAAAGAGACAAGATCGTAAAGATTTTGAACTCTTACAAAACGTGAAACTAATTCATGATAATTATCTCTTTTACCAGATATTTTTAAGAAGATATTTACTTTTGCATACGACTTTTTAGTCATTGAGTAAAACCTTATTCAAAATATATTTGGGTTCCATCTCTTTTATCTCAATAACTGAGAAAAATGTATCAAATGCAATTAGATATTCACCATCACTCTTATTTTCAAAGAAATCTATACTTAATTTTTTTCCCATATCAAACCACTCTTTTGTTCCTGTATAGTTGTTTGTAGGAAGGTCAATATAGTCTAAAGGGTTGAGTGATTTCTCATTTTCATAAAAAAACTCACCCTCATGAAGCCTTTCTAAATAAGACAATGTACCAACTTTTTCTAATCTATCCAGCAAAATTTGTGCCATACTTCTTATGTAGCTGCCTTCACTAACAGTAAGCTCAAAAGTAATAAAAGGATGATTATAGTTTACAAACTTTACATCATATACTTCAGAAACTATTTTTTTCATCTCAAAATCAATACCCTCACGAGCAAGATTATAAGCTCTTTGTCCATCTATTTTTTTTGCAGAAAATTTTGGAGGTAGATACTCTAAAGTCCCAAGGAGTGTCTGAAGTTTTTCTTTAATATCTAATTCGTTTAATTTCGTTACATCTTTTATACTATAGACATTTTCAATATCTAATGATTCACTTTGTGCACCTAAAAATAGTGTTGCTCTGTATGATTTGGGTGTTTTTTTTAAAAATCTAAAAAGTTTAGAATATTGACCAAAGGCCACTATTAAACAACCACAAGCAAAAGGATCTAATGTCCCACTAAAACCTGCTTTTTTGTTTTTATATTTTCTTTTAATTCTATTGAGATAAAAATTACTACTTATAAATACAGGTTTTTTGACTACAAATAATCTATTCAATTAATTTACCCTTATATTTTTTCTACGAAAGAAGATAATATATCTCGCTGCATTCCACCAAAATTGATTTTAAGCTTTAAATCTTTACCTGCTTTTTGTACACTAATTACTCTACCCATACCAAATATCTTATGTTTTACTAAGTCATCTTTTTTAAATGCAGAGTTTTTTTCAATGGTTAAACTACCTTTTATCAAATCAGACTCTGTTAAAAACCTACTTTTAACTAATTGTGTTCGTCTTCCTTTGTAAAACCTACTATGTACAAAACTCAAAGTAAGTTCATCACAAGCTCGAGTAATTGCAACATATCCTAAACGTCTCTCCTCTTCTAAATTACTGCCATCACCAACTAATGGGAAAAAGCCCTCTTCCATACCAACTATAAAAAGATGTTTAAATTCTAAACCTTTACTTGCGTGTATACTCATAAGTGAGATGTATTCATCACTTATACTATCAGCAGCACTTTCTAATGATATCTCATTTAAAAAATCTTCCAAATTTAAATCTAGATGGTTCATAAAATAATCTCTTAAGTACCCATAAAATTCATCTATATTGGCAAGTCTATCATCCGCATCTATCACTTTTGCATAGGTTGATTTAAAATCGAATGTTTCTTCAAAAAGATCAATAAATCTCATCTTTGTATTTTCTAAAACTTCCTGAAGATCTTCAATAGATGCCATAAATACTTTAAGTGTTCGAGAATTCTTTTTGCCAACTAATGCAGTTAAGTCATCAACCGAATATTCTTTTATGATACTAAACATAGATTTAGATTTATCGTGTGACTCTAATTCTAGTTTATCAATTGTCATCTTACCGATACCACGTTTTGGTTTATTGATTATTCTTTTGATAGAGAAATTATCATTTGCATTGGTAATTACTCTAAAATATGCAATAAGATCTTTTATCTCAGCTCTTTCATAAAACTTTAATCCACCAACCAATCGATAGTTTATGTTTGATTTATTTAAACCCTCTTCTAAAGCACGACTTAAAGCATTTACTCTATATAAAATTGCAATATCTTTTGCTGACTCACCATTGAGAAGAAGTTTTTTTATATCTTCTGTAATTTTTCTTGTTTCTTCATTTTCATCTTGAGATTCATATACTTTGATAGAGTTACCTTCTCCTCTAGTACCAACAAGTTTTTTCCCTAATCTATCTCTATTATGCTCAATTAAAGAATTTGCATGAAAAAGTATTTTATTTGTTGAACGGTAATTTTCCTCTAATTTAATCATTAAAGTGTTTTCAAAAGTATGTTCAAAAGTCAAAATATTTTTAATAGTAGCACCTCTCCATCCATAAATAGACTGATCATCATCACCTACTACACAGAGATTGTTGTGTTCTGTACAAAGTTGTTTTAATAATTTATATTGAAGTTCATTAGTATCTTGATACTCATCTACCATAATATATTTATATTTTTCACTTGTTTGTTTCGCTAAATCTTTATTGTTTAATAATATTTTATATGTTAATAAAATCAAGTCATCAAAATCAACTAAATTATTTTGTTCCAAATAATTTTCATATTTTTCATAAATATCTGCAATTTGGCTATAAAGTTTATCTTGAGCTGAATCTTTTGCTTCCTGTATAGAAACTACTGAGTTTTTAAATTTTGATATCTCTGCTGCTAATGTCGCTGTTGTAATCTCTTTATCAATTGATTTTAAAATTCTTTTTTTATCATCACTATCTATAATTACAAAGTTATTTTTTCGTCCTAACTTACTTATATGAAATTTTAAAAATAATAGTCCGAACTTATGAAATGTACAAAGCAAAGGGGGATAGTTATTATTATCAATGAGTGAAAAAGCTCTTTCTCTCATCTCTGTTGCAGCTTTATTTGTAAAAGTCAATGTCAGAATAGATGATGGGTCTATCCCTATTGATATAAGATAAGCTAGTCGTGTTGTAATAGTTTTTGTTTTACCACTACCTGCCCCTGCTAAAATTAGCATAGGTCCATCTATGTGTTGTGCTGCTTGTTTTTGTGACTCATTTAAAGTAGATAACATATAATACTTCTTTCATCTAATATACATTTATTATAGCATTTAATTTATAAAGGAACCCATATTACACAAATTATAAATATTTCTTATTACTTTAACTAATAATTAATTCCTATTTCTATTATTTTATGTTATTATTTTCATTATAAAAACTTAAAGAGGTTGATTATGTTATCAGATTTTACAAAACTAAATACTTTTCTTACTGTAGTAAAAGAGAAGTCATTTTCTAAAGCATCAGCAAAATTAGGTATTTCGCAACCTGCTGTTACTCAGCAAATGCGTTTTTTAGAGAACTATCTTGATGCTACTATTGTAGATAGAAAGAAAAATGGTATTAGTTTAACAAAAGAGGGAGAGAAACTTTTTGCAATTGCACAAAAGATTGAGAAAGTGATTCAGAATGGTGAAAAAGAATTATTAAAAATCATTAATAAAGATATCACTTTTATCTTTGGTGCATCTAGTGCTATTGGAAATTATATTTTACCTACATTTTTAAATGAGATAAAA
>Ga0193960_1001294_pt1 | contig 9985 bp, 7 predicted proteins | sample FB_3_MG_FD_140338 | JGI IMG/M metagenome (GOLD analysis project Ga0193960, IMG submission 140338) | Microbial mat bacterial communities from the Broadkill River, Lewes, Delaware, United States - FB_3_MG | ecosystem: Environmental > Aquatic > Freshwater > River > Microbial mats | place: USA...
GTCATATCTATTTCACCAATAGCTTTATCACGACCTAAATGCGTTTTTGCAAATTGCGCACTTTCAAACATTTTCATGTTAGCTAATGCTTGCGCAGCAAAAGCTTCATGCATTTCAATTAGATCTAAATCAGCTAATTCTAATCCTGCACGTTTCAGGGCAATTGGTGTAGCAAAACTCGGCCCCATTAAGAGATCTTGCCAAACATCAATGGCTGCAAAACCATAACTACGAATATACCCTAAAGGCTTATAACCAAGTTCTTTTGCTCGGCCTTCTCGCATTAACAAAATAGCCGCTCCACCGTGAGTTAAAGCAGTACTTGTCGCTGCGGTAACCGTACCGTGCTTTCTATCAAAACAAGGGCGTAATTTTGCATAACCTGCTAATTCGGAATTTTCACGAATACAATTATCTTTACTGATAAAGCTATTATAGGGTTCGCTATGTGCCGTCATCACTTCACCATCAAGTTTTCCCTCTGCCCAACTTTTTGTTGCCAAAGTATGCGATCTATGTGCTAAAGCATCTTGATCTTCACGCGAAATACCATAGCTTTTAGCCATTTGTTCGGCCGTTTGTCCCATAGAGATACCAGTAGAATACTCAGCAACGGCAGGCGCAACAGGTAAAATGTCTTTCAACCCTAACTTTCTAATTAAAGCAATTTTTTGCCCTAAGGTTTTTGTTTTACTTAAATCTAGTAATGTACGTGCAAACTTTTTCGAAACACCAATAGGCGCAACTGAAGAAGAATCAGCTCCACCCGCAACGCCAACATCAACAAAACCAGCCATAATTGACTCAGCAATATTCACTGTTGATTGAAAGCTAGTAGCACAAGCTCTAGAAACACTATACGCATCAGTATGTAAGTTCATCCCTGTGCCTAGAACAATTTCACGAGCAATATTAGGCGCTTCTGGCATTTGAACTACTTGACCAAACACACATTGATCAATAATTTTCGGATCAACATCGTATTTTTGTAATAATTCATTAACTACCATTTTACCTAAATCAACAGCAGGTACACCATGAAAAGCAGTAGCTTGTTTTGCAAAAGGGGTTCTAAGCCCGGCAACGACAGCGATACGTTCGCCTGCCCGTGTGGTCATTTTTATCGTCATGTACGGTATTCTCCAATTAAAAGTGTTTACCCTATGCTCAAAACATTAAAGGTAAAAGCACAAGAGGTCAGACCTCTAGAATATTACCTTGATTCTAACTAACTATACAAAAATATCAATCCCTGTTTTTATTGTGTTTTTAACACAATGTTATTTAAGCATAGTTTATTAGCTGAATTTCATACGAAAAAATTTGTTACAACTAAGTTAAACTCTGCTTGTTTTATTTACTATTGCCCTTATATATACTCATGTCACTTTAATAGACAAACACTATCTATTGCAGTATTTCAGATTCAACTTCTAGAATGCATTATGTTAATGCACTTTCTTATACAAATTATAAACGTAAGATAAATAATTATGGCAATTGAACATTTTTCAGCATTAAAACAACATTTATCACAACAAATTATTGGTCAGCCTGCTTTTGTAGAAAACCTACTGATTGCATTATTAGCCAACGGTCATCTTATTGTAGAAGGTCCTCCCGGCTTAGCAAAAACTCGCGCTGTTAACGCGTTAGCAGATGGTCTTGAAGCTGATTTTCATCGTATTCAATTTACGCCTGATTTATTACCTGCTGATTTAACGGGAACTGATATTTATAGGCCAGAAGACGGCAGCTTCGTATTTCAAGCGGGACCATTATTTCAAAACCTAGTGCTAGCGGATGAAATTAACCGTGCGCCAGCTAAGGTTCAGTCAGCCTTACTAGAAGCTATGGCTGAAGGCCAGGTAACTGTGGGTAGAAAAACCTATCAATTACCTGAATTGTTTTTAGTTATGGCAACTCAAAACCCTATTGAACAAGAAGGTACTTATCCATTACCAGAAGCACAATTAGACCGATTTTTAATGCATTTAGAAATTGATTACCCCGATGCAGCAAGTGAATTAGAAATACTAAAACTCAATCGCGGTGAAGCACTTAATAATTCAAATCAAGAAAAAACACAATTGCGAGTTTTAAGCCAGGCCGAAATATTTACTGCCCGTAAAGCAGTGCTTAATATTCATATGGCACCTACGCTTGAAACATATATGGTTGATTTAATTATGGCAACACGTCAACCAGAAAAATACGATGACAAACTAAAATCATGGTTGGCATTTGGTGCTAGTCCGCGTGCAACTATTGCCTTAGATAGATGCGCTCGTGCCCGTGCTTGGTTGCACAACCGAGACTTCGTTAGTCCTGAAGACATCCAAGCCGTTTTACATAATGTTTTAAGACACAGAATTATTCTTAGCTATCAGGCAGAAGCAGAAGGTATCACAGCAAATCACTTACTTGATCACCTATTAAGTTTAGTTGCTGTGGCCTAATGCCCTCAAATAAATCAGAAATTAATATAGTCGAGAGTTTAATCGACCAAGATAACAAATCTATTAAGTTAGTATAACCATGTGGTTTAAACAAAAAACAATTAATAACAAACAAGAGCTTTCTACCAACAATTGTCAGAATCAACTTGCTAGTATACAGAGTAATGGCGTCGATCTTGACATAAAGGAACTGCTTTATTACCAAAATAAAACAGCGTTAATTGATTTATCTGCACGTAAAAACATTCATGGTCAAATGTCGGGAAACTACTTATCTCGTAGCAAAGGCCGAGGAATGGAGTTTGATGAAGTACGTCATTACCAAACGGGTGACGATATTCGTGCGATTGATTGGCGCGTTACCGCAAGAACAGGTAAAACCCATACAAAGCTATTCCGTGAAGAATTAGAGCGCCCCGTACTTATTGCTACTGATTTAAGTGCCAGTATGCATTTTGGTAGTCAATTGTTGTTTAAATCTGTTCAGGCTGCTCATTTAGCATCATTAGTGGCATGGCATGCCAAAAACCGTGGTGATCGTTTAGGCGGTATAGTGTTTAATCAGCATGAACACTTAGAATTAAAACCACGCAGCCGTAAAGAAGGCGTATTGCATTATTTACATGCATTAACGGCTATTCACCAATCTCAACATCAAGCACAATATGGTACCACTAGCTCAATTAATGCTGATGATGAGCATAATCATCATTATTTTAGTGATAATTGTGCTCGAATCAGACAAGTTGCTAAGCCTGGTGCTTTAGTGTATTTAATTACGGATGCACAAGCTTTAACAAAAGCATCTATCTCTTTTCAAAAAGATGTATTGCGCCATTTAACTCAATTAAGTCAACATTGTGAATTAGTTATTTGTTTAATTGATGATCCTTTAGAACACGAGTTACCAACAAGTAAAATTAAGCTAAATGTCACCTTAACTGATGGTAAGAATCGTCAGCAACTAACATTAGGCGATAAAAAAACAGCAAAGCAATATCAAGAACAAGCGCAAAAACTTAGCGAAAGATGTTCAGAATTATTAACAAAAGTAGGTGCTCGCGTACTGCATTTCAGCGCGGGACAAACCTTAGAACAACAATTAAAATCTGGAGCACAATTTTGCAAAATGTAAACGCTCTACCTGCACAAACAATAGAGCTAAAAGATATCCACATTCCTGAGCAAATTTCAAGCTTTCCAATTGCCTACGGATGGTGGATATTAGCTGCTTTATTTATTGTATTAATAATCATAAGTATTATTAACATACGAAAACACATCAAACGTAATGCGATTAAAAAACAAGCATTAAAAAAGTTAAAAAGCTCACAAGAGCAATCAATAGACAACACCATTGCGTTGCTAAAATGGGCCGCAATGCATTATTTTTCGCGTATTGAAGTGGCAAAATTATTTGGTGATTCACTACAACAATTTTTAATTTCAACATTGCCAATTAAACATCAAGAAAACTTCACTAAGTTAAGTAAAAAAGCTTTTTCAATGCAATATAAAACACCTATTTATGATACTAATGATACACATACAAGTGAACAATTATCTGAAGCAGCAAAAATTTGGCTAACCCACGCCCTGCCACCCAAACCACATAACGTGTCTGAATCAAAAACGGTAAATATACAAGCAACTCCTAGTAAAGATACCGTACAAGGAGCAAATACATGATCACATTTGCTTGGCCTTGGCTACTATTATTACTACCATTACCACTATTCGTTTATTGGTTACCTAAAAAAAACAATAATCAAACGAGTGCTGCTTTAATCATACCGCAGCTAATGGAAAATTCATCTCATAAGACAACTCACCAAGCGAATAAAAAAGCACCTTTGCTTATTTTATCTTTATGCTGGCTATTAACGATTTTAGCATTGAGCCAACCACAATGGTTAGGCGACGCTATAGACATTCCTACTGAAGGAAGAGAAATGATGATAGCCGTAGACTTATCAGGCAGTATGCAAATTGAAGACATGAGCCTAAATGGTCGCACGGTTAATCGCCTTGATATGCTTAAAGTAGTGTTAGGTGACTTTATTGAACGTCGTATTGGCGATAGATTAGGTTTAATACTCTTTGGTGATGATGCTTACATGCAAACACCCATGACTTTTGACAGAAAAAACGTAAAACAAATGCTAGATGAGAGTGTGCTAGGTTTAGTCGGTAGAAAAACAGCCATAGGAGACGCTATAGGTCTTGCGGTAAAACGTTTTGATGCCAAGCAAAAATCTAATAAAGTTTTAGTATTATTAACCGATGGACAAAATACAGCAGGTAAAATAAGCCCTGAACAAGCACTAGAGCTTGCAGTTGCCAAAAATATCACTATCTATTCTATAGGCATTGGCGCAGACGTTATGTTGCAAGAGTCTCTGTTTGGCACCCGCCGTGTTAATCCATCAAGTGAATTAGATGAGCGTACTTTAACTAAATTAGCACAGGCAACAGGTGGTAAGTACTTTCGCGCAAGAGACAGTGAAAGTATGAGTCAAATTTACCAATTACTCGACCAACTTGAGCCTATAGAACAAGAGCAACAACAAATGCGCCCTTTAACCGCATTATTTTATTGGCCTTTAGCAATGGCACTATTAATCAGCATGCTTTATTTTTTAGCGCTTAATTTACCCAGTTTTACTCGTAAATAACCTAGGTTTATAATACAGCAATGATCTCATACGATTTATTCATATCTAATTTTCACTTCGTCAGACCTTATTGGTTATTGGCTATTTTCGCTTTATTAGTAGTTCTATGGCGACTACAAAAACACCGCTTTTATCAATCACCGTGGCAACAGTTTTTACCACAACACTTAAGTCAAATTCTTGTTGAAGGCACTTCAAGTCCTCACGGTAATAAAAACTCATTTACAGCAAAAACTTTTTTATTAAAGCCTTTTATTATCGGTTTATTAAGTATTATTGCCCTTGCAGGCCCTGTTTGGGAAAAACTGCCACAACCAGTTTACCAAACAGAGCGTGGTTCAGTACTGATCATGGACATGTCATATTCAATGTTCGCAACTGACATAAAACCGAACAGACTCACACGTGCAAGATTTAAAGCCATTGACTTACTTAATAAAATTAATGAGGGCGACACTGGCTTAATTGCTTATGCGGGCGACGCTTTTGTTATTAGCCCTTTAACACAAGACGTTAAAAATATCGCATTATTGTTGCCTTCGCTAACACCTGAAATAATGCCTGTACCTGGTGCTAATCCCCTAGCTGCATTAACACTTGCCCATGAAATGTTACTTAACGCAGGACATCTAAATGGCGATATTTATTGGTTTACTGATGATGTTGATAATCAGGAAATAGACGATATTTATCAATGGTCATCTAAATATGGTCATCAACTGAATATATTGGGTGTAGGTAGCGAAAATGGCGCACCCATTACACTGCCAAGTGGAGAGTTATTCAAAGATAGTAGTGGTGCCATTGTTGTACCTAGATTACCAAGTCAAAAACTTATGTCTTTAGCATCGCGTGGCAATGGTAATTATCAAACAATTAAAAACGATGATAGTGATATCAACAGTTTAATTATTAACGATAAAATACGAGAAAAAAATAAAAATGAAAGGCAACAAAATCAACAAACAGGTGATCAATGGCAAGAACAAGGTGCTTGGTTGTTAGTATTAGTGCTTCCCTTAATGTTAAGTTATTTTAGACGTGGCAGTACATTATTAATCGTTCCACTATCGTGTATACCTTTGCTATTTTTACTGTCTTTTTCCTTTGTAAGCCCCACAAGTTTTGCAGCAGAAAGTAATGAACAGTCAAGTTCAGCAACAGTAACACCATCACAAGAACTAAAACCTGATGGAACGTCTAGTCATTCTTGGAAAAAACAATGGCAAAACTTATGGCAAACAAACAACCAACAGGCACAAACACACTATAACCAAAAAAACTATCAAGAGGCCGCAGAGCAATTTGAAAACTCACAATGGCAAGGTAGCGCCCACTATAAAGCTGGTAATTATGAAGCGGCTTTAGAGGCCTTTAAACAAGGTGAAGAAGCTAATAGTGCCAATAGCTTATACAACCAAGGTAATGCATTAGCACAACTACAGCAATATGAGCAAGCTATTGAAAGTTATGAAAAAGCACTTAGTATCAACCCTGATCTACAAGATGCTAAAGACAACGTAGAAAAAATTAAACAACTTCAAAAAGAACAACAGCAACAGCAACAGCAACAAGGCGATCAATCTCAAAAGTCTCAAGAGCAACAAAGTAAAGATAATCAACAACAAGATTCTCAAAACAGTCAACCGCAAGAAGAGCAAAATAAACAAGATAAAGAAAACCAACAACAATCAGATTCAGACTCAAATTCTGATAAAACAGAACAACAGCAAAATTCAAAAAGTGATTCTCAAAAAGATAACGAAGAACAAGGTAAATCAGAAAAGAGTAATAAAGAACAAAAGGCTAAAGAGAAAACAGAACAACAAGCACAGCAAGCTGCTGAACAGGAAGAAAAAAAGTCAGATCAAGGTGAAGAAAAAACAGCGGCGCAAATTGCCGCTGAACAACAAGCAAAAGAAACAGAACAAAAACATCAACAATTATTAAATAAAGTAACTGATGATCCTTATTTGTTACTACGCAATAAAATGCAATTAGAATATCAAAAGCGCAAACAAAATGGCACAAGTCAAGGAGTTAAGAAACAGTGGTAAAAATTATTAATAAAATATTGGCTTTACTTACCTTAACAGTAATTTTGGCAACAACCTTAGTGACAAGCACCACTGCCTTTGCGCTGACAAATGTAACTGCGAGTGTAGACTCAAACCCAGTTATGAGTAATGAATCAATAGTATTAACCGTAATTGCTGATGACAGTGTAGACCGCGATGCACTTGATACATCACCACTACTCACTAATTTTATTGTGGCGCGTACCGAAGTTAGCTCACAAACAAGTATAATCAATTTAAGTATGAGTAAAACAACTCAATGGCAAATTGTGTTAATGCCAAGATCAACAGGTAATTTAACTATTCCCTCATTAACCATTGACGGCCACCAATCTCAACCAATTAATATAAAAGTAATCGAGCAAGGAAGTACGGGGTCTACTCAACAACAAGACATTTTTATATCTACTGAATTATCATCTAATGATATTTATGTACAACAATTAGTCACCTTAACAATTAAGCTTCATATTGGCGTACAATTGCAACGAGGTAGTTTAAGCGAGCCTACTTTAGAAGGCGCGGTTATAGAACAAGTAGGTAAAGATATAGAGAATGATGGCATAGTAAATGGTAAGCGTTATCGAATTATTGAACGTACCTATGCAATTACACCAGAACAAAGTGGTGAATTCACATTAGTCACACCTATGTTTTCAGGTGATGTCATGGTGCAATCACAACGACGTTCTGGTTTTTTAAGTTTTGGAGAAACTAAACCCGTCAATGTTTTAGGTGAAAAACTATCTCTTAACGTACGCCCTATTCCTGATAGCTTTCCTGTAAATGCAAACAATCCATGGCTACCCAGTGAGTTATTAACTCTACATCAAGAATGGCAACCAGAACCGATTGAGTTTAAAGTAGGCGAACCGATCACTCGCACAATTCTTTTAACAGCCGAAGGACTCGGTAAAGCTCAGCTCCCCAATATTGTTATGGATGCCCCTGCAGGTTTAAAAATATACCCTGATCAAGCGGAGTTACATTCAAGCGTACCTAATAAACGCTTAATTAGCCAAAAAAGGCAAAATTTTGCTTTGGTAGCTAGCCAAGCCGGTGACTATATTTTACCCAAAATAACGATTGCTTGGTGGAATACTGTGACTAACAAGTACCAACAAGCCATATTACCAGAGCAAACCATTACTATTAAAGCGAATCCTGATGCACCAAAGCCATTAATAACCAACGCCGCACAACCCCGTTTAACCCAAGCTAATGACATCAATACGACTCAGTTAGCACCCATTTCTCAACCTATTATTGAAAGAACTAACAATTTACAGTGGCTATTTTTAGCGTTATGGTTGCTTACTTGCATTGCATGGGCTTTGCATATAATAATGATAAAACGCTCAATCAGTACAAAATCAAAAACTAAAGCAACAAAAAAAATAAATGACCACTATCTTGCTCTCATGGCAGCGTGTAAACAAAACAATGCTGAAAAAGCACTCAATTTAATTTTACCTTGGCTTAACAATTCATCATTAAAAACTAACAATAATGAAATAGCAACATTATCTGAAGCAATACAAGAATTAAATAATGAGGCATTTACCCAAGCGATTAATGATATTCAACACCATTTATTTGGGAAAAGAACAATAGAAAGTAATTGGAACGGTGAACCTTTATTAAAGGCCATACAACAAATTAACTCATCAGGCATGCGTAGCCAAAATGAAACTCAATTCGCATTAAATCCAAATTAACCCCATAAAATGAAAATATTTGGAAATAAAAAATCAACTGTGCAGGTCTCTACTAATATGGCGACTAAACAAGTTAGATACGAAGCTCTAGTTAAGGCTCTGCACGGCGATTTATACCGATATGGTTATTGGTTAACTCACGATAAGCAAGTGGCCGAAGACTTAGTGCAAGAAACATTCTTAAGGGCATGGCGAGCGCTTGATTCATTACAAGATGAAAAGGCAGCAAAGTCATGGTTAATTACAATTTTACGACGAGAAAATGCAAGACGTTTTGAACGAAAACGTCTTGAGATGAGCGAATACGAAGAAGCAAGCATTTTGGATACACAATCCACTAGTGCTGAACAGAAAATAGATGATAATTGGCTTAGAGATAAAATAGCGAAATTACCGCCAGAATATTCTGAACCACTAGTATTACAAGTACTTGGCGGTTATAGCGGAGATGATATTGCCAACATGTTAAATTTAAATAAAAACACAGTAATGACACGTTTGTTTAGAGCGCGTCATCAATTAAAAGATGCATTAGAAAAAGAACCTGATAGAACGAGGCTTATCTATGAAAGATAATTCTATTAATGACAATGCAACCTCTGCAGCAACCAGTGCCATGGATGATTTACATTTTAGACGCAGTCTATTTGCAGATCCTACAACTCAAGACAAAGATGTTATTGAGGCACAAAAAAATGATCCTGCTAAAAAAAGATTAGCACAAGAACTTTGTCAGTTTGATGAACAAATCAAACAAGCAATGAAAATTCCTGTGCCCGACGACTTATGTAATAAATTACTATTACGTCAAACACTTGTAAGTCATCACCAAGAAAAACGTAAAACTCGAATTCATTTAGCTTTAGCAGCGTCTATTGCAATTATCGCTGGATTAGTCGTGAATTATTTACAATTTTCTTATAGCTATAGCAATTTAGGTGATTATGCCCTTGCCCATGTTTACCATGAACAAAATGCGTTTTCTAATGGTGATAACACCCGAGTTAGTTTAACCTCATTAAACCAAAAAATGACGACGTTTAACGGTAATTTTA
>Ga0193960_1001297_pt1 | contig 9976 bp, 9 predicted proteins | sample FB_3_MG_FD_140338 | JGI IMG/M metagenome (GOLD analysis project Ga0193960, IMG submission 140338) | Microbial mat bacterial communities from the Broadkill River, Lewes, Delaware, United States - FB_3_MG | ecosystem: Environmental > Aquatic > Freshwater > River > Microbial mats | place: USA...
ACAATTTCCCCCGAAATACTGAACAATCAGGTTACAGGGCGAGTACGCTTCTCAAAAGATACTCCAAATAAACTCCGTCAAAATCAGCGACTCAATACACAAATAATTTTGGAATATAAAAGTGATGTGCTGCAAATTCAGCGCGGGCAATTTATGGAAAGTAGTGGCGGTAGATTTGCCTATCTAGTGAATAACGGTCTTGCTACTAAAACGCCAATCACTCTTGGTGCAAGAAGCTTAAGCCATGTTGAAGTACTTAACGGTTTAACTGAAGGACAACGCATTATTATTTCTGGCACAGATATGTTCAATGCTGCCGAGCAAGTATTACTAAACGACTAACGCAAACTAGGCACTTTTCGATAAAAGTGTCTGGCTCTCACTTATAAAAATATAAACGAACAAGGACACATCATTATGCTAGTTATGAATAATATTAATAAAACCTTTCAAACAGGAAATATACAAACACATGCTTTAAACAATTTTAACTTAACCGTAAACGAAGGTGATTTTGTTAGTGTCACGGGGCCTTCTGGCTCAGGAAAAACTACTTTTCTAAATATTGCAGGATTACTTGAAACTTATACTAGCGGTGAGTTTACCCTTGATGGCAAAGACGTTGGGCAACTCAACGATAATGGTCGTTCACGTATGAGAAATGAAAAGATAGGTTTTGTTTTCCAAGGCTTTAACCTTATTCCTGATTTAAATTTATTTGACAATGTTGATGTACCGTTAAGGTATCGTGGTTTTGATGCCAAAGAAAGACGTCGAAGAATCGAAGAAAACCTAGAAAGAGTGGGTTTAGCTTCTCGTATGAAGCATCTTCCAAGTCAGTTATCTGGTGGTCAACAACAACGTGTTGCCATTGCAAGGGCCTTAGCAACCGAGCCTAGATTTTTACTAGCTGATGAACCAACCGGAAACCTTGACTCACAAATGGCACAAGGTGTGATGACTTTATTAGAAGAAATTAACCAACAAGGCACCACCATTATTATGGTTACCCATGATTTAGAACTAGCCATGCGTGCAAGTAGAACTATCCAAGTAAAAGACGGTCGAGTAAGCGAATTAGATGTTGTTGCTGAAAAAGTTTCCGCCTAACTCTCTATCACACTAAGGAAGTACCATGTTTAATTACTATTTACGACTTGCACGAATCAGCATTCTCAAACATTGGGGACTTAGCTTATTAATGATATTAGCTATTGGCCTTGGTATTGGCGCAACCATGACAACAGTGACCGTTAATTACTTAATGTCTGCCAACCCTATTCCTCATAAAAGTGAGCAATTATATTACGTACAACTTGATAGTTGGGATGTAAATGACCCTTTTGATGAAGGGCAAAACCCGCCAGATCAATTAACCTACACCGACTCTACAAATTTGATGAAAGCTAAAAAAGCTTTTCGACAAAATGTTCAAGCACAAGCCTATGCTGTCATTGAACCTAATGATCCAGAGATACTCCCTATGATAGTCAACGCACGAGCTAACTCTGCTGATTTTTTTGCTATGTTCGATGTACCTTTTATCTACGGTAATGCTTGGTCAAATCAAGCTGATGATAATAAAGAGTTAGTTGTGGTGCTTAATAAAGAAACCAATGAAAAAATATTTGGTGGTAAAAACTCAGTCGGAGAATCCATAAGAATTGATGGAAATGTTTTTCAAGTGGTTGGGGTTATTGACCATTGGCAACCCAAGCCTCGTTTTTACGACATTACAACTGGCGCTTTTAACGAAACCGAAGAAATTTTTGTCCCGTTTAATCTAATTGCTGAAGAGAAAGTTAGACGTTCAGGTAATACAAATTGCTGGAAACCTAGTGGTGATGGCTTTGAAGCCTTTTTAGCTTCTGAGTGTATTTGGACACAATTTTGGGTCGAGCTAAAAACAGAACAAGATAAAGATGATTATCTTAATTTTCTAAATGCATATGTTGAAGAACAAAAGCAATATGGAAGATTTTTACGTCCGATAGATAATAGACTATCAACAGTGACGCAATGGTTAGAAAACCAAGAAGTCGTTGCTGATGACGCACGTATGATGATGACAATGTCTTTCATGTTTCTCGTTGTTTGCTTATTAAATACCGTAGGGTTGTTACTGGCAAAATTCTTAGGCAAAGCACCTGAAATAGGGTTAAGACAAGCATTAGGAGCAAGTAAATCAACGTTATTCTTTCAATACATTATTGAAGCTGGTTGTATTGGTATTGCTGGTGGTTTGCTAGGGTTATTTTTTGCCTTTTGGGGGCTAATAGGCATTGAAACCTTATATGGTGACTATATGCAAAACTTAGCCACTCTTGACTTTAATATGATGCTTTTAGCCATAGCAATATCATTTTTTGCAACTATTATCGCAGGGATTTACCCAACATGGCGTGCCTGCAAAGTTCAGCCATCACATCAGCTAAAAAGCCAATAAAGGCGAGGATATTATCATGATAGAAATAGGCCTTATTGTACGCGCACTCTTGCGAAATAAAATTGGCGCATTGTTAATCGCATTACAAATTGCACTAACAATGACCATTATGGTTAACGCTATATTTATGATCCAAGACAGACAAAGCCAAATGCAACGCGACAGTGGTTTAGATGAAGCAAACACCTTTTATTTAACCAATACTGTTTTCGGTAAAGATTATAATTTACAAGCAGAAATGCAAACTGACTTAAACATTATTCGCAAAACCCCAGGTGTTATTGATGCAATTCAAATCAATGCAATTCCTCTCAGTGGTGGAGGCTGGTCTATGGCGTTACAACACGAACCTGGTGATGACAAAGATACTATTGGCAGCGCACTATATATGGTTGATGATCACGCTATCAATACCTTAGGTGTAGAGCTTATTGCAGGAAGCAATTTTGCTCCTGAAGATATTGAATGGCGCGCCAGTGGACAGTCTACTTGGCCAAGTAAAACAATAATCACTAAAGCTTTTGCTGAGCAGCTCTACCCCGATAATTGGGAGACGGCTCTGGGTAAAACATTTTACATTTCGCAAAATCAACCAATGCAAGTTATTGGCATTATGAAAACATTGCAAGCGCCTTGGAATGGTTGGGGTGGTGTTGAGCGCAGTATGCTGGTGCCTTTTCAAATGGAATCTCAAAGTAGTTATTACTTTATTAGAACCGAAAGTGGTCGCAGAGATGAGTTAATGCCGATTATCGAAAAAACCTTAGCTGAGCGTAATAAAGAAAGGATCATTCGCCGAGTAACCACCCTAGAAGAAACTCGAAAAAGAAGCTATAGACGACATAATGCCACCAACAAAATACTGACAACTGTTGTTATTACATTAACGCTGATTACTGGCTTTGGCATTGTGGGGTTAGCAATATTTAGTATAAACCGCCGCACTAAACAAATTGGTACTCGCAGAGCCATTGGTGCAACACAATGGCAGATAATGCGCTATTTTCTTGTTGAAAACTTTTTAATCTCTTGTGTAGGTGTAGTCATTGGCATTGCTGGGGCAATTGCCTTAAACATGTGGCTAGTCAAAACCTTTAATTTAACTCCTATTGGTTTTGAATTAATTGTCTTTGGCGCTGTCGCTTTATTCATTGTTGGGCAACTAGCTGTATTATACCCTGCCAAAAAAGCCGCTTTAATCCCTCCGGCCACTGCAACAAGAACTGTTTAATTTTAATATAAACAAACTAAAGCGAGCACAAAATAAGTGCTCGTTTTTTATGTTTTGCTTTTTATGTTATTAGAAAAACACTCTTTAGCTCAATAGCCTCTGTTGATATTTCATCACTGTGAGAACACCTAATATAATCACTGCATTTTCATTAAGTGACTCTTGCTTGTATATAGTGCAACTATTGTTTTATGATGGCTCTAGCTGTATTGAACATAGTTGTATCTAATGATTGAACGTTCTTGTTTTTTGTATATTTGTATACTTTTTCTCAATGTTAATTCGCTTAGTGCGCGAGAAATTACCGTTGTAACAGAGTGCAATCAACCCTGTAAACTTAGACAGTCAGACGCCTTGCCTGAAAGCCTTCCTACTGAAATTATATTAGCCCTTTTCAATAGAACAAAAGACACACCAAGGGTTCACATCATGCCTTGGGCAAGAGCTTATGATAATGCCTTAACCGAAAAAAATGTCTTTATATATTCTATTTCTAGAACCGTTAAACGAGAGCCTTTATTTCATTGGATTGGTGATATTTTAGTAGAGAGATATTTCATTTGGGGACTAAAAGATCATAACAGCCATCAACAAGCACTATCGAATAATTTTAAAGATACATCTTTTGCGACCTATCGAGGTTCTAATGAATATGCCTATGTATCACAATTACCTGACATTAACTTATACCCGGTCGTTTACCCTAATCAGCGCATGCAAATGGTTTTACGCAACAGAATTGATTACTTTGTTGAAAGTGAGCAAACCGTAAAAGAGACCTGTATACGTTTTGCTATTGATTGTAATAAGTTTGAAAAAATAACCGAAGTTCAACAGTTAAATACGCCATTAAGTATTGCTATTAATAAAAATAGTGATCCTGCTTTGATAAAACAATACCAAGAAGCATTCTCTACATTAAAGTCTTCAGGGGTATTGAGTAAGTTAATCAATGAATGGAAGTTTTAAATACGGTGAATTACGTCAAATTCATTCTACCTTATATAACTCGCCCTTATATAACTCGCCCTTATATAACTCAAGCTTTTTTAATTCAGCCCTATTCAACTCTATTCAATTTAACAAGAAATCCTCGGAATATCCGACCATTTGGTTGTATAACTTGGTGACAAAAAGTGCCGCTTCATTTGCCAGCTGTGCTGCTTACTTTCGGTTGCCATGCTCAATGTTCCCTGTCCATAGCGACTGTTAATCATGTCAAAACATTGCATTAGCGACTCATTATTAAGATCTGGACTGAACATGTCAGGCTGCCTATAACGATTACTTTCAAGCTCTATAGCCCCTACCCCACATTTATAAAACAAAACACCTTGTCTAAAAATACTGGGTAATGCGCTGGTTACTGCGTTTGCCATCACTAAAGTATTATTGGTCGCTTGTGGGAATTGCACTATAACTGATTGTTTATAGTAGTTATCTTGGTATTGAGAGCTATGAGCAAAAATATAAAGCTTTTTAGCAAGCGAGTTTTGCTTTCTTAGTTTTCTAGCAACAATATTTACATGGCTAGTTAACGCGGACTTTAAGGCATTATAATCTGTCACTCGCTGTCCAAAACTACGGGTTGAAAATATTTCCTGCTTAGGCTCTTTTACGTCATCCCATGACAAGCAAACAATGCCATTAAGCTCATTAATGGTACGTTCAACCACAACGCTAAACTGTTTTCTCATTTGTTTGGGACACTGATTTGCCAACTCTAGTGCGGTATTCACCCCCATAACCATAAGCTTTTTGCTAAGACGAGAGCCTATTCCCCATACATCAGAAACGTTCATTTGCGCTAAAATACTTTTTCGACTTTGCTCAGTATCAATAACTGCTACACCGTTATAGCCTGGTAATTTCTTGGCGGCATGATTAGCGGCTTTAGCTAAGGTAGGTGTATTTGCAATCCCGACACCAACTGGCAGCCTAGTTTCACGCCAAACCACCTTTCGAATTTGATAACCATAATCATGCCAATTATCAACAAGCTTAGTAAACTGCTTAAAGTGTAAAAAGCATTCATCAATAGAGTAAATATGTTGGTTATCACAAAAACGCGCTGCAACATTCATCATACGCTCACTTAAATCGGCATATAGCTCATAATTAGATGAACGAATAACGACATTGTGCTTAGCCAAGTAATGCTTAATTTTAAAATACGGGCCAAACTTGGGAATATTAAGTTTTTTTGCAATAGGACAAACAGCACAAATACAACCATCGTTATTCGTTAACACCACCACGGGTTTATGACGAATACTTGGGTCAAAGACTTTTTCGGCCGATGCATAAAATGACGTTGCATCCACTAAAGCATACATTGGTTTAGTTCTCGAATTGGTTCTAATATACGAATAACACGAGTTACCACGCCCTCTATTTGAAAGTCATCGCTTGTTGTGATGGTAATCGGCGGATGAATTTGAGAAGCAGAAATTAACTGAGCATGTGTTTTATTGAGTGTTTTACAGACAAAACAGCCATTATAATTTGCCACAATAACAGCATTGTTTTTGACTTGTTTTGACCTATCTACAATCAATAGATCGCCATCAAATATACCAATACCTTGCATAGACTCCCCAGAAGCAAGACCAATAAAAGTTGCTGTAGGGTTTTCTATTAAGAGTTCATCAAGTGATAAACCCAATTCCTTATATTCAGCCGCAGGCGACTCAAAACCACTGACACCTGCTTCAATATAAATAGGAATAATTTTCATAAGACTACACTTCGCAAAATACTGTACATAAACACAGTATAACTTATCTGATTTCTATTAAGCAATATAGCTTGATAGTAAAAAGGTTGGATTCCTCGCCTGTCATGTTTACACTGTAGCCTTAAATTCGTTCTATTATGTTTGAGTCACCATGAATAAAGCTATTCTTTTGTTATTACTATCTCCGCTATCAGCTTATGCTAGCTCTGTTTATCAATGCACAGTTGATGGGGTAACCACATTTAGTCAAACTCCTTGTGACGATCAATATAATACTGTTGAAGTTGATAACTCATCTGGTGGCAGTATTAGTCAAGAAGAAAAAGATAATGTCATGAAGGCTTGTATCAATCATCACAGCTCAAACTTTAAAGATCCAAGCTCTATTCGCATAGATAAATCTAAAACCATTTGGATATCTGATACCAGTGGCGCTCGACAAGTGCTCGTCCTCGACTTAAATGCCAAAAATGCCTACGGAGCTTATCAAGGCTCAAAACCATATCGTTGCTTCTTAAATCATGACGGTAGCCAATTAAGTCAAGTTCAATATTTGATTCAATAACTCGTTTAATAACTAATTTAACAACTTAAAAATAATATTCTGGAGAGTTCAATGAGCAAACAGTACCAAAGCTTTTCAGAATTTTACCCTTTTTATTTAAGCCAACATCAAAACCCGACTTGTAGACGCTTGCACTTTGTTGGCTCTTTTCTCATCATATTATTAGCCGTGTATGCTCTATTAACACACTCCTATACCTTACTATGGTTAATGCCTTTAATAGGCTATGGTTTTGCTTGGCTCGGACACTTTATTTTTGAAAAGAATAAACCTGCTACCTTCACCTACCCACTCTATAGTTTGATGGGAGATTGGGTCATGTTTAAAGATATCTTAACGGGTAAATTAAAATTTTAATTCTAATAGCTTAAAAGTACGCATTAACTGTATTTGGTTCATCTCATCATAAAGAAGCTTTCTGAGTCCTCTTTACAATACAGCTACTTAACCTTGTAAATAAATTACTTAAGCAGTTATTGCTTATTTAAAATGATTACACACAGTAATTTTGTATTGTGAAGGTATAATTTTCTTGTAAAGACACGATAATTGTATACAATATTTCTTCTTTTAATTGTGTGATAATTATAATATGAGTCAAATACAACGCAGCCCTTTTCAAAGCGCCTTTTATGTCGCCAACACCATGGAAATTTTCGAGCGATTAGCTTGGTATGGTATGTATACCCTACTTGCCAGCTATATTATGACTCCGACAACTCAAGGTGGCTTAGGTTTAGGTAATAACGAACGTGGCCTTATTATGGGGGTTGTTCCGTTTTTCTTATATTTATTCCCTGTTATTTCTGGCGCCTTAGCTGATCGTTTTGGCTATAAAAAAATGTTTTTACTGTCATTTACCTTAATGGCACCTAGTTATTATTTATTAGGTTATGTAACAGATTTAGCCAGCTTTATGAGTGTCTTCATGCTTGTCGCTTTAGGTGCAGGTATTTTCAAGCCCGTGGTAACAGCAACCATAAGCCGAACCACTGATGAAACCAACCGTGGTTTAGGCTTTGGTATTTTCTATATGATGGTTAATATTGGTGGCTTCTTAGGTCCAGTATTAGCACCTATCGTGCAAAAAAATTATGGTTGGGAATGGGTTTTCATTTTCGCTTGTATTTGGATTTCAGTTAACTTTATTCCTGCGCTGTTTTTCTATAAAGAGCCAGAGCGCCATGCTGATAACAAATCACTCAAACAAGTGTTTAAAGAAATGCAACAAGTATTAGGTAATGGCCGCTTGGCTCTTGCCGTTGTACCACTTCTTATTTTACTGGTTTCTGACTATGCTGGTTTTATTTCCGATGGAAAAGTTACTGTTGCCATTGCCGCAGCATTAATCATTATTTCTGTTGTTTGGGACATTGCCGTATCAAAAGCGAATACCAAAGAAGAACAAAGCAAATGGTACTTGCAAAAAATGCGCATTGGCAACAAACCATTCATGACCTACCTATTGATTATGACGGGCTTTTGGACCGTATATTTACAAATATTTATTACACTTCCTGTCTTTATCCGAGACTATGTAGACACCTCTGATTTAGTACGTGGACTTCATGCGGTTAGCCCTTGGCTACATGATGTATTTACTGCGATAAATATTGATACATTAACCAGCGAAATTTCACGCCTTGCAGGACAATTTAACTCTGTCGATTTATTACAAAGCCAAGCTGCAATCAAAGAAATCACCAGTACTTTAGCTTCATTAGATGTGCGTGTACCAAAACAAGTACTTATTGACAGTTTTACTCAACTTGCACAACAAAGTCACTCTATTGAGGCAACTCAAGCCATGAGTAAAGAATTGGCAGAACAGTGGGCTAATGATTATCGTCAAATGAACCCTGCAACAATCTTAAGCTTAGACTTTTTAATGATCATACTCTTTCAAGTATTGATCAGTCGATTCATCGATAAATTCAAACCATTGCCAACCTTAATTGCAGGTACTGCTATTCTTTCATTTTCAATGTTAATAAACGGCATAGGTCATACCTTTATTTTTGGCGGTTTATTAGTAGCAACATCAGTCATTATTTTTGCAGTAGGCGAAATGACCGCTTCACCAAAAAGCCAAGAGTATGTAGCTTCATTTGCGCCAGCAGATAAGGCAGCAATGTTCATGGGTTATTATTTTGTTTCAATGGCACTAGGTAACTTATTCGGTGGGTTATTGTCCGGTTGGTTATATGATTCAATCACAGTGAAGCTCGATAACCCTGCATTAATGTGGGCCATCATAGCCCTACTAGGCGCAGTAACATGTGTCGCTTTATATTTATTTAATAGACGTTTCGTTGATGAAATAGCACAACAGCAATTAGAACAAGTTCAGGCAAATTAATACGGTTAAAAACATGACGACTAATATTTCAAACCCCGCTGAAAAATTTGAGCAATGGCAAGTAAACACCGAACAAGAGCAGTTTATTAGCATTAATACCCTTGAGTGTCATACTGGTGGTGAACCATTACGCATAATTACCAGTGGTTTCCCACAATTAAAAGGTGAGTCTATATTAGCAAAGCGTCGAGATTGTCAGGAAAATTATGATGATTTACGTACTGCGCTAATGTTTGAACCAAGAGGTCATGCGGATATGTATGGCGCTATCATCACTGAAGCCGAAAAAGCCGACAGTCATTTTGGTGCTATATTTATTCATAATGAAGGTTACAGCACCATGTGTGGTCATGCGGTAATAGCACTCACTAAGTGTGCGGTAGAGTCTGGAGTTGTTGCGCAAACGGGTGAAATTACATCCGTCGTGATTGACGTACCATGTGGGCAAATTTTTGCGAAAGCATTTGCTAAAGGAAATATTGTGACTCATGTCACTTTCAACTGTGTGCCCTCTTTTGTGCCTACACTCAATCAGCAGGTCAATGTACCAGGTATCGGTGAAGTGAATTATGACATCGCCTTTGGCGGTGCTTTTTATGCGTATGTACAAGCAAAACCACTGGGGCTTAGTTTAGAAC
>Ga0193960_1001299_pt1 | contig 9966 bp, 13 predicted proteins | sample FB_3_MG_FD_140338 | JGI IMG/M metagenome (GOLD analysis project Ga0193960, IMG submission 140338) | Microbial mat bacterial communities from the Broadkill River, Lewes, Delaware, United States - FB_3_MG | ecosystem: Environmental > Aquatic > Freshwater > River > Microbial mats | place: USA...
CCAATGGTGAGGTAGTAGTAAACGGAATGTCGCCTTCGCGTCGTAATAACAAGTTTGCCAACTCGGGTATTGTAGTTGAAATTAATGTTGATAAAGACTTACCTAAGTATGAGAAATACGGAGTTTTAAAGGGCTTACAATATCAAAAAGATTTAGAAAAGTTAGCCTTTAACGCAGGCGGAAGAAGTCAAGTTGCCCCTGCGCAACGTTTAACTGATTTCGTGGAAGGTAGATTATCATCTTCGCTAAACGATTGTTCTTATCAACCCGGATTGAATTCTTCTCCGTTACACTCTTTACTCCCTAAATTAATTGGAAGTAAATTACGTAAAGGATTTACTGCTTTCGGACAAAAAATGCACGGTTATTATACTGCGGAAGCCAATATTGTTGGGGTAGAATCTAGAACCTCATCACCTGTAAACATTCCAAGAAAAGAAAACCTTGAACATCCACAAATTGAAGGGCTCTTTCCTTGTGGTGAAGGTGGTGGTTATGCGGGTGGTATTATTTCGGCTGCTATGGACGGTGAACGCTGTGCTGAAGCTGCCATTGCAAATCTGTAAATTAACAAATATTTGTTGGCGTAATTTCTAATTACCTCGTACTTTTGCTATTCCTAAAAATTAGAGGCTTTTTAGCGATGAGTAAAAAAAGTAAAAGATATAATAAAAAGAAAATAAATAAGCCGCATTATAAACGTTTGCACAACTATTATAATCGCACTGGTTTTTACATGTTTATTTGGGTTAGCTTAAAAAAAGCTTTTTGGCCAATTGTTGGGGTGGTTATTGGATTATTATTATTTAATAAATACGTTTACAACATCAATGATGGTTTACAAACCATGACTGAAACCTTTTCTAGAACAGGGGTTTTAATTACTTTTTTCATATCTGAAACGATTTTAGGATTAATTCCGCCAGAAATTTTCATCGCTTGGTCTAAAAAAACAGAAGATCCTATTGTAAATATTTCTTTGTTAGCAACCCTTTCTTATCTGGGAGGTTTATGCGCTTATTTTATAGGAAGAACCTCTTTAAAAATTGATTCTGTAAGAAATTACTTAGAAGTTAAAATGGCTAAAAACCTTAAAAACACCAGTAAGTGGGGAGGTTTTTTAATTTTAGTAGGAGCTTTATTACCACTTCCTTTTGCTATTAGCTGTTTAACTGCTGGTATGATTAAATATCCATTTAAAAATGTAGTTTTTGTTGGCTTATTTCGTTTTGCACGTTTTGCCATTTATGCTTGGGCTATATTTTCTGTAGTAAACTAATATAATATGGCACTCAATAACAACGACATTTTTAAAAAGCTAAGAGTAGCACACAAATTAAGAGACACTGATATTATTGATATCTGTGCTTTGGTTGATTTTAAAGTTTCTAAATCGGAAATCAATGCTATTTTTAGAAAAGAAGATCACCCAAAGTATATGGAATGTGGCGATCAGTTTTTACGAAATTTTTTAAACGGGCTCATTATTCACCTACGAGGCCCAATGCCTGAAAAGAAACAATAAATTATAAAAAAACCTTCTGAACTCAATCAGAAGGTTTTTATTTTCCCCTTAAATTCCTCACTCAATCTTTTATCGAATGATTATGTTACAAATATATAGCTGTCTTTTGATATGGTAAAAGTTATATCCGTAAACAAAAATGTAGTTTTCCGCAAAACAAAAAAGAGCGCAAAAATTGCGCTCTTCTTTTTTTATTTATAGTACCAGAATCTAACTCCTGACACCTTATACCTTAAAATGGTAAATCGTCTGGTTCGTTATCAGATAAATCTGGAGCTGGCTCAAATTGATCTGCTGGTGGAATATTTTGAGGTGCAGCCTGTGCCAAGTTTTCAATTCTCCATCCTTGTACAGAGTTAAAATACTTTGCTTCTCCTTGAGGGTTAATCCACTCTCTTCCTCTTAAATTAATAGAAACCTTAACATCTTGTCCTACTTGATAACTGTTTAACAAATCACATTTATCTTGAAGAAATTCAATTAAAATCATTTGAGGATATTGCTCATCGGTCGTAACTACCATTTCACGCTTTCTAAATCCGTTAGATCCAAATGTTTGTGTTTCGTTAATTAATTTGATTTTCCCTATTACTTCCATTTCTTATCTATTTAATTAAAAGTACCTTCCAAGCACTTTCTACATCATTATTTTGTAAATACTCTTGTGCAAAAATATGTTTTTTTTCAGTTGAAATACCCACAAGCTGTGTATGTTCTTTCGCAAAGTTATTAACAGCTTCATCACTAGGTAACTGTTCTACATTCCCTAACATTCCAAGGTTATTACCTGTTAACACATTACTGTTTCTTATTTCCTCAGGAATTTGGTCTACTCCAATTCCTAAAGTTGTTAAAGGTTTCGGAATTTCAAAAAAACCATCTCTAGCTCTACTGTAATAACTTCCTCCTGCTCTTGCTACTAAATCTATTTTGTATTGATCTATACTTCCATCCTCTGCCAATACATCTTCATTTATATGAAGTTTTACTACCTCACAAACAATTAAATTTCCTGCTCCGCCTTCTTCTCCTGTATAAATAATGTCTTTAACTTTACACTCAAACTGTACTGGTGATTCTGCTACTCTAAATGGCTTTACTTCATCCGAAGGTAACATTGTAAATCCTGCTTTAACAAACTCATTTACTCCCTTAGGGTACATCGTACTACTTAACGACATTTGTTGTACAATATCGTAATTTACAATATTAATAACAACTTCTTTAGTTGCTTCAGCATTATCTAAGGTGTGCTTGGTTGTATTATCTCGTACACTTCGTGCCGGAGAGAAAATCATAATTGGCGGGTTTGCACCAAACACATTAAAAAAACTAAATGGTGATAAATTAGGGTTTCCTTCTTTATCAATGGTGCTTGCAAAAGCAATTGGTCTCGGAGCCACGGCTCCTAATAAATATCCGTGAAGTTTTGAAGTTGGTATATCTTTAGGGTTTATTGATAACATTCTCTAATATTTTAGTGTAAATATACTACCAATTTATAAATTTAGTTATTCTAAAGAATAGTTTATATTTGATTAATGGCATTTTTTAAAAACACTTATTGGGTAAAACGTATTGCTATTAGCATTTCTTTACTTCTCGTTTTATTTATTTTATGGAACACCTATGTGTTCTTTCAAAAATTTAAAAAAGATGAACGCTCTAAAATGGAGATTTATGCTACTGCCATTAAAGAAGCTACCGCTAATTCTGACTCTAATGGTAGTTTTAACTTAGTAACAAAAGTTTATCAAACGATAGAAAACATTCCTACCATTTCAGTTCATGAGAATGGTGATATTAAAGAATTTAACAATCTAGATTCTATTAAGTCAAAAGACCCCAAATATCTTCAACAGCAATTGAACATTATGAAAAATCAAAATGAGCCAATTGTAATCGAATATTTAGGGGTTAAAGAATATATTTATTATAGAAATTCCGACCTTTTATACAGACTAAAATATTACCCACTTGCATTAGTACTTATTTTAGGACTTTTCTTAACCATTATTTACATGGTTTATAAATCGAATAAAGTTGCCGAACAAAATAAGTTGTGGACAGGTATGGCCAAAGAAACGGCTCATCAAATAGGAACTCCGCTTTCTTCATTATTAGGTTGGATAGCTATTTTACGTGCTGAAAATGTAAGTAGCGATTATGTTGATGAAATTGAAAAAGATGTTCGCCGTTTAAACACTATTGCCAACCGTTTTTCTAAAATAGGTTCGTTGCCTGAACTAAAGCAGCATAATGTTGTTACTATAACCAAAACGGCTTTCGATTACTTAGAAAACAGAAGTTCAAAACAAATTTCTTTTTCTTTTATTACTGAAAAAGACGAGTTCTTTTGCAACCTGAATACAGAACTTTATGGTTGGGTAATTGAAAACCTTATTAAAAATGCTATTGATGCTATGCAAGGTAAAGGTAAAGTTGCCGTAACCATCACTGAAGCATCAAAAAGCATTAAAGTATTAGTTTCTGATACTGGAAAAGGAATTCCTAAATCACAATTTACACAAATTTTTAACCCTGGATTCACCACAAAAAAACGTGGATGGGGACTCGGGTTATCGCTCTCTAAACGAATTATTGAGGATTACCACAACGGAAAAATACATGTATTAAAATCAGAACTAGGAAAAGGAACTACGTTTGAAATTATATTGAATAAGGTTTAGTTATCTGCCTTTAACTTTTTCATTATAAATCCATAAAATAATCCTGCAGTCCCCCAAATAATCGCCCCTACAAGTACTCTTTTTAAAGTTACTTCTTCTCCATCATACAGAGGGAAAAATATTGTCATAACTAAAAACATTATACTCCCCCAACTTAAACCTTCTTTAACCCATTTTTTCATAGCTTTTTTTATTTATTTAAAATTCTTAGAAATCGCTTCAGCAACTGCTATAAACTCTTCATTTGTCAATTTTTCTTTCTTTACAAAACGAATATCTTCCATCGTATGTAACGGAATTAAATGTACATGTACATGAGGCACTTCTAAACCAATTACACTCATTCCCACACGTTCACACGGAATAGTTTTTTCAATAGCTTTTGCTACTCTATACGAAAAAGACATTAATCCGTCATACTCTTCTTTCGATAAATCAAATAGTTTATTTTCTTCTCGTTTCGGAATTACCAACGTATGCCCTTTTGTATTTGGGTTGATATCTAAAAAAGCAAAATAGTTATCATCTTCTGCTATTTTGTACGATGGAATTTCTCCGTTGATTATTTTAGTAAAAATACTTGCCATTTTATACTGTTTTTGTGTTTAGTAAAAATAAAAAAAGCGCTGCAGAAGCAACGCTTTTACGATAATTATTTTAAAAAATCTATCTAGAAATTTCAACTATTTCAAACTTCATTATTCCATTAGGAACTTGAATTTCAGCCATTTCACCTACTTTTTTACCCAATAACCCCTTACCTATAGGTGAGTTTACAGATAATTTTCCGTTTCTTACATCGCTCTCACTATCAGCCACTAAAGTATAAGTAAACTCCATACCGTTAGTGGTATTTTTAATTTTAACTATTGAATGAATTAAAATCTTAGACGTATCTAACTGACTCTCATCTATAACACGAGCACTAGCTACTACATTTTTTAGTTTTGCAATTTTTGTTTCTAATAACGATTGTTCTTCTTTAGCTGCATGGTATTCTGCATTCTCACTTAAATCTCCTTTATCGCGAGCATCAGCAATTTCTTGAGAGACTCTAGGTCTTTCAACTTGCTCTAAATGCGCTAATTCTTCCTTAAGCTTTTTTAATCCTTCCTCCGTATAATATGATACATTACTCATCTTTTCTCCTTTTTTTAAATTATAAACAAAACTCTATATGCTTTACTCAACGTTTAGCCAAGAAGCATATAAATTTTCTACCTAAAACCCTGTGGGTTAAATTTAAAAATCCCACGCCGTAAGGAATGAGATTGTCACACAAATATACAAAATATTTGTAACTTCGTCACGTTATGATATCAACTCTGTACTAAAAACAATGAAAAAATTCTTTTACTTATTTTTTGTTATAATATGTTTCAACTGTAGCGATAACACTCCAATAAATAATTGTTTTTCTGGAATAACAATGGATGTTGTTATAGACATAACTTCCCCTGAGTTTAATGTTGAACCATATAATTTACTTGTTCCAGGAGGTTATTCTATTAATTATATCGCAGGAAGAGATATTTTAATTTTAAATTTGAACAACAATGATTTTCGTGCTTTTGACCTACAGTGCCCTGAAAGAGATTGTAGTTCTCCTATGACTTATGATGGACTCCTTATAGAATGTCAGTGTGATGGTAAATTATACAACCGTTTACATGGAGGGGCTCCTGAAGATGGAAAAGGTTGCTCAGCATTAATGTATTTTGCTACTCCTTTAAGTGGAAATCGATTAAGAATATCTCGTTAATACTATTTGTACTAACAATTAGATTCTTATTTTTGCAGCAACAACAACACAATTAACACATTTATCGTGAAAAACTACTTTTCTTCAAACTTTAAATTGGGTGTTCTAGGAGGCGGCCAATTAGGAAGAATGTTACTTACCGAAACGCAAAAATTCGATATCTATACTGTTATTTTAGACGGAAATGCTGACGCTCCTTGTGCTCAGATATGTAACGAATTTCATCAAGGAGATTTATTGGATTATGATACTGTTTACAATTTTGGAAAACAAGTAGATTTGTTAACCATAGAAATTGAAAACGTAAATATTGATGCTTTAGATGCTTTAGAAGCTGAAGGGTTAACCATTTTTCCAAAGCCTAAAAACTTAAGAACTATTCAAAATAAAGCACACCAAAAGGTGTTTTATCACGACAATAATATCCCTACGGCTGATTTTTCTAGGTTTACTTCTTTAGAAGAGTTAAAACACGCTATTAGTAACGATGCTGTTACGTTTCCTTTTGTATGGAAATCTGCTCGATTTGGATATGATGGTAATGGGGTAAAAATTGTTCGTGCCATCAGCGATTTAGAAAACCTACCTACTGGTGAGTGTATTTCTGAAAAACTAGTTCCTTTTAAAAATGAATTAGCTGTTATTGTTGCAAGAAATGCAAGCGGGGAAACCAAAACCTATCCTGTAGTTGAAATGGAATTTCACCCAGAAGCTAATCAAGTAGAATATGTAATTTGTCCTGCAAGAATTGAGGATGCAGTTGCCAAAAAAGCGCGCGAAGTTGCTTTAAAAGTTGCTGATGCTTTTGATTTTGTTGGATTATTAGCTGTGGAAATGTTTCAAACTAAAGATGACAACATCTTAGTAAACGAAGCTGCCCCAAGAACTCACAATTCAGGGCATTATTCAATTGAAGCAAGTTATACTAGTCAATTTGAACAACATTTGCGTAGTATTTTAAACCTTCCATTAGGAAATACCGAAAGTAAAGTAGCCGGAATCATGGTGAATTTAGTAGGTGCAGAAGGTTATACTGGTGATGTAGTATATGAAAACATCGAAGAAATTTTAAAGATTGACGGAGTTACCCCTCACATCTACGGAAAAAAGACAACCAAACCTTTCCGTAAAATGGGACACGTAACTATTGTTAATGAAGATATAAATGAAGCGAGAAAAGTCGCTCAACAAGTAAAAGAAACTATTAAGGTAATAGCAAAATAACCTCTCGACTACGCTCGAGATGACAAAAACATAAAATTATGGTAGGAATTATCATGGGAAGCGATTCAGACCTTCCAATTATGCAAGAAGCAATTGATATTTTAGAGAGTTTTGATATTCAAGTTGAAGTAGATATCGTATCTGCACACAGAACTCCTGAAAAATTATTCGATTACGCTAACAATGCACACAAGCGTGGCGTACAAGTTATTGTTGCTGGTGCTGGTGGTGCTGCTCATTTACCTGGAATGGTAGCTAGTATGAGTCCGTTACCTGTAATTGGAGTTCCTGTAAAAAGTAGAAACTCTATTGATGGTTGGGATTCTGTTTTATCAATTCTACAAATGCCTGGAGGTGTTCCTGTAGCGACTGTTGCCTTAGACGGAGCAAAAAATGCAGGGATTTTAGCTGCTCAAATAATAGGCGCATCAGATAAATGTGTGTTAGATAAAATAATCGCATACAAAGAAGGTTTAAAACTGAAAGTTGAAAAAGCTTCTGAGAGAGTAAGAAAATAACTATTTTAGTAAAATATATAATTCAAAGCCTCACTCTATGTGGGGTTTTGGCAATTTTAAATTGATTTTTTATGACTAAGAATCCATTATTACAAGACTTTAATACAGCTCCTTTTTCTAAGATAACTTCTGAACACTATAAACCTGCGATTAAAAAAGCTATTGAATTAGCGAAAGAAGAGATCAATGCTATTGCAGAAAGTGCAGATACTCCAACTTTTCAGAATACTACAGAAGCTTTAGACTATACTGGTGAAAAACTAGACAGAGTAACTTCAATATTTTTCAATTAAATTCTGCTGAAACCAATTCAGAGATTCAAGAAATAGCAAAAGAAATTTCTCCTTGGTTAAGTGAGTTTAAAAACGACATGATTTTAAATGAGACTTTATTTAAAAGAGTAAAAGCAGTTTATGATCAAAAAGACTCTTTAAATTTAACTCCAGAGCAAGACATGTTGTTAGATAAACAGTACAAAGGTTTTGCAAGAAATGGAGCTAATTTAAATGATACTGATAAAACTGAATTACGTAAGTTAGATGCTGAGTTAGCCAAGTTATCTTTACAGTTTGGTGAAAACGTATTGGCTGAAACCAATGCTTTCGAAATGCACTTGACCAATGAAAGTGATTTAGCAGGGTTACCAGAAAGTGCTAAAGAAGCAGCAAAAGAATTGGCCAAATCCAAAGAAAAAGAAGGTTGGTTAATTACTTTAGACTACCCAAGCTATATTCCTTTCATGACCTATGCAGACAATAGAGAATTGCGAAAAGAGCTTTCTATTGCTATGGGTAAAAAAGGATTTCAAAAAAATGCCTTTAACAATGAACAAATTGTTTTAAACATCGTAAACCTTCGCCATAAAAGAGCTAATTTATTAGGTTATAAAACACATGCTCATTTTGTTTTAGAAGAACGAATGGCTGAAACACCAGATAATGTTCATGAGTTTTTAGAAGATCTTTTAACTAAAGCAAAACCTGCAGCAGAAAATGAGTTTAAAACGCTAACAAGGTTTGCTAAAAAAGATGGCATCAACAAATTAGAAAAATGGGACAGTGCTTTTTATTCTGAAAAACTTAAAAAAGAATTATTTGATTTAGAAGAAGAACAATTAAAACCATACTTTAAGTTAGAAAATGTTATTGAAGGTGTTTTTCAAATTTCAAATAAGTTATATGACCTTAACTTTGAAGAAATTTTCTCAATAGACACTTATCATGAAGATGTTAGAACCTTTAAAGTTACCGATTCATCAAATAACTTTATAGCTATTTTGTACGCTGATTTTTTCCCTAGAGAAGGAAAACGAAATGGGGCATGGATGACCTCATATAAAGAACAATGGGTAAAAGAAGGTAAAAACTCAAGGCCTCATATTTCAATTGTATGCAACTTTACTAAACCTACTAAAACAAAACCATCACTTCTTACATTTAATGAAGTTACAACTCTTTTCCATGAATTTGGTCATGCCCTACACGGCATGTTAGCCAATACAACTTACCCAAGTTTATCTGGAACCAATGTATTTTGGGATTTTGTTGAACTACCAAGTCAATTATTAGAAAATTGGTGTTATGAAAAAGATGCTTTAAGCTTATTTGCAAAACATTTTGAAACTAATAAGCCTATTCCAATGGATTTTATTGAAAAAATAAAAAAGTCTTCTAATTTTTTAGAAGGAATGCAAACCTTAAGGCAACTTAGTTTTGGATTGTTAGACATGAAATGGCATAGTAAAGATCCTTCTAACATTAAAAATGTAAAAGAATTTGAACTAGAAGCTTTCTCAGATACACAATTATTTCCAGATGTTCATGAAAATTGCATGAGTACTTCTTTTTCACATATTTTTCAAGGTGGTTATTCATCTGGTTATTATTCATATAAATGGGCTGAAGTTTTAGATGCTGATGCCTTTGCATTATTTTTGGAGCATGGTATTTTCAATAAAGAAACTGCTGAAAAATTTAAAACTTACATTTTATCTCAAGGAGGGACTAAAAAACCCATGGATTTATATATTAATTTTAGAGGTCAAAAACCAACTAACATTGCTCTTTTAAAAAGAGCTGGATTATTAAAATAAACATCATTTTTATTAAAAAAAAAGCAAGTTTCTGATGGAAACTTGCTTTTTTTTGCATATTTACACGAACAAAATACACGTTTAACACTACAAATGGTGTTGAAATCCACAACAAACTACACGATTAAATTAATTAAAAAACCATATTTTACTAA
>Ga0193960_1001306_pt1 | contig 9941 bp, 7 predicted proteins | sample FB_3_MG_FD_140338 | JGI IMG/M metagenome (GOLD analysis project Ga0193960, IMG submission 140338) | Microbial mat bacterial communities from the Broadkill River, Lewes, Delaware, United States - FB_3_MG | ecosystem: Environmental > Aquatic > Freshwater > River > Microbial mats | place: USA...
TGCAACTAGCACCAAGTCAAAACGATTACCGATTTTTTCTACGGCATCTTCAACAGTTACGCGAGCCATTTGGTCACTCCAACTAATAAAATAGTTGCGTAGTTTACTGTTCGCTTGCTAATTAAGCAAGTATCAGCCCATATAAATGACTAATAAACCTGAGTTCAAGCGAATAAACTAGTAAACTCCACAACATTACGGTTAAAAAGGTATTCTCAATTCTCAATATTTAATTGCGAATGTAATTTCTTAGTTTCTTTAATAAGTTATTTAATTAATTCACTAAGTAGTTGCTCATGCTTCTCAGTTTGTTGAGAACATGTAAGTCTTTGATTATATACGATGGTCTTTAAGTCAGCCAAAGCTTGGTTAAAATCATCGTTAATGATGATGTAATCAAATTCATTAAAATGAGAGCATTCTGCTTGTGCTTCAGCCATGCGACTTGCAATAACTTCATCACTGTCTTGCCCTCGACCGCGTAAGCGATTTTCTAACTCTTGTTTGGATGGAGGGCTGATGAAAATGGTCGTTACTTCAGGTTTTTTAATGCGAACTTGCTGCGCACCTTGCCAATCGATATCTAAAAAAACATCAATGCCTTGGGCAAGCTGAGCATCTATCGCAGCTTCTGAGGTGCCGTAATAATTACCGAAGACCTCAGCGTACTCGTAAAAAGCACCTTGGCTGATCTGGCTTTTAAATTCATCCACTGAAACAAAGTGATAATGTTCACCATTTTGCTCGCCTGGACGAGGATCGCGCGTTGTGTGTGAAACAGAAACTTGCATAGCACGTGCGTTGTCATCATGGCTTTTTTCAAGTAGCGCTTTGATTAGACTAGACTTTCCTGCACCACTTGGTGCAGATAGAATAAATAAGTTACCTGTAACAGACACGGTAATTCCTCAATAATTTTAATCTGGATATTGCTCGTGAGTCGGGATGAGTGACATCAAAAATTAAGCAATAAAAAAGCTGAGCGATATTTTACTCTATTCGAATAAAAAAAGCTCAGCTTGTTTGCTTTAGCTAAAAGCCGTGTTAATTAAAGTACTTTAGCAATTGATTTAGCAAGGTAGTCAACATTGCTATTGGCTATGCCAGCAATACTCATGCGACTAGAGCCTACCATATAAATGCTAAACTCTTCTTGTAAGCGTTGTACTTGTTCTGGGGTAATACCCAAGAAAGAGAACATTCCACTTTGGCGCGTGATAAAGCTAAAGTCACGCTCAACACCGTTTTCTACGAGTTTATCAACAATAAGCTGACGGTTACCGTTAATGCGATCGCGCATTTCTTGTAATTCTGCATACCATTGGTTGCGTAATTCATCAGAGCTTAAAATCGTTTCTACGATAGCGGCACCATGAGCAGGTGGCATTGAGTAAATAACGCGTACAACAGACAATAGTACTGAATGTGCAATATCAGCACTGATGCTTGATTCACCAATAATGGTACAACCGCCAATACGTTCACGGTATAAACCAAAGTTCTTAGAGCATGAACTACAAACGATCATTTCATTTACGGTATCAGCCATTAAACGCAAGCCGTAAGCATCTTCATCTAAGCCTTCACCAAAACCTTGATAGGCCATATCAATTAGTGGTGTAAAACCAACTGACTTAGCAACATCAGCAACTTGCTGCCATTGTTCTTTGTTTAAATCCATTCCGCTTGGGTTATGACAACAAGCATGTAATAACACTACATCATCACTAGCCACTGCTTTAAGGGCCGTTAACATGCCGTCAAAGTCTAAGTTTTTATTTTCGTAGTCATAATATGGGTAGGTTTTAACGGTAATGCCAGCCGCTTCAAATAACCCCGTATGGTTAGCCCATGTAGGATTACTCACCCAAATAGTTGCACCCGCTTTACAGCTTTTGATAAATTCAGCAGCAACTCTTAGTGAACCTGTACCACCTGGTGTTGAAACTGTACGCGCACGGTTGTCAGATAATACTTTATGATCGCCGAAAATGAGCTCAGCCATTTTCTCGTTAAATAGCTCAGAGCCAGTTGGGCCAATATAAACTTTACTGTCTTCGGTATTTAGGCGATGTAATTCAGCTTTTTTTACACAATCAAGTACAGTGGTTTCACCTGCTTCATTCTTGTACACGCCAACACCCAAATCGATTTTATTTGGATTGTCATCTTTTCTATATTTAGCCAATAACCCTAAAATTGGGTCGGCAGGCAAAGCCTTTAAACTACCAAACATGACAGAAGTTTACCTTTTGGTTTGATGGGTGGTAGCTAGCAATTACGCCACTGTAATAATCAGCAAAAACACCCTATTAATTAAGGCTCAAGCATAACGTAATTTCACCTGATACTTAAAGGTTTTTAACGTAATAATCTATATTTATTTCATCTATTTTTAGTATACAAAATTTTACGGGTTTACAGTGCTATTAGAGGGTATTGCCTAGGGCGGCAATTAAGCCAATTAAACCACCAAAAACCCCTCCCCAAACAACTAGCCAACCTAAGTGTTTACGGATCATTTCTTGGATAATTTCTTTGACAAGTTGCGGGGTTAATTCATTTAAGCGTTTTTCAATAATGTCGCTCACTTTTTCTTGCATACCGGCAATAACATCGGGTTGTTCCAATTCATCGCGTAATAGCTGCTTGAAATGGTCGGTACTGGTAATATCTTGCACAGCTTCTTTCATCTTCTCTACAAAAGGCTCTCTCATTGGTTGAATGGCTTCACTGCCACCCACCATGGCTAACATACCACCAAAAGAAGAGTTCTCAATGACCGTCACTAAGCTGTCAAAAGCGGGTGATAAATCGACTTTTTCAATGATGGGATGCAAATCTATCGCGCTAGCATTACCTGAACTATCTGAGAGAAACCTATCAATATTTTCTTGAGTAAAAAATTGCGTCATCATCAGTTGACGAATGCCTAATTTAAAATCTTCAAAACGTGCTGGAATAACACCTGAACCATAAAGTAAAGGCACCTTTTCAAACAGCATATGAATAGCGACCCAGTTTGTTACAGCGCCTGATAAAGCAAATAAACCCACTGTAAATAAAATAGGTTGCCCTAAGGTATAGCCCAAAATAGTTGCAATTAAGGCCAACGTATTGGTGATAACACTTTTATTCATGAACTTTCCATTCTAATTAAGGGGTGTTGATTAACTGTCGCATACTTTTTTTTTATGCTTATCACTCACGTTTTATCAACCATATTGAGTAAATTACTAAATAAAGTTTCGTGGTAATGCTCGTTCGATAGATCAACACTTTCCTGATGAACAATAACTTTCGCTATAGTACCAAAAAGCATTAGTGCTGGTACAGCAAGGCTTTTTTTGCTTAACTGAGCGGCAATTTAATTATAAACAATGCGGGTTTAAGGTTTTACTATGAAAATTAGTATCTATTTAATGGGGCTAGTAGCCAGTTTGCTATGTGTGACTTCATGTAGCGCAGATAATAATGACAATGAGTGGCGAGCGCTTGATAATCAAAATACCGTTTTACTTACCTTGCCTCATGGTAAAGTCGTCATTGAACTTGCGCCGCAATTCTCTCCTAAACATGTCGCACAATTTAAAGGTCTAGTTAAGCAAGGTTTTTATGATGGCATTACGTTCAATCGTGTTATTGATGGTTTTGTTGCTCAAGCAGGACCAAAAGAAGATAGCGAAAAAGATAAATTAGTACCTTTAGTGGATATGGAAAGTCATTGGTCAACGCCAGCAACTTGGTCATTTACTAAAGTGCAAGATAAAGACTTTTATGCCGCTCAAACAGGCTTTAAAGATAGTTTTGCAGTTGCCTACGAGCCTGCAAGTAAAGCAGAAAATACTGGCAAAGCTTGGTTAACGCATTGTCCAGGTGTGCTAGCAATGGCAAGGCAAAATGAAGCTGATTCGGCCTCAAGCCATTTTTATTTTGTTATTGGGCAAGCACCTCGTTATTTAGATGGCATTATGTCAATTTTTGGTCGCGTGGTTTATGGCATGCAGCATATTCAAGCAATCCAACGAACAGCAGCCATTGAAGGTGAGTACGCAGTAGATAGTCGTGAACATACACCCATAGTGAAAATGGAAATGATGGCAGATGTACCAAAGGAGCAGCAAATCATCATTGAAGTGGAAAATACTGCTTCACCTGCCTTTGCAGAGCGGATAGAAAAGCGCCGTCATCGCACACATGAATTCTTCTACCAAAAACCACGACCTGTACTTGATGTTTGCCAAATTCCATTACGAAGCCGATTAGTTAAGTAAATGGTGTGCTAACAAATGTCATATCTTTGTTAAACTTCGTTTACTTATATTGAGTTGAGCTACAAATATGGAGATAATAGAGCAAGTAATGAACAAAGGTTGAAATAATTGCTTGTGAAGTCTCCATTGTCGCTAAAATGTTGTAAAAAAAGTGCGCTAGTAAAATCTGGTTTACTAGTGCTATCGACCTTAGGCTCTACAACGGTCTTTGCTAATATACAGCCTCAAAGCGCGAGTCTGAATTATTCACAAAAAGCATTATCAAATGCAGGCAACCCAGCCGCGGCGGCTTTAGTCATTGAACGAAAAGATCCTCATGTGATGACCGGAGGAGCAATTGAGCTTGGAGCGGGGCTAGAATATGGCGATTTAGATGAGTTATTTGCCAAGATAGATGATATTGCCAATGCCTTTAAACCACCTGAAGATGATGGTAACAAACCGCCTCAGCCTCCAACTCCTGAACAGCCCATCAGAGACTATACTTGGGATGACTTATTATTAGAGTATCCTGAATTAGAAGATAGATTGGATGCATTAGAAGATAAAGTTGTAAATGCGGCAGGCTTACTCGCGTTAATCGCCGCTGAGGGTTATGGAAAAGCGGAAGCAACCAGTAATGCTAATTTCGTACTCAATGAAGATTTATACGGCGGTTCGCTATTAATGGGCATGGCTTTTAAAGGTAATGCCAAGGTTATTGGATTACTTGAAACTATTGAGTTTGATAGTGACCAAGCCCTTGAAGCGTTAAAGACAATACCTGAATTTGATGAAACAGACCCTATTCAAGAGTTAGATCTTTCAGGCGGAATTTCACTGTTTTATAACCCTGCTAACCAAAAAGTTAAACTACACATAGATAACGACAGTTTATTGTTAGTTAAATCAACCAAAATTATGCAATTATCATTTGCATACAGTAAGAAAGCCTATGAATCAGATGCTGGTTCATTTTACTGGGGAGTAAAGCCTACTTTTTATCGAGTTGGTTTAACAAATGTTAGTGCGAGATTAGGTGAAGTAACTGATGCTGAAGCCATTTTTGAAGATATTAAGAATGCAAGTTATGTCTATAAAAATGGTTTTGATTTTGATTTTGGTGCTGTTTGGGCTGCACCGCATTATCAATTAGGCGCGTCACTAACTAATGTTATTGAAAACACCTATCGTTTTCCTGAGCTGGATAGAGAAAAGCTCGATTCGCCGAAAATTTTACAACAATTAGATCATCATTCAGAATTTACTATGCAACGACAGGTGAAACTTGAAGCTGGTATTTTTACTGAGCAAAGGCACTGGAGTTTACATGCTGAACTTGATGCTAATCCTGTAGAAGATCCTATGCGAGACAGATATCAATGGTTAACGGTAACAGCAGGCTATGCTGCAGATAGCTGGTGGTTACCGAGTGCACGGGTTGGTTTTAGTCGAAATTTGGCCGGTACAAAACTAAGTTATTTAAATGCCGGCCTAACCTTCATGAAGTTTGTCAACTTAGACGTAGCTACCACTCTAGATACCGTAACACTTGATGGTGAAAAATACATGCGTGGTGTTAATGTGCGTTTAGGTGTACAGTTTGACTATTAAAATATAAAAGACTCAGTTAACTGTGTTATTTATTTCCGAGGTCATACTTTATAGCAATAATATCGAATACTCGTTCACCTTCAGGTGTTTGAACGACGACTTCATCGTCTAATGATTTACCGAGTAAAGCTCTTGCCATAGGAGAGTCTATGCTTATTTCACCCCGCTTTACATCCCACTCATCGGGACCAACGAGTCGATAAGTGACTTCTTTGTCTTCTTCATTAACTAATGTGACCCATGCACCAAAAAATACTCGGCCTTCTTGTTGCTTGTCAGGGTAAACAATGGTGAGTTCTTCTGTACGTTTGACCAAGAAGCGTACACGGCGGTCAATTTCTCTTAAACGTTTTTTCCCATAAATGTACTCAGCATTTTCGCTACGATCACCTAATGCAGCGGCTTCACTGACAGAGCGCGTGATTCTGGGCCTTTCTTCTTTCCATAAATATTTAAGTTCTTGATCTAATCGATCCCAGCCAGCTCGGGTAATGTAATTTGTTTTTTTCATGTCTTAATTTTGTTTAACATGCCGTTTATTGCAGATAATAACAAAATTAGAAACGATATGTTGAAAACTCGTTTTCTGGTATTATTTCGCTATTAAAAATTATCACCTTGGAATGATCACTCCATGTTATCGATTGCTGAGCAAATTGCTCAAGAATTAAATGTAAATACAACACAAGTTAATACGGCGATTGCCTTATTAGATGATGGCTCTACAGTACCTTTCATTGCACGTTATAGAAAAGAAGCAACCCAAGGGTTAGATGACAATCATTTACGTCATTTGGCGCAGCGATTAACCTATTTAAGAGAACTTGCTGATCGTCGACAAGTTATTTTAACTAGCATAAAACAACAAAATAAATTAACTGACGCCTTACAGACACAAATTGAGCAAGCTGATAATAAAACCCGACTTGAAGATTTGTACCTCCCTTTTAAGCCTAAACGACGCACTAAAGGAAAAATTGCCACTGAAGCGGGTATTGCTCCTTTAGCTGAAGCACTGTTAAAAAATTGGCAGTTAAACCCAATGGTTGAAGCCAGTAAGTACCTTAATAAAGCAGCGGGCTTTGAAGATGAAAAATCGGTGCTTGAAGGGGCTAGTTATATCTTGGCTGAACAGTTTGCTGAAGATGCTAATTTACTGCAGAAGTTAAGGCGACACCTGTTAAAGCAGTCGCATTTGACCAGTAAGGTAGTCAAAGGAAAAGAGCAATTACGTGAGTCCGGTAAGTTTAAAGATTATTTTCAGCATAGTGAGCTATTAAAATCAGTGCCATCGCATAGAATGTTAGCCATGCTAAGAGGCCGAAATGAAGGTGTTTTACAGTTAGCTATCAATGTTGATCCGCAAAATGAAACCAGCAGTTATTCAAGTGCTGAGCAATTAATATTAGAGCATTTTAATTTAACGTTAAGCAAGCAAGCTGCAGCAGAGTTCTTAACAAAAGTAGTGCAATTAACTTGGAAAGCAAAGCTAAGTGCAAGTTTATCTACGGAATTACTGACACAGTTACGTGAACAAGCTGAACATGAAGCGATTAACGTTTTTGCCGGTAATTTACATGATGTATTAATGGCGGCGCCAGCGGGCGCTAAGTCAACGCTTGGTTTAGATCCCGGTTTACGTACGGGCTGTAAATTAGCTGTTGTAGACCAAACAGGTAAGTTACTCCATACCAGTACAATTTTCCCCCATGCCCCGCAAAATCATTGGGATAAATCAGTTAGAACATTAGTTAATATCTGTAGACAACATAAAGTTGAACTTATTGCGGTAGGGAATGGCACTGGCTCGCGTGAAAGTGATAAATTAGTCGCAGAAGCTATTACGCAATTAGATGGTAATAAGCCGAATAAAGTGATGGTGAGTGAAGCAGGCGCCTCAGTATATTCGGCATCAGAAAGTGCAGCGCAAGAATTCCCAGAGCTGGATGTTTCGATCCGTGGCGCTGTTTCAATTGCAAGGCGTTTGCAGGACCCTTTAGCTGAATTGGTTAAAATTGATCCTAAAGCTATCGGGGTTGGGCAATATCAGCACGATGTTAGTCAAAGTCAATTAAGCGCAACCCTTGATAATGTTGTTGAAGACTGTGTTAATGCTGTCGGGGTTGATTTAAACAGTGCCTCAGCTGCACTGTTGACAAGAGTATCAGGCTTAAATAAAACCATGGCCAATAATATTGTCAATTATCGTGATGAACACGGTCGCTTTACTAATAGAAAACAACTTAAAAAAGTGGCGCGTTTAGGGCCTAAAGCATTTGAGCAAGCTGCAGGGTTTTTGCGTATTACCTCAGGTGATAATGTTCTTGATCAATCAGGGGTTCATCCTGAAACTTACCCTGTTGTTGAGAAAATTATTAGTCAACTGAATATGCCGTTAAACGAGGTAATTAATAATTCAAAGCTGAGTAAAATCGATGTAAATACTTTAGCCACAGAAGAGTTTGGTGTAGTTACCATAAAAGATATTATTGCTGAATTAGAAAAGCCTAATCGAGATCCAAGACCAGAATTTAAAACTGCAACATTCGCTGAAGGGGTTAACACGGTTGCCGATTTGAAATTGGGTATGATTTTAGAAGGTGTTGTTTCCAATGTGGCTAATTTTGGTGCATTTGTTGATGTTGGTGTTCATCAAGATGGCTTAGTACACATTTCTTCAATTACAGATAAATTTGTTGAAGATCCGCGTAAATTAGTGAAAGCGGGTGACATTGTTAAGGTAAAAGTGCTTGAAGTTGATGTGGAGCGAAAGCGCATTAGTTTAACTATGCGTTTAGATGAGAAAGCTACAATAAAAAGTTCATCGAGTAAAACCACGGCACCTAAACATAAAGCAGCAAGCCAAAAGCCAGAGAACAACAATTCAAAGCAAAGAAAAAACAAGCCTAAAAAGGTTGAGAATGCAGCCATGGGCAATGCTTTTGCTGATGCCTTTGCTAAGTTAAAAAAGTAAAAGGGAAAAACTTATAAAATAGTGTTGACACTACAAATGATAATCATTATCATTTGTATCGTTGGTTGGGGCAAGTGAATGCTCTCTCACTATACTGACTAACAGCAAAGTAAGTAACTTAGTGGTTATGCTCCAGGACACATAACCACTAAGTCACCCTTTGTAGCTCTTACGAGCAATCGATTTAAAATTTTTGATGGATGCCAGTAGGTTTATACTACTGGCTTTTTTTTGCCTAGAATTGTTAAAACTTAAATCGACCAACAATATCAGACATAGAGTTACTGCTATCTTTTAACGATTGACTGGCTTGAGCGAGCTGCTCTGTAGTCGCTAATGACTCATCTGTCATCCCTGCAAGGTCGTTAATACGTAAATTAACCTCATCAGCTGCTTGGCTCTGTTGTTCGGTTGCGCGAGCAATTTGAGTGTTCATATCAGAAATAAGCTCCATTAAGCGATTTACTTCGGTCAATGAATCATCTGCTTTACTGGTTTGCTCCACTGTTTTTGCCGAGATATCTTGACTAACTTTGACTGCAGAAACCGCCTCTTGAGCGCCTGATTGTAATTTTTGAATCATTTGCTGGATTTCATTCGTACTTTGCTCTGTGCGGTTAGCAAGGGTTCGTACTTCATCAGCTACCACGGCAAAGCCGCGGCCTTGTTCACCAGCTCGTGCGGCTTCAATGGCAGCATTTAACGCTAGCAAATTGGTTTGCTCAGCAATGCCGCGAATAACATCGAGCACTGAACCGATATTATCACTCTCTTGCGCTAAACTGGAGACCACTTGGTTTACCCCATCGATATTACTTGATAGGGATTCCATTTGGTTAATAGTATGAGAAATTATTTCTTTACTTGCAGAGGTATTGCTTTTCGCGTCATCCGTTGCTTGATCAGCTGAATTAGCGTTTTCACTGACCTCTCTAATTTGTGAGGTCATTTGTTCCATTGCGGTAGCAACTTGCGTGGTAATATCATTTTGTGTTTGTGTTAGACCTTGCGCGCTTTGACTAGCGGCAGCAACAGACTCTGACTGCGTTAACACTTGAGAAGAGTTGTTCGCAACGTCAGTTAAAGATTGCCGCATAGCA
>Ga0193960_1001308_pt1 | contig 9929 bp, 7 predicted proteins | sample FB_3_MG_FD_140338 | JGI IMG/M metagenome (GOLD analysis project Ga0193960, IMG submission 140338) | Microbial mat bacterial communities from the Broadkill River, Lewes, Delaware, United States - FB_3_MG | ecosystem: Environmental > Aquatic > Freshwater > River > Microbial mats | place: USA...
GCGTTCCAGTCTAAATCTTTTAACCGTGTTTTCGCGATGTAATACAAGGTGCAGCCAGCCTTTACTCGTTTCTCAAGCGATGGGTTAACTTCAGGTTTGCCATCGTTATTTAAATCAATTGCGATGAGTGTAGCTGAGTAGTGTTCTTTCATCGGAATGTAGAGATCTCTAACAGATATCTCGGGTAGGTGTTCAGGCACGATAAGCGAGAATTGGGTCATCCCTGTCTCTGCGTTTAGCAGTTCATGATGAAGAATGCTTGAGCCTGGGTCCATGGCGGATTTAACCATCAGTTCAGTGGAAACTGAGGGGGTGCATTCAATTGTAGGGCAGTGCTGTTTCAATAAGTTACTCAAACTTTCATCACGAAAATAAGCGATGATGTGAGCGGTCTTGTTTTTACTATAGATGTTGAGTGCCGCGCTGAGTGTTTGATCATCCCTATTAGTGTCAATGATGATGGTAGACGCTTTATCAATACTGGCCCGAGCGAGGGCATCAGAATCATTAAGGGAAACTGTGCGTATAAATTCAATATTGCCGGGTAATGGGTTTTCCATGTCCGCTTCTACGCATAAGCAGATATCACGATTTCTATACAGTTTTGCTTCTGTTTTTAACAGTTGTAGTAAACCTAGCGTACGTTGATCGTTCCAGCCAACCACGAGAATGTGGTCATTTAAATTTAGTTCTTTAAGGCCCATAACACCTTTTCTCCATTGAAATGCACTGAAGGCTGCAAACTTACCCACAACCAGAGCAAATAAACCTAACCCTAAGGGGATAATATAGAAGGCAACAATTGTTTTACCTAAAGCGGTTTCAGGGGACAGGTCGCCATAACCTACAGTTGATGCTGTCACGATAAGCCAATAGATAAAATCTGGGCCGCTGAGGCTTTTTTCACCGGCCGCGACAAGTAATAGCCAACTGCTGAATCCATACAGCAGTAAGAGTGTTAAGACCGCTTGCCATTTCATGTTTTTGAAATAGCGGTTGATCAAGTTTCGTAAGCCCTTGAACACTAGCATTAGATACGTATATCCATTTCATAAAGGAAACTTGGGGTAGATCAGTGATGATCTTAAGGGGAGTGAGTGTACTCATTTGCGCTAAATCAGGCAAAGCGCAGCGGGTGAGTAGTTCGGAATAATTTCAAAAAAAAAAGCACTACTCCGCAGCGAGTAGTGCTTGAAATGGATGATAACTCACGAAGCGCGCGATCAGGACTGATTACCCAACTAAAGGAAAATCTCGTTCTGATATAGATCGAGCCAACGATCGGCGAATACGAGTCTAATGTTACATGAGATATATCTAAAATAGCAAATAATTATAAGTATATTCTATTTGGTTTTATGCGGAGTGGTGTTTTTAATTAAGCAGTTAGTGCTGGTTGGTTAACAGTGTCGAGTAAAACACTTACAATGCTGTTTTATCGTTTATGTGACTGGAGTACGGGTGTGCCTACTATTGATCCTCTAATTATTTTTTTGGTAACAGGAATTGTCTCGATGTCTGCGGCATTAAGTGCAGGGGCGATTAACAAACTCCCTGAAGAGGACAAACCCGCATTTGCAACCACACGCAATGGCATGGTCACTATTATTATGATGGGCAATGTAGCGGCGTTAACGTTGCTTTTCTCGATGGCTTACGGTTTTTATAACCTCGAGTGGTGGATTGCGCTTCTATGTATGTTTATCTCTTTCCCTGTTATTCACGTGGTGATCGTTCAGCAGATGTTAGGTGATGTTAAAGCACTGTTATTGATGTCTCCTTTTGTCCTGCTTTCTATACCTACTTTATATTACTTCTGGCCTGCAGCTTAATGCTGTTGCCGTTCTCACAATTTGATATCAACAGCCTGCTTATTGGCGTGGCTGTTGGTGTTATTGTGACCTTCCTGATTACTCACTTTGCGTTTCGTGCTCGCAAACAGCAGTGGGATATTGATAGTCAAAACTATCAGCAACAAGACGTTCACAATCAGCAGGTAATACAAGCAACGCAGCTGGATAATGAACAACTGCAAACGCAGCTTCAACAGTTTCAAGAGTTACAGCATCGAGTTGATATTCAGCGAGCCCGCTTAGAAGAGCGTATACGCTATATCGAGCCTTTGTTGGAGACGACACGCGTTGAAAAACGCCAATTAGAAAAAAGATTGGAGCAAACAGCCTTTCAGTTGGCGGACCGCAGCGAAGTTGTTGCTGAACTCGAGACGCGGTTAGAGGCCGAAAGAGAAGCCCAAGCTGAAAAGTTGAGAACCTTGGAGTCGGCCCGTGAGCAACTTAAGCAAGAGTTTCAGAACCTTGCTAATAAGATTTTTGATGAGAAAACACAACGTTTCTCTGAGACCAGTAAAGATAACTTAGGCCTTCTTCTTAACCCTTTGCGTGAGCAGCTCGGCGATTTTAAACGCAGAGTTGAAGATGTCTATGACAAAGAGACAAAAGACCGGCGCGCGCTCTATGAGCAAATTAGTCATCTGAAAGAACTGAATCACCAGATGAGTGAGGATGCCATTAACCTGACCAATGCTTTGAAAGGGGAAAATAAAACGCAAGGCAATTGGGGAGAAATGGTGCTAGAAAGAGCGCTTGAAGAGTCAGGTTTGCGCAAGGGGCATGAGTTTGAGTTACAGGTCTCGGCATCGTTAGACAATAAGCGCTATCAGCCTGATGCAATTATTAGATTACCTGATGGTAAAGATATCATTGTTGATTCAAAGGTATCACTCAGGGCGTATGAGCAATATTGCTCAACAGAAGAGCTAGAGCTTAAACAGCGTTTTCTCAGAGAACACCTGTTGTCGATGAGAGGCCATATCAAAGGGTTAAGTGATAAAGCATATCAGGCGCTAGATGGTGTTACCTCGCTCGATTTCGTTTTGTTGTTTATACCGATTGAAGGGGCTTTTCTATTGGCCTTAGAAAAAGAGCCCGATCTTTTTAAAGAGGCTTTTGATCGGAATATAATGTTGGTAAGTCCCTCTACGCTGATGGTAACACTGCGTACCATTCATAATATCTGGCGGTATGAGCACCAGAACCAAAATGCAAAAGAGATCGCACAACGCGGTGGTGAATTGCATGATAAGTTTGTAGGTTTTGTGGAGTCTGTGGATGAGATAGGCCGCAATATCAATAAAACACAGCAGGCTTTTGAAACCGCACAGAAGCGCTTGAGTACAGGGCGTGGCAATTTGGTCAATCAGGTTGCAATGCTGAAACAGTTGGGCGCTGATGGCAAGAAAAAGCTAAGCCCGGATCTTCTCGATCGAGCAGCTGAGACCGATAACTAATGGTGTCTGTTGTCGGTTATGGATCACTGCTGTCAGAGCGATCAGCCAGAGAAACGGTCCCAGGTTTACGTAATTTTAGACTTGTCGAGGTGCCTGGTTATAAGCGTATCTTTAACAAAGTAGGTGTGGTTTTTTTTAGTCGCCATGCTGAAGATCCTGATGCGATTGAAATAGCCTCCTGTTCCACACAGGCGGATGACACTTCTTCCATTTTATGTTGCCAGTTCGAATGCTCAGAAACTGAGTATGAAGCGCTCTATGAGCGAGAGCATCGCTTCAATTGGGTAGAGGTTGGTACAATTGATCTGCAAGGTAACGCTGCTAAAGGGCTTATGTGCACCGGCAGCAGTGATGTTGAGTATCGCTCAAATAAATGCGCTTCAGAGGCAGAGTACTTTGATAGGGTGGGGCAGTACTATAAAGGACTGCTATGGCGAGATGATATCTTGCCCTATCCGCGCTACTTAGCATTTTGTTTACAGGCGGCTGCTGGGCAGAGCCCGGCGGTCCTTGGTAATTTTTTGGATCATACCTTCCTTGCGGATGGTGAAACCAGTATTCGCACTTATATTAGCCAGCATCGATTCTTAAATGATTGGCGGGCTATAGATACTGGTTATAGCTATCTAGAATAAGCGCCTGCTCTCTTTCACCTATTCAGTGTCTGTTTGTTTTTGTGTCCTTCCTTGTTTTTTGTCTGGTTTGGCCTGCTGCAATCCTACGCGCCTAGTCTGATTGACTCCAATACAGGAACCTTCACGCCTTTTTCCCTCTTTTGTTAAAGGCTTTTAAGCGTCTTTTTTTAACGTTAATCGATCTGAAAACAAGCAAACTGAAGTAAATTCATAGTGTTTTATCCGTTTATTTTACTTTTTAAAGGATAATTTCAACTTATTTAAATAATCAATATTAAGTTTTGATTTGTGCGTGAATAATCATAATTAAATATTGATTTGTGCGCGAATGATCAAAATTAAATGTTGATAAATTGTTGTTTATTCAAAACTTAATATTGATTTATAGTAAAACAATCAAAACTTATTTTTGATTTTTGGTGTTTTTTTAACCTATTGAAACGGCAGTGTATATTTATTGATCGCTTAGGTTTGTTTTTTTTGAGTGGCGCTAGCCTTTTGAAATAACTGAATATTTTTTCTAAATGATATTCAATGGCTGCCGATAACTTAATTAAGATGAATTTCGGGGTTTGCCTTATCTCTGAAAACTTTTTTTATAAAATATAAAAAAATTCATCGAAAAAAGGTTGGTTTGTTAATAGCAATAAGTAAAAATAAGGCAGCGTAGAATTAATATACGGCGCATAGGTATGATGGCGAACACAAATATGATTGTTGCACTTGATATTGGAACCTCCAAAGTGGTTTGTTTGGTGGGCGAGATCAATGTCGACGGCACTATCGATATTGTCGGAATCGGCTCTCATCCATCCCGCGGACTTAAGAAAGGGGTGGTAGTGAATATTGAGTCGACGGTGAGCTCTATACAGCGTGCAGTCGAAGAAGCTGAATTAATGGCAGGTTGTAAGATCCACTCCGTCGCTGTTGGGATCGCTGGTAGCCATATTAATAGTTTGAACTCTCATGGCATTGTTGCGGTGAGAGATGGTGAAGTAACTGAATTTGATCTTGAAAGAGTGATCGATGCAGCGCGTGCTGTTGCGATACCTGCAGATCAAAAAATTCTGCATATCTTGCCGCAAGAGTACGAGATCGATAGCTCAGAAGGAATAAGAGAACCTTTGGGCATGTCAGGTGTTCGTTTAGAAGCCAAGGTTCATTTGGTAACAGGCTCAGTGAATGCTGCTCAAAACATCGAGAAGTGTGTTCGCCGTTGCGGTTTAGAGGTTGATAACATTGTACTGGAGCAGTTAGCGTCCAGTTATTCTGTTTTAACCGAAGATGAAAAAGAACTCGGTGTTTGCATGGTGGATATTGGGGGGGGAACCTCTGATATCTCAATTTTCACGGGTGGATCTATTCGTCATACCGCGGTGATACCGATTGCTGGTGATCAGGTGACGAATGATATTGCGATGGCATTACGCACCCCGATGCAACATGCAGAAGAGATAAAAATTAAATATGCCTGCGCGTTGGCGCAATTGGCGGCTCCAGAAGAGACCATCAATGTGCCAGGTGTAGGTGATCGACCCGCGCGTGCTTTATCTCGTCAATCTTTGGCAGAGGTTGTTGAGCCCCGTTACGAAGAGCTGTTTAACTTGGTGCAAGCTGAACTTAGACGTAGCGGTTTTGAAGCTTTAGTCGCAGCAGGCATCGTGTTGACCGGCGGTACTTCTAAAATGGAAGGCGCTGTTGAGTTGGCCGAAGAGATATTTCATATGCCAGTACGCTTAGCGTCGCCGCAGGGCACGCGAGGTATGGAAGATATTTTAGGTAATCCGGTTTATGCCACGAGCATGGGATTACTGCAATACGCGCATGAAGATCAGGGCGGTGAGCCAGCACAGCAAGTGGTGGAAGCTGAAGTGATTGAGCAAGCGAGTATGTTGAATAAGATGAAAACATGGTTTCAGGGTAATTTCTGATAACTGTTGTTAAACGGACTAAATATAAATAAGCGCTAGTCGTCATAATAAAGCGCAAAATCTGGAAGGAGATCGGTATGTTTGAGTTAGCGGATAGCATTCCTCAAAGCGCCGTAATTAAAGTCGTTGGTGTTGGTGGTGGTGGCGGTAATGCTGTACAGCACATGGTCAACTCTGATGTTGATGGTGTTGAGTTTATTTGTGCGAACACGGATGCACAAGCGCTGGACAACATGCACTCGAAAACGGTTATTCAGATCGGTGGTGAACTCACCAAAGGTCTAGGCGCAGGCGCAAACCCAGAAGTGGGGCGTCATGCTGCAATTGAAGATCGTGAGCGTATCGCTGAAATGCTTGAAGGCGCGGATATGGTCTTCATCACTGCGGGTATGGGCGGTGGTACAGGCACCGGTGCGGCACCGATTGTTGCTGAAGTTGCAAAAGAGATGGGGATTTTAACCGTTGCGGTTGTTACTAAGCCGTTCTCTTTTGAAGGCCGTAAACGATTGAAGGTAGCAGATGAAGGGATTAATGAGCTTAAAGAGAACGTTGACTCTTTGATCATTATTCCAAACGAAAAGTTGCTGCCTGTACTGGGTAAAAACACAAGTCTAATTAATGCTTTCAATACGTGTAATGATGTATTGAAAGGTGCGGTGCAAGGTATTGCTGATCTGATTATCCGTCCGGGTATGATCAACGTCGACTTTGCAGATGTTCGCACCGTCATGTCTGAAATGGGCATGGCGATGATGGGTAGCGGTAGTGGCCGTGGCGAAGAGCGAGCAACAGAAGCGACAGAAGCTGCGATTAATAGCCCATTGCTTGAAGATGTAGACCTGAAGGGGGCGAGTGGTATTTTGGTAAATATCACCGCTGGTCTCGATCTCAGCTTGGGTGAGTTCTCGGAAGTGGGTAACATCGTTGAAGAATACGCTTCTGAGAACGCCACTATCGTTGTTGGTACTGTTATTGATCCAGAGTTAACCGATGAGTTAACGGTCACTGTTGTTGCAACAGGGCTGGGTCGTGCAGATCAACAACAAATTGAAGTGGTAAATTCAGGTACTGGCCGTGCATCAGCCGTTGCGACTGCAGCGGGTGCGGCTTCTGATTTTGATCAGCTAGAGTTGCCTGCAGTGATGCGTACAGCTCGTAAAGATGCTGCGCCTAAGCAGAAAGCTGAGCCAATTGAGATCCACCGTGAAATTGAGCAAGACCAGCCTGTTATGCAGAAGACCGGCACGGACGATATGGAGTTTCTAGATATTCCCGCGTTCTTGCGTCGTCAGGCAGATTAGTATTATCAGATAGTAAGTTTTATACCTTCCAGGTATTACTTGGCCCGGTTTTATAAACCGGGCTTTTTTTATCTGGCGGCCTTTCTTCTCTGCTTCTCTTGATACATTCTTTCGTCAGCCCTCTGGATTAGATCTAAGCCTTTATCCGTCTCAGACTCCCCAGGGAATTCAGCAGAACCTGTACTGAACTGTGTATACAATACTTGGCCTTTATAGTGATAAGGCTCGGATGTTGTCAGTGCCTCTATACGTAAAAAGAGTTCTTGCGCCTCAGGCTTTTTGCAGTCGGGGAGCAGGATAATAAACTCATCTCCACCATAGCGTATGACTTTGTCTGTGATTCTTAGGTTCTCTGAGAGTACTTTGCAGAAATGCACTAAAATCTCATCACCTGCTTGGTGGCCATGGGTATCGTTAATCTGTTTAAAGCCATTAAGATCGATCATCGCGATTGTCATCGGCTTTTGATTTCTAATGGCACGAACAGTCTCTTCAGCAAATAACCGATCGAGTTGGTGACGGTTATAGGTGCTTGTCAGCTTATCGTAGATCGAAACCTCTTCTACTTTTTGGAACGCTGCATGGAGCCGTTCCTGCTGAGCATTAAAAGCATGCTCTATAGTCAGAATCTCCTTGAGATCAGAATCTAGATCTAGACGCTCGCTTAAATCATGATGTCCTTCGGTCTCTTTTAGCTTGCGACCGAGGCGATGCAGTGGATTGATCATGTGGGATAGCAGATCGCGCGATAGAGCGATATAAGAGGTAATAATCGTGACGGAGAAGACAAGGAACAGCCCCATCAGTACTTCTGTTATAGGGATGCGAATTCGCTCAGCCGGAAAAGTAACATCTAAGATGCCTGCCGTATCGCCAACCGATACATTCTGGTGGCACTGTAGGCACTCTTGTTGGAATTTTATCGTTCTAAAATAATGAATTTTCTCTAATGACTCGATATGAGTGGCGTCATCTTTACTGGCTAAGTGCTCACGTATCTCGTCGGTTAGATTTCGTCCTTTACCAAACTGTGCCTCGATCGCTTTGCTGCGGTACATAGAGTAGCTGATGCCTGGGGCGTTAGCATTGAGATCGCTGATGAGGGTATTTACCTCTTCGTAGCTTGCGCCTCTGTTCATCGCCCCACGTAGCTCTTTAAACACTAACTGGCCAAGGTATTGCCCCTCTTGTCTTAAGTCTTTTTCTATCGATAAAAAAACCAACACGCACACGATTAGAACTGCGAAGGCAGTACTAATAAACGACGATCGATAAAGGGATTGGAAGAGTGCGCTTTTTAAACTATTAACAGGCCGCATTTTAAAGAGGGACGCTCACTACATTTTATAATTATTGAACGCTTAGTTTACTTTATGTATTGAGGCTGGCAAGAGCAAAAACCATCCATTTTGTATGATTATTAACAAGTAGTCCTTAACGATCAAATCTTGAGTTTGTTTTTTAATGGAAATACCTTGCGGATAGGGGAGGCTGTGATACAATTCGCGCCGCGTTGGTAAGGAGCTTAATTGCTTCCCAATAGCAGGATGGTCAGGTGTCCGAGTGGCCGAAGGAGCACGCCTGGAAAGTGTGTATACCGCAAGGTATCGAGGGTTCGAATCCCTCCCTGACCGCCATCTATTTATACGAAAAAGCCTTGCTTAACCGCAGGGCTTTTTTGTGTCTGAAATTCGGGAGGGATGAGAACCCGAGAAGAGGGTTTGAGCCGAGCGAAGCGAGACCACGTCGGAGCCAGCGACGACAGCCCGAAGGGTAAGGAGTGAAACGACGAATTATCCTCCCTGACCGCCATCTATTTATACGAAAAAGCCTTGCTTAACCGCAGGGCTTTTTTGTGTCTGCTTTTTAATACCTCTCCCTCGCAATCAAACAAAACGAACTAATTCAGATTTGCGATTGATCTTGAGTTTGCTGAAAGCTCTTTTCTTGTAGGTTATAACGGTGGATTCAGACAGTTCTAAGCTATTGCCAATCGACTTAGCGGTATGTCCGCCAAGCATCATATTGCAGATTTGGGCTTCTCGTTCTGACAGGCCTGATGCCAACAGGGATTTGATTGCGCCACGGTGTTTTCGTTCATCACGGAAGTGCTTGAGCAGTAATGAACCAATGAGAGGAGACATCTGTTTGAGTGAGTCTAGCTTTTCTTCTGTAAACCCATCCTCTTTCTTACTGTAGAAGTTCACATAAAAGAGGTGTTGGCTGTCTCTATCTAGGACGACAAATGAGAATTTAGTATCAAAATTTGGGACGTTGAAAAAGCGCCTTCTATAGACTGGAGGTAGGCCTCTTTTTTCAAGAAGGCGGCAGGGAGCTGCGTCAGTTTGGGAGAGAACTGATTCTTTAAGTTCTTTGAGCATTGGATCATCGAGATAGGCGCCTTCTAAGTATAAAGAGGCGAGCTGTAGCCCAAGATCAGGGCTGTCGACATTATGCGCTAGCCGACAAGTAACATAATCAGAGGTGGGTGAAAATTCGAATACCATATATTGATCAATATGGGCGAGGTTTTTCATCATCTGAAAAAATAGGGGGTAAAATTCACCACTACCGATGCGGTCAATACAGCTAGCAATTTGCTTTGGTATCTCCTGCCAAATCTCTTGTGTACCCGACATATGCATCTCTAATTCCACTGTAGCAGCTAAGTATAGCTGTCATTTGTGATGAGCGTGTCCCTATTTTATGGGGACAAGGTAAAGCTCATTGCTGATATGGGGTGTGGCTGATATGA